>Ga0335075_10001226_pt1 | contig 42670 bp, 31 predicted proteins | sample Lox_Sample_24_FD_206723 | JGI IMG/M metagenome (GOLD analysis project Ga0335075, IMG submission 206723) | Soil microbial communities from Loxahatchee National Wildlife Refuge, Florida, United States - Lox_Sample_2.4 | ecosystem: Environmental > Terrestrial > Soil > Wetlands | place: USA...
GTGTGGCACCGAGAAGAGGCACCCAATGGCGGGACCAAAGGATCTGATCCACTTCTCGTCATCGGCGGTGATCGCTCAGCTCGATATTAAAAGCTCTACCGACCATTGATGCACTATGCTTCCACGGCGGCGGCGGCGGCGGCGAAGGCAACTTGCAACCAACTGTACCAGGGTGGCTGACAAGACAAACCGGGCGATACCACACGACCAGTATCCCAAATGCGGATAAGGTGCGCGGGCTGGTGAAGCTCGATTGGGAAGGGTTAAGGGAGAAAGAAGCAAGCCATTCATCATTTCTAAGGCGTTCGCCCCGTCCTAACTCTCGCCGACCGTTAATTGGCCCATGCCCTCTTTACGTATGTCGAGCCCTGAGCTGAGGAGCTGCTGTTGGAGTCAGCTACACCAGGAAGCTGCCTAAGAGGGGGAAGCACGACCTGTTTGGACTTAATCTTAGAAAGAGCCAGCTATTCCATGAGAACTGATACTATTTGTTCAACTTTGTAGTAAATAAAGACAAAATCCCAAGGCGTAGAAATCCTATTGATCATACAAGGCTTGTTATTGACCTGGGGCGTTGCTAGCGCTAAGGGTGGTGCGGAATCTTTTCTGAACTGTGGCGCAGCGAAACAGCGTCACTCAACCGGCTCTCGCTCTCCATATTGCGCCCCGGAAATGCCCTCGACAGCAACCTGTCGTCTGCAACTCTATCAAGCTCATTGACTCCTGAGTGAAATTTATCGTCCATTATCACAGTCTTGTCAGACTCTCATTAAGTGTTTAACAGTGTAATGATACTGCACAAGTATGTCTTCGGGAAGCCCGTTGAGCCTCGCGTTGGAAGCTGACGTGCCTCTCAGTCCAGTGCAGGGACTTCTTCTACAGCCTTGACCTCGCGATCCAACACGAATTGATCAAAGATTGTATCTCAATACATGATTACATATTATTTTCGAGTGCTCGTTGCGTCAAGAGGACATCCTAGCGACCGTCGCCACCGACTCTACTAAAGTTTTGGCACGCACAGCATGAATCTCTGTGCTTGACATAGCTCAGTCAACAACCACCGAGTCGCAGCTTTTGTTTGTGATACAGGACTTGCAAATACAAGTGCCTTCTAGGCAACTAACCTGATGGCATCTGATCAAGCACCTGTTTCCGCCGCGACTCCATCCATTAGCGGAGGCATTCCCGAACTTGGATCTGTACCTCCAACGACCGTGACCGGTCAATCGAATACTGACGCATCCAATATCAAATCTTTGAAAAGGAATAGACCTGAGCAGTTGCTGAATCCATCGGGTGTTACGACTATCGCGAACGCCGGCCTGACTGCCTCGCCTTCGCCCAAATCACCAAGATATACTGGAGCCTTCTCGCCAAGATTTTCACCAGCGCCACTCACTGGCGCGGCTGCTTTAGAGGATGAAAGACGGAGAAAGGAAGACCAGCAGAAAAGCGCAGGCAGTGTGATGAGTGAAAATCCTAGCCACAAAGCTCTTTCTTCCCTAATTGCTGGTGGTGGTGCTGCAATGAGCAAGCCACAAGATGCACCTATAGCGACGACTTCGATGAGCGGCGCTATGTCGACAGTCGCGAATGCGATCTCGATACCAAGTCCTCTGCATTACGATGAGAAATCCGAGACAAGCCCTGCCAGCGCGACGAGCCTTGCAAGCCTTGGTAGTACTGCTCAAACAGCTACTGCAAGTACAACAGCTGCGGCAAGTCCAGCTACAGTCTTAGGACCATCTGACAAGGAACTGCGGGACTCCAGATCCCTTCTATCTGCTGATGATAACACGAACTCTGATGACAAACCATCCAACCGTGCGCTATCTTTCCCCGGCAATGTTCTTAGAGACCAGGACTCTTCACGACTGGCGCCAAACTCATCTGCAGCCCGTGGAATGAGTTTGCCAATGTCCGGAGTTAGCCAACTGCTTGCCCCCAGAACATACTCGCACAAGAAACACAAGTGTCCATATTGTGAAACTGAATTCACGCGCCACCACAATCTCAAAAGTCATCTTTTGACACATAGTCAGGAAAAGCCATATGTTTGTCAAACTTGCCAGATGAGGTTTCGAAGGTTACATGATCTCAAACGGCATACAAAGCTGCACACTGGGGAACGACCGCATATTTGTCCTAAGTGTGATAGGAAATTTGCTAGAGGTGATGCACTTGCGCGACACAGCAAAGGACACGGCGGCTGTGCCGGGAGGAGGACCAGCACGGGCAGCTTTGGTGGCGATGACGATTTCGAAGGATCTCATATGGGGGAAGGCGAGGATAGCGGAATGGATGGTATTATCTATGATGAACCTGCCGAGCAGAACGATGGCGCTTCAGATGAAGAACGCAGATTTAGCCTTCCAAGCATTAAAGCTCAACATGTGGGCTCAGGTCATGGAGCACAGGAAGTTTACACCCCTCATGCACGCACACCAAGCACATATCCACCCGCAGGACCTAGGCCACCACGACAACGTGCCGGAGGACTTTACCCGCCGAGTGCGGAACGTGGTGGCTCTGGAAGTTCAGCAGGTACATCTACGAGCATACAAAATAGTATGGCTGGCGGTCCCAGTGCCAATACAAGTATGTCTACTGCGGCGAGCCCTGTCGGTAACTCAATGTTCTCCCAAACAGGGATGACCGAGAGTCCAAAGCCGCTTAGTCCTGCAGGAAGCTCTCATCAGCTAGGTAATCTGGACCCATCCAGCATCAACAGGCAGAGATCACCTAGTCTTACGACCCAATTCCAACAACAACACTTCGGCCGCAGGCCGTCGGAGAGATCTTCGCCTCAAGGCATGTCTTTACCATCGCCATATAGTTCAAAGTTGCCCGCACTCTCTGGGTTAGCCCCTCCTGAATCGCGTTACACTCTTCCAAGCCAGAGTTCGTCTCACCAAGCAGCTACGAATGGGAGCCAGGCCACTCCGCAAGGACAATTAATAAACCCTAGTAACCCTGGTAATCCGGCATTCCAACCTCATATGTCAGGTTCTGCACAGGGTAGAGGGTCCATTACCGCGGCACCTCATCACCATGGAAGTGGAAGTGGAAGCGGCGATAGTAGTAGCAATCTATTTGCCTCGGGTGACCGCGGTGTATGGAACTATATTCAGAGTTTGGAAGAAAAAGTGAGGCTGCTGTCTGAAAGGGTCACGTCAATGGAAAATTTTGAGAAAGGCCAGGAAGAGAAGATCGTTCAGCTCTCTAATGAGCTCAACTCCTTAAGGAATCACCTGAATAGTCCTACTCAGCTAATACATCCACCACAACCCGCACAATTACCCAATGCGCCTGGCGCTGGTCACATGTAATATTAGCACGCTATCATAATTACCTGGCTTGATAATTCACCAACGTTCGGACATGAGCACATCTTACAGGTGCCGGATATCGACAATACCTTTAATAATCACCACCACGTTATGCGAGGCGCTCAGTTGGGTAAAAGGCATGGTCAAATTACCATTGTTCGCTTTCCCAAAGGTGAATTTTATGAATGAATTGGTATGAATTGCGATAGAAGGCGTTTTTGGAAGATCGATGAGAGAGTGCAACCCTTGCTGGTTCTGAGGATGCTCCTAGTCCGACAAGGCTCTTTATTGGTCATTTCCTTCTAGGAACTTGGGTGGGCAAAATAGTTACAGATAGAACATGTATTTATATGCTCAGCCGTCATTACAGTTGGAAAAATTCATGTGCTTGCAATAGACTATGCTCCTTGAACAAGGTTTCTGTTCCTGCACTGACTACCAGCCGCAAAGATTGTGGCTCCGTGGAGATTAATTGAATCCATGTAATGATGGATATCAAAGCATCTCTCTTTCTCTTTGATGTACTTGACACATTAGCCGTATGTATCGAGGGAGCAGGGATTAGGGAAGAGTGCACGAGCTTCATTCCGGAGAACCTTGAAACTGCCATGTGAAAGTTTATCGCTAATGCGTCATGGTCAACAACAGTAAACTTCATGCTTTTGACACCAGTTGGAAGTCTATGTAATTATTCCATCAACCTCGACCGAGCACAGGATCAGAGGCGCATCACAGGTCATATAGCCTGAGGTGGCAGCTGTTTCTTTCTCTAATGGCTACCTCCAATCCTAGCGCTGCCCTCAATGCTGAACCTAGCCGGCCCGACGATCGTGAAAGTCAAAACCTCAAGCCTAAGTCATATGTAGATGCTGTACGAGAAGACACTGAAGAGGCAGCTAAGGAAATTGCCAATGGCACAAGTACCCCGAACGGTATAAATGGAACCGACGTCGCGTCTCAGGATCAGCATACCAACATCAGCACGAGGGGTTCCGGGCAAAGCGCTTCTATTTTAGGAATCGTCAAGACGCAAGATAGTACAGTGAAATCACCAAGTGGTGGTGATAGCAATGGCGACACTACAAAGGGAGCAGGGCAGATACATCAAGAGGAAAGACTAGGCAATGAGCGTCAGGAATCGAAGCATGAATATTCTGCGAACGTTCGTACAAGGCGGATCTCTACCTATACTATGCTTGGTGCTAATATTAGCCTAGGACCTTGATGAATCCCCTCGAACTCCACCCGGATACAATCACAAGAAGACCACATCTCAAAAGCCAGAGGCGGCCAGTACGCCGAGTACAAAGAACGATAACGCTGTTGTCTATGAGAAATTTGAAGATCAAAGCAATGGCATGAAGCTTGTCAGTGTGGAACCAGCTGGTAATCACGAGAAGGAACAGACGCGGAGTGATAAAGAAGGTTTGAAGGTAGACGGAGACAACAGAACGCTTGTTAGTGGTCGACAAGCAGGAAAGAGATGGGAGACTAGCGGAATCCGATTTGCGCCTATGAATGTTCCACTGCAAAGGAGGCTCCAGACACTGGTAGTTCTATTCCACTCGACTTGGATAGCCTTGAGCATAAGTGTATTCTTCTTCCTATGTGCTATTCCGATCTTTTGGCCACTTTTAATCATCTATATGATTTACTGTATGTCGTCGAATGCAGCTACATCGGGAACTTTAAAGCACCGTTCCAATTTGCTACGCTCTTTACCGATCTGGTCGCTGTTTGCCTCCTACTTTCCCGCGAGACTTCACCGAAGCCAGGAGTTGCCGCCGACGAGAAAATATATTTTTGGATACCATCCGCATGGAATCATATCTCATGGTGCCTTTGCGGCCTTTGCCACAGAAGCTCTCGGGTTCTCCCAACTTTTTCCAGGAATTACCAACACGCTTCTTACGCTCGACTCGAACTTTCGCATCCCCATATATCGGGATTATGTTTTAGCCATGGGATTGGCATCAGTTTCTCGCGAATCTTGTGAAAACCTTCTATCAAAGGGGGGGGGAAACAACGGTTAGTCCGAACTATGATCATGTGTAATCACCAAAGCTAACAGTTGATACAGAAGGAATGGGCCGTGCAATCACTATTGTGATCGGCGGCGCTGCAGAATCCTTGGATGCTCAGCCCTACTACCTGAGACTTGTCTTGAAGAAGCGCAAGGGCTTTATCAAGCTGGCTCTTCGCACAGGCGCTGATCTCGTGCCTGTTTTGGCATTCGGCGAGAATGATCTCTATGACCAAGTCACGTCTAATTCGCACCCGACGATCCACAAAGCTCAACTGCTGATCAAGAAACTACTTGGTTTCACCATTCCATTATTTCATGCTCGTGGGGTATTCAACTACGATGTTGGCCTCATGCCCTACAGACGGCCGCTAAATATTGTTGTAGGCAGACCAATAAAGGTAACCCAGTCTGTGGTTCCCCAACAAGAGGAAATTGATAAGCTGCATGCCCAATATGTCCAAGAGCTGGAGAGCATATGGAATTCGTGGAAGGATGATTTTGCAAAGGACCGGAAGGGGGAGTTAGAAATCCTCGAATAATTATGATGTATGTATATAATCAAGGTGAGTCAAGGCTTTGGTTTCGGATATGGAGGCTAGGTTAATATAGGGACTTTGGGGGTAGTGTAGGATATAGAAATACATGTACGAGAAATGGTATCCATACCGTTCTCTTTGGTCATCACGTCATGGAGCAACCGAAGAGCTATTCAGCCAGATGCTGCAAACTGCGTGAAATGGTCTGGAAAAGTAACTGCCTAGGCCTCACCTAAGAGTAGGCAATTGTCGCTCGATATTGTTTTCTATGCTTCATACCGGTATCACATCTATAGCTTCTTCGTCCGGATCAAACCCCCAAACGCCCCTGGACTCTTTCTCAATCCTCCGCCCATTACTTTGTGTCCGTTACCAAATCCCCAAACGCCTCTCGGACTCTTTCCCAATCCTCCACCATTCCTATCTGTACGTTCTCACTCAACTAATTTTGCACCAACCTGCCCATCCACCTCCACAAAATCAAGGATTCGGAAATCCGCATTTGCAAACTTTCGATTTCGAAATGCCAAACCCCAGGAGCCCAGAATGGGATATAGTAGCAATGACTTTTTGCGGTCTTTCCAGTAACTATTTCCACACTTCTGATAGTATCGAGGCTGTCAATTTCCGTCGTGGTGGTTGTGGTTGATTCCATTATCGTTTTCTTAGGAGAGGGCTTGCGCATTTGTGTAATCGCACAAACTCCTCCGTACATGCTTGCATCCATAGAGGCTCGTACCGGCATGTTGTAGATAATTCCATGAGCCTCGGTGGTGTTAGGCCATCATGAGCACAGGAACTCGAAGGACAGCTGCTCCGAATTAGCCCAGGCTCATTTCACGTCACCTGTCAGCCTTGTAAGTAGCCCCCCGACGTTTCTAACCCGGCGTTGTATCATTCCAATAGCCCAAAGAAAGGCTCGCACTTCTGTACTAGTCTGAGGAACTGGTCAGTTCCTAATCCTAGCAGCCTGTGCTCCTTTAACTCGTACGATTCCTCCAATCTCGTGAGCCATACCAAGACCTCTATAGTGGGGGGGATGTGGAGGGATGTGTGGTATATTAGAAGGAGCAAGAAAATCAGGGTAGCAGCTTGTCAGAGTTACTTACTGTAATACATCCCGGGCTGTTCCATATTGGCTGCGAGTAGACAGTCCAGCAACGATACTGGAGGGTAGTTTGGCAGTGATGGTGGACGAAGATGGCTGTTATGTGGACCGTGTTCCTATAGAGGCTGATGTATAAGTATTATCAGAGGGTTGAGGTAGAGAGGAGAAAGTATAAGATCGGATGGGGGTGTAAGGGAAAGTGAGAGGAAGGGAAAAGGCCAGAGATGGACTTTCAGAGCTGACGGAAATGGAAGTCAAAGGTAAGAGAGTGACATATGCTCAATTGGTGGCTTGATTACTCTCTCAAAAAGAGATCTAGACTTAATATATAAATGCCTGTAGCTTAGCTAGAGAGCTGCTACTAGAACCAAGCTCTCATTCGCTCATGGTCGAAACCATGGCGGCGGACGCTTCACAAAGTCAGATTCCATTGCGCATGGCCGACGCCAGGGCGGAACTACAAGCCTTGGGAGTCAGAACAGTCAAGTCGAAACTTCATTCGCTTGTCTCCAGAGCCATGGCGGGACGAGGATTTGCTTATTCAACTGCGAACGAAGCATCGATAACGTCAGATCCGGTCGTAGTAAGAACTCTATCTGCTAGCCCTTGGCAGTAAATTTGTCTGTATCTACTGCAGCTACCAAAAGTGAAATACATTTTCATGTATTCGTAAATTATAGCTTTGTTTACCTGCACCGACATCTCTATCTCTGTTCAGCCACCTATAGTAGCCAAGTGTTCCGACTACTCTCTTCGTAATCTTTGATTTGAAACTGCTCCTGGACATAGTATACAGAGCTTCAATAGAATCCGCTAGGGTGAAGTCGACCTTTCCCTAGCCGGCCCAAGACCAAACTTGGAACCGAATTGATACCGTCCACAGTAGTAAAAGATGTAATCTTTCAGCGCTGAACTGCTACTTCTGCTAGATTCCAGAGTAGGGCGAGATTGAAGTCTGCTTCTAAGCAACTATTAACAAATGTACTTTCAAAATACTGCTCTAATTTGTTAACAATGCCGGAGAATATTTAGGAGTCGTTTAGCTTCAGCGATTTAGAATACGCTATACGCAATAGGTTCCATAGTCTATTAGCAGATGAATGCTCAAGGCGATTTCTTTGATCGATCAGATTGCCCGTGGAAGTTAATTTATTAGATATATATATTTCTTCGTTGAATGTCGCAGAGCAGTTCTGATAGTAGACTTGCTAGTACGTGAAGAATAGACACCTTCTAGATAATAACCTTTTCTAAAATGTTATGAATGAAACTCATATCCTGATTTAGATATTACGCCTTTAAGGAACGGTGGGTTTGTGACAAAGTAATGACCTTGTACAAACTTCGAAGGGCGGCAACACTTGCGTATTCGACGGAACTTTAGGTAGCCTCGCATTGGCATTGCGAACAACAAGAGACAATGGTCAGCAAGCCCCGATAATAGGCTAAGTCCATCTGCAAAATCTGGTTATACTTCTGCTTAGGATCGTCCTGTAAAATGTAGAGACGATCGACCTATAGGTATCGCTCTCCTAGCGCGACGACCAGTTCAATAGCATTGAGTATTACCAAATAGTATTTGATCTTTGAATTGAAACAAAGCACTGTGCTGCTGGAGATATAAGTAATTGACTCTGGTCGTCTTAACATATATGCTGCACCATAGACATAACTGAGAGTGATGTATCTGGGCTTTGTTCCGGTTTTGACTAGTCGCTTCTCATCCACATCGATTAGAATAAGGTTATTGAACTCTTGAGGTGTCGCTGTTGTGGTTTCCTCCTGATATTGGCTGCTGTGCTACTGTTCACTCATCGATCTAACCCTGGGTTCGTTTGGTATCTAACCTCTAACCTTCGGCCTTCTGGGTAGGGACTTTGTTGGGAGTAGACCTCCACTATCCGAAGCCTAGTGAATTTGCAGTTACTGTACTGATAAAGCCATATATAGCTTTCTCAGTGGGGACCGTCAGTTGTACAGACGGGCATAGGCCCAAGATGAAATGTACTACACATTCTTCATAAGAAGTATCATCTGATACAGTAGCCGTTGTAAAGGTTTGCATGATGAGGCTGCAAAGCGGGCAGTAGAGACGTGTAGACATATCTTGAACCGAACCGTAGCATACGGAATCCATGTATACACCCTAGGTTGCATATTCTCGCAGCAGGTTTCACGGAGCTGTTCTTCTTCCCCTGCCTTATCCTTTTTCTTCTCCTCTTGCCTTTAACCTCTGCTGATTTTAGTATAATCTAATAAGAGAAGAGGATGCGAAACACTTGATTTGCAGGGTATCGTTAGAAATTATCTTGCTGAATGAAGGTACTTAGTTGGTGGTAGAGTGTAATACCTAGGCACTAGAACCTGATAGACAAGCAAAGGGTGGTGTTTATGGTCGTCGAGAAAGCAGCGGAACGACTAAGTATGCACCTTGGGGGTCAAACATCATAGCAGAGATTAATAATTCAATAACCTTAGGGTCGCATTGAAACATATTCCTTTTTGAAAATCGTGTACAAACTACTTATTCCTACTCTATAGAACAAGTGTATAGCTTCTCACCTATGAGTGGCTAGATTCCGTAATTGGGGTTTGATATTAAAGCCTTAAATTTCATGCATTACGAAGACCGCGGTCAAAAGTCTCGAGACTACAGGGTATTTAACCCCTGTAGCTACCTATTCGGCCACCGTAGACCCACTGTAGAACGCTGTACAGCCACTGTAGAGCCCTGTAAGGTGCCTAGCTGTTAACCGAAACTGGAATTTTAGTGGCCATGGCTTCGGGTAATAATTAGGCACCTTACAGGGCTCTACAGTGGCTGTACAGCGTTCTACAGTGGGTCTACGGTGGCCGAATAGGTAGCTACAGGGGTTAAATACCCTGTAGTCTCGAGACTTTTGACCGCGGTCTTCGTAGTTAAGACAAAGTTGTAGTCGTCCATCAAGGCAGACATTACAGCCTCATAAACATTTGGGGTCTTAAATGCGTAAGTCTCTACGACAATATTATCGTACATACCAGAAATTAAACGATCAACTGTCTCATCAAGAGTTCAGTGCTCATTGTCCGCTCTATTCATATCGTAACAATGGTTGTCTCGTACCGAGCCTCCTTCGGGAGTGCCAGAGAAGGCGGGTGTCTCTTTTGCCCAGAACGACGCCACGAACTAAAAAGCATCGTATATGAAGTACGTAGCCTGCGTGCTATGACAAGCGTACGATATTTATGGATGCTGATGGTTCTTACCATAGGACGATCAACTGCTGGTGATCAAGAACAGGCGGTCGGCAGGCACAGAACACTGGCTCATCATTCCCACCACTCACATCCGCGACATTGAGCACTTAACTCAGTCTGATCGGAGCCTGCGTAAGTCTCAGGACGCTTATAGCTGTCGCAAACGCGGATTTAACATCATATAGTACTTAAAATGGAAAAGGCCAAGAACAATCTCCTAAGAGAAAACTACCCCGATATTCCACAGTCAGAGGTCCACATCGGCTACCATCGAGGCCATAGACCATTGAATAGCATAGTTAATACTTTTAGCGCGCCGGACATTATCTCTATCCACCACCTGCACCTTCACGTTATCGTGCAGCCGTATTGGTACTTAAAGCTCTTCAAGTATCCCTCGTGGTTTCCAGGAATGTGGGTATCAGATAAATGGCTTCTGGCGAAATTAGGCGTAGATATTGCTAAGAACGATGAGGAAGTACCAGGGAGTTTGACCGCTGTGAATGGGACTATAGACTAATTTATGGAGAGAAGTTGATATAGCCATACGCGAATAGAGACTGAACTCGATATCCGTTGCATTTAATAGAGCAATACGTATTCAGCGACTATAAGCTAAGCCACCATGAAAACAGGCTACCCGTCCCCCATTGTCTCATAACTTGATGCACTCATATTCAAATAGCTCACTCTACCAGCCCACAGTGTTTTTTAATCGCCAAGCTCACGTTGTGTATAACCAACACTCCATACAATATCCCCAGCAACCCAGCGAACGCGGTAACACGGATCAGCATCGAAATCGGGAACCTATACGATGTTATTAGCAGCGTGTCTGAGATTCCTTGCATGCCAACCACCACCTGCATTGCCGTCAGAGCCACGGTGATGAAAGCAAAAAGGATGATGTCTGCAGCAGAGTACTCTTAGAAATACGTAACGTATTCGCAGTGCGTCGTGAAGTACGTAGTACCTCAGAAGGTGTACCTCCAGATATAATTTTGGAGAGCGAGACGCAGCTCGCCATACTGGAAGCGTTCGTTCATCAAGCTCATAAGTGTTGGGTTAGATTCGATATTGCTTATATTACAGCCCACCGAACTCGTTGCCATTTTGGTCATTTCACTGTTTTGCTTACAAGGTCGATTGACTTAACGAGGTCGAGATCGGATTTGTTTGGATGAGAAACACATGTAAGTACAGAAAGCTAAAGGCCAGTCCGTATAGTTCGTCCAATTGTGCATCGGCGCAAAAGACTTGCCTGAAGAAGTCATAGCCTGGAACACAATCGGGGAGTAGTTGGATGTAACCATTTTGGCGAATTGGCTGTTTCGGTCTTATGATTCCACACTTAAAGATTTTCTTACCAAAAGTTGAAAAAGTCTGCTGCAGCATTTCTGCTGTATATTAATAATTTTGATGTTTGTGCGTTTCGTCTTCTCTTACTTTAGCAAATATGCCGGATGCAGTAAGAATAACGTAGGCTAATTGTGCAAAAAATTGTTGTTAGAAACATATTGCTTCTTCAATGACCGATTAATTACTGAATCGTCTTTCCCGACGGCAGCAGCCGTTTTCAAGAGCATGAATCCATAACGCGACCTTTACTAGGGCAATATCACTACAAGTGACTTCCGCTAGTAGTAGGTAACCCTAACCCCGCAATTTCAGCTTGGGGTACCTTATGTTGCATCTTTTAGGATCAGATTTACTTATGGCTGACGATCTAAAATAGCTTACTATATATGGCATGTGCATGCCGTATCAGAATGACAGTCGGTGGCATTCTAATTTGTGGATCAGTGTTTTTCAAAATAGGCAGCCACTTGGAGTTTCGAAGAGCCGCGCTGTGATGGCTTCGGCAGAATTTGAGGCGGTCTGGCCCCGGATAAATATTGCTGCCACGCCCTTATCCGAGCCGCTCGAAGGTCTCCGAGTCGAGCGGCGAATTATACCAGACGAGGTGGAAAACAACTCAAGAAGTATCGAATCTCTCGCTAAGCATACACTATATCTTCCAGATGATCCCTCGATCGTCCCTCTTCCCGCGGTGCTGTCGCCCTTATCCTCCCTAATCCGTCGCCCAGAATGTCTCTACGGTTCAGTGCTGCACATTCAAGTCGCATCAAAAAGTCAAAGCCGCCTGCCTTCAAGCACAACTCCTCAACACCTTCTCCATATGCATCTCTACCGCGTCGGAAGCCAATACAGAAATCAAAATCCAAGGCTGAACAGCATGACAAAGAAGAAGACCTTTTTGGCGATCGACTAGATGATGTAGGACTTGTGAAGGCGCTGGCCAACGATCTCACTCTCCGTGACGTGCCGCAGGCCGTACAATATATTAGCAACCGGATGTTCAGTCCTGTCCCGCAGCAGAGTGCTGGAATGAACTCCACGCGCCTTGCTGAAGTCTTGAATTTCCGGAAGAGTCTACCGCCAGTCGTTACTGTTTCTCACGTACAAGCCTTGCTAAACTCACCCACTACTGTTGAAAGAGAAATTGCAGAAATGATTAAGGGTGGTGCAATTAGAAAGGTAGTCGTCCCTGGTCGAGGTGGGATCGGAGAGGTTTTGATACTCGTCAGAGACTTGGATTCCATGATCCACGAGAATGGAGTCTTGGAGCAGGATGTCAAGGAGAGATTTGTCAAACTACTTCATGACAACTCAACCGCCTTGAGCATTCCTCGAGACTTGGTGTCTGCATCGGATGCAAGAATTCTGATGCATGCTGGCTTCTTAACATCAGCTACCCCAGGCTGGACTTCTACAGATGTCTTCTCAAGGCCCGGAGACGGGTCAAGAGGTACCCTAACATCATTAGACAGCATTTCCAAAGCTGCAAGTGGGTCACTAGCCGCTGTTGGCGGCGAAGGCGCCGTCCACTCGGCTGGAGGAACAGGCGGAGGAGCAAAACCGCAAATAGGCAGCTTCTCCCTTGCAATCCCCTCCGTTGGCCCCTTCCTAAAACTTCTCATGTCTGCACGTTCGCATCTGGTCTCTCTTCTCTCAAAGTCCAAGTTCCGTGAAGCACCACAAGATATGCTTCGAGAAAGATGGGACGGAGGGATCTCGGGAGATGATATAGCTAGCGAAGCGAGGAAGAATAGGGGACAGTTCGCAGGTGTGCTCCCAGGTAGGACGAGGAAATTCAAACAGTTTTACGGACTTTCATTTGAGTTTATTCTGGAAGAGTGCGTTGGCGCAGGTCTCATCGAAGTCTTTGAGACGCGCAGTGTCGGAAGAGGGGTCCGTGTTATCTAAATGGAGTCTTAACCTTTTCCTTGGAATGACATACTAGCATTCGCATACCCCAGGAGTCCATATTCACAAATGTACGCCCAGGCTTCGACCTTTGACCATAAAGTTGGATGGGTCATCTGATGTTAGACTTATCGGCTAGCAATAAAACAGAATAAAGATATATGTATCTAAATAGTAACAATACAGATCTAACCGTTTCTCAAAGGAGCACCATCAGTGATCATACCCCAAGGTACAACTTCGTAGTCTCCATTACATGCATAGTCATACTGTGCCAACTCAGTAGACCCTTTCTGCACCTCCAAGAAAATGTCCAGCTCACACCACCCATCAAGTCTGTTAGCATCACATTCTGGGAAGTTGAGCCCTAAGGGTAGTGTGCGTTGGTTTAGTATGAAGTGTATATATGTCGTCTCGTTCCCTGGTGCATAAGTTCTGTCTGCCGCAAGTGGTGAAGGCGTCTTGATAAGCTCGATATCAAGACGTGCAGCGAACGGCTCGAGGTGGCTAACCGTCAGGTTATGCGGGCCGGGGTAGGACGTTTGATTCAAGAAGCCAGCAAATTGCCTGAAGCCAAAGGCGGTTAAGATACTCATGATGTTCGTATCATGAGAGAAGTCAAAATAGAGAGTCTGATTTAGGGGAAAGGTGACAGTATTGTTGTCAAGGGTCGTATTGATTTGCGATCCGGAGTAGCCTAGTGTGTGGTTTTGTAGTCTGGCGAGAACTTCTTGGACCCAGCCAATTCCGACAGCACGTCCTGTTGGAGCTCCGAAGGAAGAGGATCCATAGAAGTTAAGATCTATGGAGTAAGAGTAATGTACCCATTCTTCGTAGGTGAAGAGATCGCAAAAGACGCTATAACCGTAGGCAACCTAATGAAGAGTTCTCAGTAGAGTTTAGAAGCATAGAGAAGATATCAACTCACTGTCTCGTATGGACAGAGACCCTGCGCAGCATAGGTGTCTTCAACAGTCCAGTTGTAGCCCTTGATCATACCTCGCAATCGTTCCGTGGCGTCCTTCAAGTAAATACTTGCCCATATAGCAGTGGCATTGTTACCGCCGTCCGAGACGGGTAGGTTAGCATTTTGACAATTGTCATAGCCAGCCAAACTGTTGTTGAACCCAATTTCCTCGATAATAACCTCAACTGTAGCATTATTTGTCCACTCCAGGCCAAAAAAACCGGCCAGGAAGTACTCAGCACTTTTCAGCATGCGGTCCTACGCATTTGAGTTAGTGATTTGCTGTCCTTCACGTAAGTGCCAAATTCTGCTAACCATCGTCGTTGTACGAGCAATAATCTTGCTATTGGGATTGTAGAGGCTCCCATAGTTGTAGTAATGGAGGATTCCGGATTCGAAAAGCTCTTGTCTTCCTCTTGGGACGAGAATCTCGGCGCCCAGTTCGTACTTCCAAGTATTTAGAAATGCAAGCTTGCCAGTGGCTTCAAAAGTGCCTGTTGCATTAGCAATTCTCCGCCCGAAGTCTTCCACGTTGCTCCCAGTTGTTGGATATCGGGAGCCATGACGGGATAGCATCTGCGATGTCATTAGTCTTTTGGAACCACATCTTGTTTTCGTACTCCTTACCTGGACTTGTGTGATATTGGCGCCTGGAGGCAGGGGAAATTCTTGCACCCCGAAGCCAATTGGATTCGGGAAGTATGGTGAGAGCTGCCCCATGAGGTGGAATATACTCTGGTTCTGAATGTTGCCCACTATGGGCACTGCCGTCTCCAATGGTGTGTTGGGGACATATGTAGCTGTAGGAGCAAATGATATCGGATTTGTCTGGGCGAGGAACGGTGCTCTGCCAGTAGCTGTGGGGCCTGCCCATAATTCAGGTGATGTCTGGAAGTACTGCGGTACTGTGGCAGATTCTCCAGATACTGGGAACGCGTTCTCCCATAGGTAGGCAACTGGAGGTCTTCCTGCAAGGACCAGCAGATAGATGTCATGGAACAGTACCCTATACGTGCAATATGCCAGAAAACAACTGAATATCACCAGAAATATGCTTTTGGGTGGTGTAACGCGGCGGGAATGAGTAGACGTGGATAGTGGACTTGGTACCGGAGCCATCTCGTTCTCGAAGCTCGACGGCACGAATACTTCGCGTTTCGCAGAACCATCCATCAAGCTATGTTGATTTGGGCAATTGTTACACATTCGAAAGTGAATCAGAGCGTTACGCGGGTCATCACCTTATCTCCATGTCGATACAGAGCATGGAGCTTTCCTCAGCTCGAGGGTGATGTTGGCGTTAAGCCTCGCAACGAGGCTGGGTTTCAGCCACATCTGACCGTAACTTCATCCACCAATCAAGCCATGAACGATTTCGAACACTGAACAAGTAATCGAAAACAGAATTTAATAATCATAACGCTCACAATGCTATACAAGATGACATCTTACACATTTAGGAAGAATAGCCACAACAAGTAGTACAGCGATAAGAAGAGGATGATTGAAGATATATCAATCTCGAAAACAAATCTAGTTTAAGTCAAGAGCGAAGTATTAATAAGTTATACAATTCAAAGAATCAATGTCTACTTATATGAATATGTATATCACCTTTAATGTCCGATATTGAAATTCTTAATTATTTGAGACTGTGATGGAGAATTAATGGTATTAGTTGTATGGTCTAGTCACCCGAACTCCTGAAAAGGAAATTGGTCTGTCTAATATTTACCGGAACCATGACCCTTTATTACAAACTTCATGTCAAAACCTCGTCATTAAGCCTTCTCCCTTTTCTCCCATACTATGTCTGCTCCCTTGGACAAGGGTCTGGAGAATAATGAGGTATAATCGGTGCCGACAAGACCTTTGCTTCCTTCCGGAAGGCGCCACTTAAACCTTCGAACCATTTCTGCAGTAATCGTGCCTAGTTGCACATAGGCGAACTGCTCGCCAATACACCTGTGCCTGCCAGCACCGAATGGTAGATACGGACTATGCGCACCCTTACTGATAAGACCATAACCGTAATCTTCTTGCTCTTCCTGTATGTCTCCCATTGAAACTCCCTTCGAGTCAATCCATCGATGTGGGTCCCATTCCAATGGATTTGGGAAGTATTGTTCAGCTTGACTGGTAACTCCTGGTGCAGCAATAAGCACATGACCTTCTGGTACCACGTATTGAGTTCCTGGAATAGGCATTGGTGATTTGACTGCTCTCATGATGGAGTGTATTGGTGCATGTAGACGTAATGTCTCTCTGATAGTTGCTTGATTGAGCGGCAGCCTGGACAAATCTTCATATGTCAGGGCAGGTAGATCAGATCCCAAGACACGCTTCTGTTCTTCGTAGAGCTCTTCTACTATCTCTGGTCGCGTCGCAAGTCGTAGCATAATCCAGGAGATGGTAGCGGAAGAGGAGTGCTGGCCAGCCATAAGGAGGGCGATCATCATGTGGGCAACTTCCATGTCAGGAACCGGTGTCCCATCCTTATATGTCGAATCCATCAAGTTCCATATCATGTCGTACTCCGTCCTTTCGCCACCTGCTCGGCGAGCCTTAATTATATCCATGTATAGCCCTGTCATCTTCCTCTGCGCAATGTCACGCGCTCTATTGTGCGGTAGAGGCGCCCAATGCAGCGCAAAATTGATGGCGCTGAATCCCATATCCAAGTCATGATAAAGGGATGCGAAAGTACCATCGAATTTTTCTCGAACTTCTCTACCCTGAAGAGATCGTGAGGCAGTATAGATAGTAATCTCAGCCATCGCAGTGGGAACATGGAGTTCACCGCGCTGACCTTGGAATACAGGAGCGCGCTTGACAAATTCGTTGACCTCGTTGCTAATTAGGGGAACATAAGACCGGAAAGCTTCTGATGTCAATCCGATTTTCATGAACTAATGATCGATTAGCCCCAGCCACACTCTGTTATCACCAGAAGGGCATTCAGCAAACCTTCTTCTGTTCCATTAGTTTCGAATTCGGGCAGTCATAAACAACATCTTTTCCAAAAACAGGGGTACAAAGGACAGTATAAACTTCTTCGGCATTGACATCCTTGAGCTTGCCATTGAGGATGAATTCATTGCCTTGCGTTCCCAAATAAACCGTCGTCTTCTTGCCTAGCAGAATGAAAGTAAACACGTCGCCATACTGCCTCTAATTAGTCTATCAGTGGCAAAGACGTGAGCAATTTCAACAAACCTTCGCTCTGCAATCAAAGAAGAATTTATACGGGTCAATGCCGTACGTAACGCTGCTGCCGATAACTGGGAACAGGTGAAACACCATAGGGGGCTCGTTCGGATTTTTGAAAAGGAGCTGTTGCAGAACGTTTAATACGACGACAAGGACCAAGAAAGCGGCAAAGACAGAGGCAACGACGAGTCCTACTGCATGATGCAGGGGAAATTGAGCCTTCAATGGCTCGATAACAGCCTCGAGGATGCCCATGTTGCTGGTGAGCTTGAGGGTATACGATTGAGAGGACAGGTGAGGAATTGAGGAGGCGAATGTTGGTGTGAAATATGATCTTGGAAGGGCGATCTCGTTCCTGAGCTAGTGGCTTTTAGGCATGGGTACGCTTAAGCTTTAAGGTTTTGGCCTCTCCTATTTCCCCAAACAAATCCCGAAATAAGATCTATCGTACGATGTATACAGCAAGAGGGGGAGAAGGCGTCGATTTCATCGATGTTACAACATAGCACACATCTCTTCATTCGCTCCTCCGACCGCCTGCCCTTTTGCACTCTGATCTCATACCCGCGGACGCAGGCAGGCAAGGTTCCGAAGAAATCAGACCATAATTCGTCGCCCAAACAAGGCAATCTCCAGCCAATCAAATCGCACCTGTCATGTACTACCCTATTTCGGCACACGGAGCTTTGAGAACAATCTCTCCCTGATGTGCTGATAGGTAGAGTCGTATAACAAAGAGCATAACGGAACCTCACTATTGCTGCATCATGGTGAGTAAGTGGACAGCGACTGCTATTTGGCCATGAAATGGTCCCTGCTTGTTTTCTTGCTAGTCTTACAATTCTCCTATTGTTTTCTGCTCCAAGACTCCAATGATCCGTCCTCTACCTCCTATCTTGTCGATCACTCTAAATCAAGAACAACCCTTCCTTGCATCCTCAGCTCAGACATCTCCTTGAAGATTTCTGTCAACTTGTCCATCTTCTCGATCTTATAATGCGTCTTAACTATACCACGAGCAGCCATTTCGAGAACCTCTATCGCCTCTTTTTGATTACCAACAGCACTTCCAACGATCTTCTGGTTTCGGGTGACAATGACTGAAGGGAAAGCTCCCGCGATTGGCACGAGATCGCCCTCCGGCATACCCACGCAGACCAGGGTTCCTCCGGTCCTGAGGAAGCTGAGGGCTTGCGCATATGCCCTGTTCGAAGCAGTACAGACAATGACGGCGGATGCCCCGACGCCACCAGTGATTCTCTTCACCTCTTCTCCAATTGTCTTGTCATCGAACTTGGTAATATCGACGAATGCTTCTGCGCCACACTTCATTGCAAGTTTCTCTTTGCTGCCATGGTCGACACCTATCACACGCATAGCCATCCCTTTAGCACCAATTTGAACACCCAAGTGTCCAAGCCCTCCACCTGCGCCTGCAATCACTACCCATTGCCCGCTCTTGGCTTCTGACTTGCGGAGGGCAGCGTAGACAGTCACTCCTGCACAAAGCATCGGGGCCGCGTCTGCAGAGTCAAGGCCCTCTGGAATAGGTGTCACATAGTTTGCGGGTCCAATAGCGTACTGCTGAAAGGTTCCGGGATAGTAATATCCTGATATCTGTTGCTTCTGTTTTTATTGTTAGCTGGACATTTTCCGTCACCAGAATGTGCAACTTACGGGACAGACACCGTCCGCGCCCTCATAACAAGCAATACATGAACCACATGGCTTTGCAATCCACTGAAAGGCTTTTAGCAAATTATCGCTTCTCTGCAAATTTGATGGCCTACTTTGATGCCAACACGATCTCCAAGTTTGATGTTGCTCTTTTCCGTGCCAGGGCCTAATTTTACCACATGGCCAACACCCTCATGACCACCGATTTGTCCGGGTTGTGTGGGATATGGGAGAACACGCCAACTATTATTGTAAGCAACTGTAAGGGAGGATCAGAGTACCCAGGAAGTCTAGGCCAAGGGAAATTTTGCTACCTGTTCTCCATAACACCCAAGTCTGAATGACATACTCCTGAATGAGTTCTGTGCAGGTCAGTTAGATGTAGTCTCTCTCATTAGAATGCCAGTATAACAAGTAAAGAGAGGGCCCACTTTGTGGTGATAACAGAGTGCTAAAAGTGCCAAACGTACAATCGAACTAATACCTCTCCTGTCCCGGGCTCCGGAGTGTCAAGCTCGACAACCTTGGTCGAAATGGTGCCAGGCTTGTCATAAACACATGCCTTGTGTTTCTTAGGTATATCACAAGACTGTGCAGTATCTGCGGCCGCCATATTGTGGATATTCCTTGATCACGTTTGAAGTTTGGCTTTGGACTCGTGCAGTACAAGTCGATTGACAGCAGATTCGGTAGTAGTACTCGGAAGGTTCTATATACTCCACATTTGAAGAAAGCAGAACATCTCCGCAATGATTTCAGCATCCATGTTGGCTGCCGAGGTTGATTCTACCATGTGCATCCTTCTGCACGGTGCGCACCGGTCATTGGGGCGCTCGAAGGACTTGATGTAAGACTGCATGTCGTTGAACTTACACTGGTCGTGTTACGCGCAATGGGATGCGATGCGGGGTAGATTGGAGGCCCTTTATTGCCGAATGCGGGGCGTTTTTGGTAGCGGGCGTTATTTTTATGGTAGCTTTAAAGGATATTCTACATGCGAAGGTAGTAGGCATGTTATAAACACGCAAGCTGAACAACAAAGATCTTCTCTTTCCCAACTAAACGTTCATCGTGCCTTAGGACAGCCGAGATAGACCTGCCGCCATGTATTAACTGCTAGGCAGTGCTTATTCTTTCCTCAACTGTGCGGCACAAATGTGGAGAGTAACCAATGACGTCTCAACCTCGGTCACTCGGCCCTGAGAATGCCTTAACACTATTACGAGCGCCCCTACATGGTACCACTCATATGGTTAGTGGCGATTCTATTCTTCTACTTCCGTCTTTCTTTCATTTCTATCCTTTTCTCTATTGCTGCCTGCAAGACTAGAGTCATTATCTCCAGTTAGCTTTCTTTCTGCATAATCAATTCATTCTCCAAAACATTTAACTTGCATTCTCTTTCCGGTTCCATCTCCATCAACGATGAGCAAAGAGCAGTCCAATGGCACCCCAGAGATTGCCGGCCACCGCAAATATGGCGCCTTTCAGAACGAGATCTACTATGCTGGTATGATGCATGGGATACTACCTTCAGTTACAACAGATCCAAATAAATTGGAGGAACAAGCCCGGAGCAAGCTTACTCCTCCGGCGTTCAACTATGTCGCTGGCGGTGCCGGTGAACGAGCCACTATGGATGCCAATCGACTTGCTTTCAGACAGTGGAAGATGATCCCAAGAATGCTGAGGCCAACGACTCCTAGAGACCTTAGTGTCGAACTATTTGGAGAGAAATATGGTTTGTGGAAACTGTCCCGCGAGCTTATACTGTGGTGCTAAATACAAATCCAAGCGACTCCAGTTCTAATGGCACCCATCGGTGTCCAATCGATATTCCATAAAGATAAGGAAACGGGACTTGCAGAGGTCTGTGCAGAAATTGATGTCCCGTATATTCTCAGCACAGCTTCGACCTCGTCGATTGAAGATGTAGCTGCAGCTAGTGGTAAAGGCTCGAGATGGTTCCAGCTGTATTGGCCGCAGGACGATGACGTCACGCAATCCCTCTTAAAGAGGGCGAAGGACAACGGATATAAAGTCCTTGTGGTGACATTAGATACGTGGACTATGGCATGGAGACCTGCCGATCTGGATGGAGGATATGTGCCCTTCTTCAAAGGCGTAGGGAATACAACTGGCTTCACAGACCCTGTATTCCGCAAGAAATTTGAAGAAAAATATCATGGTAAAATTGAAGATAAAGTTATTGAGGCATCGGTGGAGTGGATTGGTGACGTCTTTTCTGGAGCATCACATACTTGGGATCAACTTGCTCTTCTGAGGAAAACATGGGACGGACCAATTGTGCTAAAGGGTATACAGCATCCAGAAGATGCAAAGCTGGCACTTGAAGCTGGGTGTGAAGGTATCATTGTTAGTAATCATGGAGGTAAGAGTTATCAATTTAATACAACGCAGTTCATTCTGATGTTTGTAGGTCGCCAATTAGACGGTGCCGTTGGATCTCTGGAAATGCTTCCCGAGATCGTTGAAGCAGTAGGCGACAAAATGACAGTCCTCTTTGACTCCGGTATTCGAACAGGAGTGGACATCATCAAAGCGCTGTCCTTAGGAGCTAAGGCTGTTCTTGTTGGCCGTCCTGCTATCTATGGACTTGCCGTCGCAGGCAAGAAGGGAGCAAAAAATGCCTTACAAGGCATTCTGGCGGACCTTGATCAATCTATGGGTCTCTCTGGAATCCAATCAATCAAGGATTGTAATATGAGCATGATTAGGAAGGTGCAATACGGGGGGGATGTGAGATCTTCCAATTGAAATGTTCACGGCATCTCTCCTCTAACTATGATGTAATATCCATATAGAATGGCAGATGTTATAGAATCAGGCCTGATACTCTATAAGAGTTGTCTCTCTTGAACAGCTCTGCTTCCGGTCCTACCATATAATAGTTTTGTGTATGACTAACTCTAAAGTCGAACCTGGCAAATTGCCCAACTTCCTTTAAGCCGCAACCAGATCCCTATTTCTAGGGTGTCTCATCGAGGAGATCTCAACTGCTGTCTTTGGCTAAATATTTCCAGAGAAGAAGCTTCAGCGCTAGCTCTTCTCCTTATGTCCAACCCCTTTATAAACAACATCATAAGTTCAAGCTCACCATATAATAGGACCTGTACCACATGCCAGCTCTAGATGAGAATTTTTAATTATATATTGTAGATTCAATTTGAGTAACGATATCTACAAGCGTAGGAATGAGGAGACGCCTCAGGATACGCCACCGTGACCACCCACGGCGGGTCGATGCAGCGTATGCATGCCACCTTAGTCTGGTAGCCATTACAGGAGATTTTGAGCCCGTGACGAAGCTGTTGAGCTTGGCTGTGGGGACGAAGGATAGTTTGTTGGACATGGACTCGATTGGGAAGATCCAGGATGTCATGGCTAAGAAAACGGGTGTGCCGCATGAGGTGAGGATTTATGAGGATCAGGTGCATGGGTTTGCGTTGAGGAGTGATTGTAGTATTGAGAAGGATAAGAAGGCTATGGATGATGCTGAGAAGCAGGATATTGACTGGTATAACAAGTATTTGGCTTAGAAGGATATTTGACGTCTGCTTTGAGGATGTGAGGATATGAAATTGAACACAGGAAAGGTATTCTTTTAAGACTTGAATGAGAATCTTTCACTGCTGAAGTAGTCACGGCCAAAAATGTCATGGAGAAATGCTTTATACATTGTGAATACGATACATTATTTACCCAGCCTTCAGGAAAAGGCTAATCTTCATTGAAGCTTACTGTGACAGGATCCCCAACACGAATGGTAGGATACTGCCATTCTTTGGTGGGACTCAGGCTAGGTATGTGACACATGTGTGACCCGAAGAACACCTTCCCTTCGAAGCGCCTTGTCTTCGCTAAGGTTATGAAAGGCTCACTGTCTTTGATAGCTGTGTTTTGATCTACACAGATCATATGACATCTTCTGCACGAGCCTAGCATCTGAAAGTCTTGCTTGCCAATCCGCAATCTCGACCAAAAGTCCTCTATATAAGGCTTCTGCTGTGCCACAGGATTGGATGCTGCAAGGACGATGTTTGCTCTGAAGACCGAGGCTGAAGCTAGCTTCCCTCCCGTTTTTAAGATTTCGTCGTTGAGTGCGTTGATGCTTGATCTGTTGATTGCTAATATGGGGCTTTCATTCGAAAGCAAGATTGGTCTGGCGTTTTCATTCTCGGAATCTGGGGGAGTTGGTGGAGATTGCAAAGGCCCTGAGATCTGATCATTATCGTCAGTGGAAGTTTTTGGTTGTTGATGTCTCTGCATATGTGCTTTGGAGTGCCTAGTGCTCGGTCCTGATCCGCCAGCAGGAAACCTTGCTAGGGCGCATGGGACATCTAATATGCCTGAAAAAAAGTTCTTGATGTTTAAGCTAGAATATATGAGAGCTGTAATTGCATCGCCACAAACACGTGATGATTGAGAACGGAATTCTCCTGTCGGCTCGTAGAAAGTTGGATCTGCCGATAGAGCTACGCATACTTCATGCGGCAAACCATGCGGAATTTCGCCGTGGTATTTGATCCTTAAAAGCCCAGCCTCAAAGTCAAGACACGGTCGTATTAATGCCATCCGGGGATAGCGTTTCTGACTCAGTACCTGGCCAGTCCCCTGGTGGACGAGACACCACTCTCTATCCCATGCTAGCCCCTCCTTTCTAACCTCCCAGTCAACGCCTGACGATACCTCGAATCCTCCACAACTCTTGATTGGGTATATAGTAAGGCTCTCAACGCAGAAGCTAGTATGACCCTGGTCGTGCACCATAGGTGCCAAGTCGACGGGCACTGGTCTGCTTTCAACGTAAAACTCCTGTATGAATGCAATAAAGCTTTCAACATCATGCATTGTACTCATTGCGCCAAGGCTGGCCCGAATGACACCCGTTGGCTTGCCTCCTATGATGTCATTGTCGGTGCCACATCGAAAGCCCGCAGAGAAGTTTCTCTTCATCTCCCACGGTTGGAGGCCGATTGAAGTTGCGACGCCACCTGGGTTACACAAGCCGCCGGTCCTTATGTGGATACGTCGCACGGAGGCTAGCTTTTCCACCTCACTGATGCTCACCCACGCTCCATAACTGTTCCGCAAGTTGAAGGCAACAATTGGGCCTTGAGATTGACCATAACCATTGAAAGCGGTCTCTGGGGCGTATAATTTGCAAACAGCTTCTCCATTTGCATGCCTAAGTGATCTCAGACCTTTGTAGAGCTTGTGCGCTAAACATGAGGTATGTCTCGATATTCTTTCCATCGAACCAAACAGTTCTTTATGTGTTGCCATAGCCGTGCCAAGAGCGAATATGTTATGTATTGGCAGAGTACCATCTTCCAGGCTCTCATAAAATGTCTGCTCCTTCAGCGCATGCCATTGCTCCTTCACACAAACTACCATGTCGACCGTGCCACCACCAAAGTATTTGCGTTTTCGAAGTACTTGACCAGAAGCTTTACGCACGATCAATGCACCAAGATCTGGAAACCCGAATATCTTGTAAAAACTGACCACAGTGAAGTCGGGCGCATTGCTTGTATCATTTAGATCTAGCTGAGCAGTCGACACAAGGGCAGCAGCATCCAGTAAGCTATAAATCTTCCGATTCCCAACGGACAGAGTCTCGCGTAACTTTCCTGGCCAAGATAGTGGGAGTCGTCGACCGTCCATATTCGATTGTGCTGGATACGCAAAAAGCCCTGGGCAATTGTCTGACGAATTATCCATGAAGAAGTGTGATCCGGACACCAATTCTTCAGCGTCCTCGTCTGTCAGGCATCGGCTTGCTACAGCATTCTCTCGGACTCCGATAAGACTAGTATGCGCATCCTTGTGGTATCCATACAGAAATCCATCTTCAGAACCACGAAACGAGTCCATAACCAGCTTGATCCCCGCTGTGGCATTGGCAACAAAGATCACCTCGAAATCCTCGGGATCCGCATTGAAAAACTGTAAGACCCGCAGGCGTATGTCCTCTATACGTCTTGTTGATAATTGAGAGGGTGTCGAAGAGGAATGAGGGTTTCCATAAAGACTCGTTATCATGTCGGAGGCGAATCGCTCCATAAGAGATTTCGAGTACAGTGTCGTACCTGCATGATCAAGGTATATAGCATCTAAATGAAAAGTGAGCCTCTGATTTTCACATGGTAGGACATACACTTACCCTTGAGCATGGGATACTCTCTTTCCCGAAAGATGTCGACATTGCTGTTATAATCTGAGCTGGAAGCAGTATTCGTCATGATCGGTATGTCGAACTTCGTTGGATCATCGCAATTGAATTGGCATGAGGAGGGCAGGGCTTCTTAACAAGACCAGCCATGACCAGAACAATTGAGTATGTTGAGAATATCTCTCAAAAAGGCGTTCACTCCCCGCACGCTCTCTGCCACACTCCCACCTTTGATAGCACTCTCGGCCAACGGAGTTCGCCTCTGAGTCGTCTCGCTGGAAAGTACTTCCGCCAACCGTAAATGCCTTGTTACTAAGGTATCAACAGCTTTCGGAATAGAGATTCAGAAAATCGAGGAGCGAAAGCGCTTGGGTTCATCAATCAACAACAATGCTGCGGCCACGGTTGCCCCGATTAGCCTTTTCTCTCCGACGGTCTATACATCGAGTACCACCTCTCGAACACTTTCGAAATGGCATCCCGGGACTTTTCACACCGGAAGGATTCCAACTCGCATACACAGATTATCAGAGCTTGATGTTGGAGAAGCTTAATGCTCTCACAGCAGGTATGTTTAGTTGTGCTTTGTGGCTGGTTTCAGCAGCTTGTCAGCTTATGTCGCCACGTGCGTCTAAAATCTTGCTGGATGCCCTCATTTATTACGTTTAGTCTTGACATCTTTCATTGATTAATCTGTTTTACATTTGTACTGACAACTGGGCAGGATCCGCAGATGACTACTCGAGTACACCAAAGAACCTACTCATCAAATATGCGAGGCAACCCAATATGGCCTCATTGTTCAATCATGCCTCAATGGCACACAACAACCACTTTTTCTTCAGTTGCCTCTCGACGCAGAAGACAGAGATTCCGCCGAGCTTCCAGAAGAGCCTAGAAAACTCATTCGGGTCAATTGAGACCCTCAAACGCGATTTCATCGCCACTGCAAATGCAATGTTTGGGCCCGGATTCGTATGGCTTGTCAGGACCAAGGGAGAACAGGAGTATGCCTTTCTGACCACGTACATCGCCGGGTCTCCGTACCCAGGCGCGCATTGGAGGCGACAAACTCGAGACCTGAACACGGAACCAGACATAAAATCACCGGCAGACTATGCTCGAGTGGAAGCATTGAGAAATATGACTGTCGCAAACACCGTGGGCGCACATGGGCCTTATAGTGCCCATGGAAAAATGGCACCTGGGGGCATCGATATCATTCCTGTCTTGTGTGTTAACACCTGGCAGCACGTCTACCTAGCGGATTGGGGCATTCTGCAGAAGAAGCAGTATTTGGAGGCCTGGTGGGAGAGAATTGACTGGAATGTTGTGGCGAACAATGCTGGCGAGAAATTGCAGCCGACAAAGTTCATATATTGAGGAAATTATGGGTTCCATCTTGCATACTGTAGCATATTCAGGCATGGATCTGGCGTTTGGACAAAAGACATGTAGGACTATGTATAATGGTTCCCCTTATGGTGATAGACTCGAGCAATTAGCATGCTTCGCTCAGTCCCTTGCGGAGGAATTCTGGTGAAATGAAATCTTCCATGAGATGCCCTAATGGATATCTAAGTTGCTTTGGCCAAAATTGTGATCAAGGGGAAATATGATTACCAAACGCCTGTCACATGTGACATCATGGACCCCTTACGACGATCTGCAAACGGGTCGTTAAAGGTAGTTCTGCGTGGTGAGAGTAGGTAATTTACTTCGCCAAGGACATGTTCGCCAAGCAGCAATTACACATCAGTAACTAAGTACAGTCGGTTTGATTTGCTCTGATCCTAAGAGACTATATCAAAGGAGTGTCTATCAACGGCACCCTAGCCATCATTACTATTCCCCATGCCAGATGCCCCATCCATGATGACTCCGTCCGCTGATCAACCGAGTCCATGCTCTTTTCCAGGTATAAAATACAACGCCAAGATGCCTCTAGAAACGTCAAAAGAGATTTAAGAGATATAAAGTCCTCATATCATATTTCCATTTACATTGATCTCAAAGCCATCGCCCTTTTGCTTCAATGCTTTGGCAAGCATGAGCTCCCTCATCCAATCGATTCTATCATCGCGACTCTTCACCGCAAAGTGATGAGTCTTAGTCGCTGAAGATCCAAGGCTGCTCTCTCGGTTTTTCTTGACTCGCTGCCCTTTCTCTATGGCCGCGGGGATCAACTGGAAGGTAAAGGCCGCTTCGTCGTGGATCTTGACGTTGTCCTTGCTACTTCCAAGCTTGATGTTCATTGCCTTGAACGCGGCATTAAGTTTAGAGGACGCCATAGAGGAACAGGCGATGGCATAGTCGTCAACGTCAATGGACTCGAGTGTTTCGAGAGCCCGTGCATCCTTGTGCATAGCTAAACGAGTACCTTTCAAGGTGAAGTGATGCTCGTGCCATTCATGACGGAGCATCTTTGTCTTCCGCTTCTTCATCCACCCAGAGTGGTTCACATCGTTGGGAGACCGCTCGACTGGGCCCTTAACTGGAGAAAAGTCAGTAGTCGGTGCAGCGGCGTTCTCTTCGAGGCGTGGAAGGACTTGAAAGCTAGGGCGACGGGAGGAACGGGATGCAGAGCGGGAGATGGGAGATGACGCCTGGTTGTGCCGGTAGTTCATATTGGGTGGGACTGACTGAGACACATCACGGGAGACCGGACCCAAGTTCACAGCAGTGACTGGAACGTCCATGTCAGAGGCGGGAGTCCCGAAACGGTAGATGTTGTGCCCAGTGTCATTCTTGTTACGTAGTTCGGGACACAGTGGCTCTGCACGATCCATTGGATGAGGTGTGAATGGATTTGCGCTGGCTGATCTCGGCGGTGCACGATTGGCAGGTATGGCAAGCTTGGGCAAACCTCGTAGAGCTTGCTGACGCTGGACTGCGCCCGAAGGTGAAATGTTGGGGAACATCTCATAAGGAGGCGTTGCTGGCTCCTCACTCGACCACGCCATATCCAAATGTTGGAAGTTGAGGAATTGCTTGACATTGTCCTGAGGATCACGCGTTTGAAGTGCTGCAAGTGCTTCCTCTTCTAGATGACCAATGGCAGGGAGGGTTCCTGGACCTAACACATCGGATGAAGCAACGACGGAGGGTAGTGCGTCTGAGAACGGTCTAGCAGCTTCTGCAGTAGATGGATTCCCAGGATCTCCAGCAAGCAGTATCCTTCCACCTCTGGGACTGACTGGGTGCTCCCGGTGGAAGGCCTCAATAATACGTTGCTGCTTCCGCCACTTGGTGCAGTTTTCCCCTCTCCAACACTTGTGAGGCTTTGGCATGAGTTGCTCGATACCAACGATAGAGACTGACTCCAGCGGAGTTATAAAGTCATCAAAACCGGGCTTCTTACCCTTCTTTCGCCCGCGGCCTTTCGGTTTTGGTCGGCCTTCTTCCTCGGAGGAGGAGTCGCATTCGATAACTGTAGGTGACGTTGGTCCGTTAGGAATATCTCGAAGATTATGTATCACGTTCCATAACCTGTGGCGCTGTCCAAGGGATGCAATGTCAAGCTCCTTAAGGTCTTCAAACTTCAGCGAAACCAGAACTTCTCCAGATATATCATTCTCTTCAAACTTTTCAACAATCGCTGGCTCGAAACCAGCACTATACATCCATCTTGCGACCTGCTTGGGATTCCACGACGCGACCTCCTTTGTGTCCAGAGTTGTTACAACTTCTGTCAAAGTACTTATAGGTCGGTGAATGCGCTCAGGCATCGGCTCTGGTATAGGCGGAACTCTAAATGCTGTTTCCGGCCTTAATGGAAATTTTGGTGTAAGTGGCGACATCGTGAGGCGGTATTCATCATCCTGTGATGTGTCTCTTGACGCTCGAAATAAATGTGGCCCCTTCGGTCCCTCAACTGATTTTTGTCCCAACTCAAAATCAAATCCTTGAAAACTATTAGATTTCGGTGTCGGTAGTTCTTCGAACGATGATAGTGTTGTTTCGCTCCTCCGTCCAGCCTTCAGATGTCAGCAGACGCAATTCCCCGGATATTGATTAAAACGTACAGAGTTTATGCTTATTCGTGGGGAGTAGTCCTCTTCGATATCACTGGTATCATCTTCAAAGTCGGTATCATACATCTCGGTAGCTGTCGACAATGGTCGAGGCGCCAGCGCCGTCATATTGAAGAAAGTATCTTGATGTCCCTTTTGGAACATTTCAACTGGGCCCTCGAGGGGCGTTTGTGGATGAGCAGACTATGTCCGTGAGCGCGGTGCATCAGTATGATAACGGCGATGAAACTTACCATGCTGCTACAATTTAACGATTTTAGAAAGTGAGGATATAGTTTTAGGATGTAGAAATGCCGTTGCCGGATTGAGGTCTATGTTGATAAGAGAGTATGAAACGTGTTAAGGCAAAAAGAGATCGAAAACATCAAAAGAGAGAGCATTTCATGCTCGGGCGCCTACCTGAGTATATATGGCAAGACGAACAACGAAGCCCAAGTGAGGCATCACAGCCAGAAGCGCCAATCGGACAGAACAAGGCCACTCGCGGTCGCATGGTTGTGACCTGGATGGCGTCTCTGCATGAAAGGAGCTATTCTAGGAAAGCGACGGGCAGTTGTGGACGGTCGTTTGCGGTCGCTACGGACGTATGTGTGTATCCTCAACGTAGATTTAGCGTCACCCTAGGAGCACATCTTGCATAAAGCCGGGGTGGTCTGTCGAATGGAGGCCATGGGGCCATTTTTGTGGGATGCACAAAGAGCACAAAATAATCAGCGACTGTCCAATCGCATGGCTCAGAGATTGCAAAAATCTCCAGGATTCACTTCTGTCCATTTTTATCATTGGCTGCAGCTTTTTCGTAGCTGCGAGAAAGCCGACACATTTTCTGCTGTATTCCTTACTCATGCTAAGCGCCCACAACGACTCCCTTGATCACCCAAACCAACGAGAATGGGTGGCCAGTCAGAGGCCCTCGGAGACCATGACATAGACTATCACAGCCAAAATGTCGCCAACCACTTCGGCAAGACGGCGAGAAACGGACCCTAATCGGTAAACCTATCCTACTAAACATTTACGGCCGGAAATCCAAGGCCAATGAGCATCTCAACGGAGACATCTCCTTGGCCAGACAGTCCAGAAGCAAGCAGAACAGTAAACTGCTGGGGAACGGCCCGTGGAAATCAACAGCGGTGATGGACGGATGACGAATCAAGCCGGCGCTGCTAATTACTGATATCAGATCTTGAACGGTTTCAGAGACATTATTGTGTGATAGTGATATTGATGACTTCACAGTGTGCATGCCTATCCGGAGAGTGCATTAGCATCGATGGACGAGGCGGATAGTTTAACCGTCAATCCCCAAGGATCTCAAAAGTTTGTCGATGTGGCGTTATGCATGGCTTGAAGCCCTGTGAAGCACTGATGGACTGATTCTTGGCCCAATAGATTGACACAATCATTCTGGGGTATTTACTCGGCGCATTTCAACGCAAATCTCGACGTGGCGTTCAGAACTCAAATCAGTCGTGATCACTCGTCCGGTGGTAGGTCCAGCATTGAGGCGAAGGATTCTACATAGCTAAACTACTGAGTACAGTAGACCATGGTCACCACGCGACTTTAACCGAGACAACGAAGTATTGGGTACAAAAGCTTCCTGCTCAGCTGACAGAATATAGACATATGGAGTTCACATCTCTATCTGAATCCTCTGAGACAGATAATCAGTTTAGCAAGATTTCCACGTTGACGACCAATTGCTGCGACAGGAAGGCCTACGGAAGCATCTCACATGATGGTTCGTCTCTTGAAAAACCATCTCCCTTTCGCACGTAAGAGTCCTGTCTCCATAGGTTTACAACAGTAAAAGAATAATGCGGTAGCAAATGAGCTGTTGCAGTTCACTGGAATGCATAGGATTCTGCGAGGACTATGGTAACCAGGGAGTATCGGGTTTTCATTTGTGTGTTCTAGAATTGCGATAAGTCGAGTCAGTTGGTTAGTAACACCTGGCAAGCCTGTCAAATCTTGAGGATGCGATATTGTGGCGTACAAGGGGCACTGTTGCGACGGACCTACCGGAAGGAGTGCAGAGCTTTGTTGCCCAACAGCAACAGTTGAAAATCTACGCAAAATCATTCATGAGCAGCCTCCTGATCAGAGTCTTTCCTTGACGTAGTATTGCGACCCCGCTTCCAACGGTTGTCTGCAGTGGGGTCATGTACAGTACTTCCCGGGCTTGAAATGGCGGTCGAGGGAACATGGCCGAGGATCTACCCGTTGAGGCGCACATGATGAGGTGAAATGTGGGACATAATTTGGTCGCAATTGATTGTGGTATAAGCCCCAAAAATAGCTCCAAGCCAGGGCATTGCGAGAATATTGTTGCTAATTTGGCGGATATTGAAAAGGCAGCAAAGCGTCAAAAATGTGACGAGTTGGGCGGTTAAGGGACGATAATTACCTGCTAATACTTGACACAAAGGCACCAAATTAGCAACAATAATGCCATCGCCAAGTGTGTACCGCACTCGTTGATAAGAGCAACGTAGAGGAGTCCGTGCTACCCTTGCCTACGTCCGTACGTGCTTCGCATGCAATGATAAACTCCCCCGCACTGCGTGTGCCGGGGTTTATGGCGCATAACATTGGCCGAAGCTCTCAACATGGACTGTGCGATCCTAAGCAATGTGCCGTCTAGGCGTAAAAAGGCGAGCTGCATTTCTTGGCTAAGATGAGCTGCAGGGAATCGGTTGGCTCCCGCACTCCCGCATACTTCCAGCGCTAATGCACTAAGGTCCCTGCACTCGTCACATTTCAACAACACTTCATCCACTCACCGTTCGCAACATCAATATCACGCGCTGCAAATTCGCAGAATTACATACAATTCTCCATTTTCGCCCTGAACAAGCCTGCGCATGTTAGCCATGCCCCCCCCGTCTTACTCAATAGCCGTGGCAGCCATGGGAAAATTAATGGCTGGGCATGAATGGACTGTTCACCTCAACCAATATCATGTTGACCGCCCTTTAGCGCTTCATCATTCGCTCAATCTGCCCAAATTGAGAAATTACCATCCGAAGATCTTATGCTCTAGATTCCTTGCTCAGCCTTGACTCAATGCCGATGCCCGGTGCCGCAGGAAATGATCACTGGGAGCACGAGATCGAGCCAACTCTCAGCAAAACCGTCGAGTCCATTGTCCGCTAACGATTTTACGAGCGGGGCCGAGAACATCGTCTACGTGCGTAGTCCATGAAGTCGTTCTCGAGCACGAAAGCACGAAGCGACCGTTTTCGGACTGATGCACGTCGGAGCTCGGGGGAGGCTTCCTGCATACCGGGCACCAAAGCTTGAAGCTTGATAGATGATGCCAGCTGTCGCTATCGTTATCTGCGTATGATGCATGCTCATGCAGAAAGCATGGACCAACTCCGACCCAGCCTGTACATACATACGCACTTGCACCGTTCAAGCATCGGATGGGAGGTGGATAAAGAGCCTTGCTCTTCTTTGGATCTTCATCTGGTCAGAGGTGCATACACTAGCTAAGAAGCCCCTACTTGCCAATAAAGACAGGGAGGTTGGGCCGACGAGTGAATGCATTGAGGCGCCTGGCGAAAATAGCAGTCCACTGGCTAGCCGCATTTCTAACCTGTTTCCAGTGATATGATTTGATGTTGACGACCTTGGCTTTTGGTGTGGTACCCTGCCGGTCCAGGGTATCTCCTCTCCCTGATGTCCTTGCTCCCGAAATGGGTATAGCCAAAATGACACCAACACACCACTCACATACCCAAATACCCCAAAATACCCCAAAATACCCTCGACGGGCTAGCAAGTGTGCACTAGTTCCACGTGTGCATTTTGGCCCTACGTAGGCAAAAACCTCGCTCGTTGGCAGGGTTAAAAATAGATCTGGCGAGAGATGCATCCCCAAGATATATAGATCTCCAAACACCATCGACATTTCGAAAGTCAAACCCAAAAGGCAGACCGTGTGTATCTTCTTCCATCCCGACTCCTCACCTACTTCCATCTTACCTCTCAAATATTATACTACCGACCCGAAGTCAAGCTGGCCTTGCTTTGAACAATACATTCATTATTTTCCATAATATTAATTACGATACCCGGTCTCGCCAATAAGTCAATTCGGGTCAACCCCAGTCCCTGATCACGCACTCTAGTGAATCTTGCCCCCGAAGCGGCTTACCACCCAAGTCACGCCCCCCGCTTTGTACTTGCCGGTACAAATACAAATGTCAACCCCATCCACCACGCACCTAATGGGAAGACCGAACATTACAATGGCGGTTGCTCAACCAAAGTCCAAATCGGCCCCAAAGGCCAATGCTAATGCCGCAGCATCCAAGGCGGTGAAAGTACAGATGCATCGTCGATCGCGCACAGGTTTGTGGGACTTATCATATTTCCGGCCACTTTTTCCTTGCTGTCGCCTATGATAACAGCCACTAACTCACGCGCTACCACCACAGGGTGCTACACCTGCCGGTTAAGAAGAAAGAAGTGCGACGAAGGATCACCATGCTGCACAGCTTGCAAGAATCTGGGATTGCGATGCGATTATAAGAGACCAATGTGGTGGAGCAACAACGATCAACGGCGGCACCAGAAGGACAATATTAAGATGATCATCAAGCGGAAGAAGCTCACCGAGAAGACATCGCAGGTTATCACATCTAGCGCCGACACCCCACCAGGATTGTCACACTCGCTGCCGACCTCGGCTACATTTTCCGATTCAATTGATCGCACACGGTCCGCTTCAATTGACTCGCAGTTTTCGCTTGATTTCGATTTCAACGCGGGCCCTGGCATTGCGGATTACACGGCATACAACGCACAGATGCACTCGTCGCATTCGCAATTTGTGCCACCCTTGTACTCCGAGTATGCCCCGTACGAAGTCGATGTCAAGACGGAAAGGCAAACTTTTGTAAATGATGGCCTCACCCGAAGAGAGTCGACGATTTCAACATATAGCACTTACCATGCGCCACCGGATGTGATGCTACCCTCATTCCCCGTCGAAGGTGGTGAGTTTGTTGAGGAGATATATGGCGAACGCAGAGAGTCTTTCGGCGGAGAAGCTCTTGACATGAACTTATTCGATTTCTCGCACGGCGTTCCCGCAGCACCCCGACAAGTCGCAGTTGAATTGGATGAGAATGATCAACGCCTCCTCGAGCACTTCATCGAATTTGTTTTGCCTTCCATATTTCCTATCCTGGAGATGAACCAACATGGGTCTGCTCGAACTGATCTGATTCTACCAGCTTTGGAAAGCAATAAGTGCTATCTGCATTGTTGTCTGAGCATCTCGGCTCAACACTACAAAGCGACCATGAACGTTCAAGGCGAGCAAATGGACAACGATATCATGCGCCACCGATATGCGACCATTTCAGAACTCTGCACAGCATTAAATCGCGATGAGGAACATCAGCAGATCCTCGAGGCGACACTCGGCATGATTTTCTTCCAATGTTCGGTCGGCCGCATCGACGATTCCCTACCAGACATTCCATGGCATCAGCACTTTCAAGCGGCAATTTCTCTCGTTCAGAAGCTGGAGCTTCCGCGACTAGTCACCGATCTAGCCGAACTAAACGGCCCGACACCATTCAATATGACGCTTACAGCATGGATTGACATCCTTGGTGCGACAATCCAGGGCAGAGCTCCAACATTTGCACACACTTATCGAGAGAAGCACCTCTCGTCGTCAAACTGCTCCTTGGGTCTGCGCGAGCTTATGGGTTGTGAGGACCGGGTTATGTACCTGATCTCTGAAATTGCCTGCTTAGAAGCCCTGAAGCGCGAGGGAATGGACGACATTCAGCTTTGCCACCACGTCCACTCGCTCGGTGACCAAATTGGACTCACCGAGGTGGGTGAGACTGGCCCAAAGATCCCATACAATGCGAATGGTATCTTGAACCCCAAGCAACTGAGCAAGAATATCACAGCTGCCTTCCGTCTCGCTGCTCGCATTTATCTTTGCAGTCTTGTGCCAGGTTTCTCCCCTAGCCAAGACAGCTGCGTTGGCCTAGTGTCGAAGCTCGCATCGGCACTAGAATTCATTCCATCTGGACCTGGTGGCTTTGACAGAAGCCTCGTATGGGTTTACTTAATTGGTGGCTCAGTCAGCACCCTTTCGTCACCTTTCCGGACGCTCTTCAATGATCGCATCATTGGACTTGGTGATCTTGCAGAGACTGGAAGCTTTGGAAGAGTGGTCTGCCTCTTGAGAGAGGTCTGGAGCCACGTGGATGGACAGACAACTCCGGGTGGATCAGAAGCGCCGTACATTTCCTGGAGAAATGTGATGCAGATGAAGGGCTGGGACTTCTTGTTGATCTAGAAGTCCTACCTTTCTTTAGTCATTTTCCACCGGTGGGAAAGATATCTGTATTGAACGAAGTGGATACTGTGTATTCTCTTCGTCCGTCGCTCTGACACTTTGGTGATTGTCATTTGGAGATGGATACGAAGGATGGTACCAAATTTGGATTTGTGGATGGATTGGGATGGGATTAGGATTGGGATAGGATGGGACGGGACGGGTTGAGGTGGAATTGAGATGTGAACACGACTACGGCTCTCACCTTCCCTTACAGTTCACAAGTACTCCCTATCAACAGCATTGGGCGGGACCAGCGGCATACCCCGGGCGCCTTCGGAGTTCAGGGAGACATTACATTATCACTCTCGCTACTGTCTAGAACCAGTGGAGGACTGGTTCTAATACAGATACATTGCATTCAAGCAAGGCATCGAATGCCGGCGAAGCGCTGGTTCGATTTAGTAGATGTCTGGGGTTGAGCGCTGTCGCTCCTCCAGTTACCTAGTATAATTGATGAATTGGGTGCTTCTTGCACATAGCTAGGATCTTCACACGAAAAATACAAACAAATACAATATGTAAAGTTCCTGGTACTATTGAAGTCGGTGATTTCCATTCGTAAAAGAGATTGCAGATGAGATACTTCGTGAAGTCCTACAATATGCGCAGCCTAATCACGTGGATGTTGAAGCATGTGACCTGAACAGTCATGGACCCAAGCGATGGTGATCTGATGTCTTTAGCCAGAGCTCTCCAATGAAGATGCCAAAATAAAAAGGCCGCAGTGAAAGCCGGCAGATACTTTCAGCTGAGGTTCGGAATAAATGTCGATAATAATAGCTCCTCTCGTCTTCGTCCTTACTCTGTTCAGATATGCCTTAAGTTCAAGGCAGGAATAAAGTCAGTCCTGGCGGCAAACAACGTTAGCGCCTTCTGAAGCGACCAATGACACGGGGCCAACAACGCAGGTCCAAGAATATTCGAGACGAGTTTCGACGTTTCGTACTCAACCAAGCCTGTTCCACCTGTCGTTCGCGCCAGGGCATGCCCATGATGCAATCGGCACTGCCTCACTTTCTGGAAGCGCTCCTCACAACCACTTCTTTTCGCCAAAATCTGCAACCGCGGGGTAGGAGGCGCCAGGACTATTTCAAGCTTCTTCACTTTGCCATGATCTATTCGAAGTGACGCGGTCGGCGCAAAGAGGCCTAGTGAGGCTTCTGCTTTCTGTGTACCCGTCAGTGGCCTGGTGACGCGCCGGTCGTGGATGAACAAAGAAATCGTCGTGCTAATTGGAGCCCGATTCTGGTTCCGGTAGGAGGTCAATGACACCTTGACCGTAACTGCTCTCTTTGTTACTTACATACATACTTTCTCTCCCCTTCGTCGCATCATCTTCTGTCAACTTCTCTTACACGTCGAAACTCTTTCCACTTTCTGCTGCTGTCTCGGAACTTCTCTGTTGTTCGAATACAATTACTTGCAGGTTTAAGTACATATCCTTCTCGACTCTCGACATAGCCTCTGCGAACACCCTCTCAGATAGACGCTCTTACACAGCCTCACCATGGGACGCATCCGTATATTGAGCCTCTTACTCTTTGCGGTAGTCTTTCCCAGCTCTACCATAGCCTTCTCCACTCCCACACACCAACTATTCGAGAGGCAGTCCTCCTGCTCCGACCCAAGCTATACACAGTGCAACGGGGTCCCGTCTGGATTCTGTTGCGCTCCATCGGAGACATGCTTGGTACTCGCCAACAATACTACGTTGCTTTGCTGCCCGAGCGGCGACGACTGTTCGATGATAAAGCCTATTAATTGTGATATCCAGCAGCAAAACGCCACATCACATCCCGATGCGACTCTTCTCACAACCAATCTTACGGCGACCTTGCAGAGCTGTGGAAGCGAATGCTGCCCTTTTGGCTACTCGTGCTCTAATTCGGCTTGTGTGATCAACGCCAACCAAGGTTCTGCGCCGTCACATACAAGCTCCATAACTGGCACGTCTACACCCACGGTGGTACCAATCGCAACGAGCACATCAGCGACTCCCATTGCCCCAGCTGCTACAGCAAACCCATCCGCGGTTGAAACAAGCCTGGCTGCGGTCCAAGCCGATTGTAATGCATTCCCTGCTGGCGCTATCCTTGCGGGCTTCTTCCCTGGCATGTTTGCAGGTGCTTTACTCGCATGTGCTGGCCTCTGTTTATTTGGCGCCTATCGAAGAAAGCAAGCACGTTTGAGCGGCAGTTTCGGTAAAGTCTCTGCGAGCATCTCCGACCCAATATATCAAGGTTCTGCATTGCGAACCGACTTCATCCGAAAGCAAAATTCCGCGCCTACCACGCCAACTAGACAACCCACAATCCAACGGGTCCGCAGTCTGTTCCACAGATCTGCAGCTGCAAATGGCACAGAAATGACCACGACCTCGTCTCCGGTACCTTTAACCCAACCTCAAGCCTCGCCGCGGACGCCAAGACTGCAGAGAGAGCCCAGCGGTGAGAGCATAAACATCTTTGCGGATCCAAGTACAGCAAGGGAGGGGAGCAGGGGGCGGGAAAGTAACCAGACAACGTTCACAGATATGATGCGGAGAGCAGATCTTCCCGATGTAAGACAAGGAGAGCCATTTGTGCCGCGGCTGAGTCCGAAGAGTTACAATGCCCAACCGAGGGGCATGCCAAGGAATGGATGATGAGGCTATCTTCATCTGAAAACTTAAAAATACGCTCGTTAGATTTCTCTTGTCGTTTTTAGCGGGGAGTACAGGTCCATGTATTTGTTATGATTCACACTTTCATGAGGGAAATTACTTTTCTAGGGTGGCTCACGCTCCTTGAATTTTCAATTATAATCAAGTAGCCAAAGAAAATAAAGCTTCAACCGTTTAGTGCGCTAAATATCTCTCTCATTTTCATCTCATCCTTGGAAGATTGTTCCCAGTCTACTTTATAGAGGCATGGATGCCGCAGTCCCTTCCCCTGCTGCTCTTCATTAGCATATTCTTCAAAGTTCCGTCTTAAATATCAAAGCACACGAACCCTACCCCCCAAAGTGTCCTTAACGTGCTGCTGTTCACCACCGTTCCCTGTGGAACACAACGCACACAGCCACAGCCTGGGATCATTTCATTCGATCCACTAGCTTCCACGACATATCTGCTGGGGCAACAAGCCTCTTCTGGCCGTATGTCTATTGTAGTCGCTGCAATCAATTTCGACAGATAGAGCTTTTGTCGAGAAGTGTTCTCCTACCGAAACGCATATTCTTGTCGAGATGGCCCTCCTTTCCAAGGCGTATACTCTCGCTGTGATGAAATGCCTCCTTCGCATGCACAAAGGCGGCACGGGACTCTGAGTATCTACTGGAGACGCCCTCGCCTGCTGCGCCTGGGATGTTTTTTTTTTGTGTGTGTGGGTGGGGGGGTAGCGCTTTACATCATCGTCGGCTCTTGGAGTTCTCTCTAAAGCTAATTGCTGCCCAGTTCTTGCGATGTGCTATTTATTTCAGAAAGAGGAGATTCTAGGATTTTAGCGTTTGTACTCATAAGTTGTTCATGCAGATTTGAGCACATGCTTATTGAGTGACTGGGATTTTCAAGGTGTATAGGCTGAACCAGATCTTGATCTAGGAACTTCATATTATTTGCATGACTTTTAGAAATATTCAATTGTTTTTCAGGTTTTAAGAGCTTGCATAGCCTTTATACAGATCAACTATATGTAAAAGTGCTGCCTCGCCACACGTGTGGAACTTTGTCTCGTGTTATATTCGACCAGAGAACATAGAATGGTTATAAGGCTTGGCCCATGTGGCGGGTTCTTAACTTGAGATTAATGTTACTACACATGATCGAAGGGCAAAAGGCAAGTCTAACCACCATTCGATCATGATATTTACCAATTATGAATAGTATCTTAGTCCATCATGCTTATTGTATCAGGATATCATATTCTTTGAATTATCACACTCTGTATTTGCACTCTCCATCCAATGCTTTGGTAGAACCCGAGTTGTCTTTGTGGGAAAAGGCCGACTCTAACATTCTAGGATTAGCTACGAGCAGTTGGTCTAATCAGATCATACATGCTTACCGCTCTGACCTGTTGCATAGGTGTCGTTGATCAATTGGGCAACGTAGGTCCCTCCAACGAGGAAAAATGCACCCCAGAAGAATCAAAAAAACAGTGAAACTCGTACCAGTTTGTGCAAAATAGTTCCGCATCTGTATTCTCCATAGCCATTGAGCCAAAGCATGCCAGGGAGCATGATCGCCAGAGGCGCCGAAACAGATGTGGTCGAGCGTAGTCTCAGGCGCAGGCTCATCGACTGTCTCGCGCAGGGGAAGGTCCAAGTGCCATCCAAGCTTGAACTATGAGGCCAAATTTGTTAACATCGCTAGCTGCTGGGCCCTGACCGCATGCCTTTGCTGCAGCTTCTAATGTAGTAAGGTATTCTATAATGTAGCGGCAGGAGCGGCGGTTGCGGCAGTCCTAGACAGATGTCCTTGGCGAATGCTTCGGACGGAGGAGGTCGAAATCGAGCTTCAAGAGCCTTGCAGAATTCCTCGACACCAGCTGTCGCAATGTAGCCAGCCCGCATGACGTGAGTGAGCTAGTTATTCCACCAGAGCTCAGCTTCTCCGCGTAGGCAGGAATCAAGACTCTGCTTGAGCTTGGTCTGGTCACGAGTCCAAGCAGCGACTCTGATCCGGTTGGTGAAGTTGTAAACGTTCTGGTAGTAGTTCTTTCCCTCACGATCGACAATGTCAGAGTCTCCCAATCGTATGGCATGTTAGGGAAGAAGAAGCCGATGTCTGACGCCTTAACATTTGTGTTAGATCTGACTGGGTATTACCCAAACAAATTTCCTCGACTCTTGATATTTAGATGGATCGACTAGAAATTTCGTTGTGCTTGGCGTGGAATCCAACCTCAATCAATTCTAGCCCTATGTATTTGTCCATATTTGATAATTGAATGGTTTTGATGTCATTTCGAACGTAAAGTTGGACTTCTGGGTTGCGATATTTTGGCACTCTTAGGAGCCGTGCTTCCCTTTACAGCCATTTTGACACATAAAATTTAAAGATTAGATGCTAATTCATTAATTGTATTTTTGAGAGTGCCAACTGCTCTGTAGAATAGTGGCAATGCTGTCTAATAGTGATTCATATACTATAGCAGCCTAGAGGACTTGTGTGTGAACCCGACAGAGTATGCAGGAATCAACACAGCACAAAGTGAATGCGACGATGCTGCTTGCATTCGCCTTCCAAACACCAATTCGCTGTCCCAAAGCAAAGTATGCCTACCACTTCCTCTCTTCTCTCCCTTTCCTTTCTCTCTACGCCTTCATCGATACCTCTCCATCCCATTCTGTTAACCTTTGTAGCTTAACTTCTGGCACCTGTAAGACGCTTTCCTCCAACTCGGCAATACCTTTTGTGGCAGTCTCCTCTGCCTCTTCAAACCTTTCCTGGCGGGCTAGTTCAGCGGCTTCCCTGCATAGCAAATGTGCATACTCTGCTTTAGCTAAGGCGTCCATCCATTTCTCGGTAGATTTGCGTTTTTTGGTCTTCGACTTCGCAGCTTTTAGCTCAGACCCATGACCGAAGGAGCGCAGTCCATTGATGTATGCCATAAGAAAATAATCAAAAATATATTCTGTAGTTTCTTTCAACGATGACAAGAAGAGGAGAGGCTTGGTGTCCTGGTCTATCACGACTGCGGCTGTGCCGGACGAGTAGACGGATTGGCTGCCAGAATCGTAGACCAGAAATTCGAACTTCTCTCCATCGCAAAGGATCGCAAGAATAGGTACCCAATGTTCAGACTTCCGATTCGCGTAGTCGCAGGCGGCACACTCGGCAAGAACCTGCGCTATTACATCTAGTCTCCCCTTGCCAAAGAGGTAAATCTTTTCGATTTCGATGAAAACGATGCTGATGGAATTTAGAGCGTAGAAATGATGTTCTATTCTTCCCCTTTTTGTAAACTCAGCATCTAGCAACCCCCCTGGTTTGTTGATAACCGCATTTCCAAATAGAGACACAACTTGGGAATAAAATGATGCTATGAATCGACTTCTTGCCTCCTCATTGTCATGAGATGCCATTCTTCCATATTGCAATACTACATTATTGACGTCTATATGTATTTTCCGAAATATGTCCTGTGGTATGCGTGACCGAAAGGTATCTAATTTGCGAATGTCTTCACCTTTACCAAGAGGGTCCAGCCAAACGTATGGAGCAACGTCTGTATATTTGACGTTACTAAACGACACCGGCAATATTTTGGTGGAAATTTGATTCAACGTATTAAGAGAGACGTCATAAGTCGTAATGAATTTCAGAAAAGCTTCCTCATCTGATAGGCTGCCGTCCCTCCTCAATTTGGCAAATGTGTCGAGGGCGTCAGAGTCGCGCGGGAGCCTTGACAAAACATTTTCGTCGCGATTTCGAATGATGCCTGGATTTGCTGGCCCAGTAGGCACTTTTCTTTCGACAGATGGGAGGTGGTCAGCGACGGAGAGGTCGTCGGGAGTAGGCGGGAGGTTAGGAAAGGACGATCGAGTTCGGGGTCGTTTTGAGGAAGAAGAAGGATCTTCTGACAGCGGAGGTCTCTTAGCAGACATGTTTAGTGGCTTGGATGGAAGCGTGACGTGATATATGGCGAAGTTGAAGGTAAGGAACAGGTCAGGTGATTGCTGGTATTTGCCAATGATAAAAAGGACTTTCTTGTGTT
>Ga0335075_10001227_pt1 | contig 42669 bp, 31 predicted proteins | sample Lox_Sample_24_FD_206723 | JGI IMG/M metagenome (GOLD analysis project Ga0335075, IMG submission 206723) | Soil microbial communities from Loxahatchee National Wildlife Refuge, Florida, United States - Lox_Sample_2.4 | ecosystem: Environmental > Terrestrial > Soil > Wetlands | place: USA...
TGGATTGGTATCTCGATTGTCTTCACTGACACTCGCGGCTTTCGGACGTTAACCTCGTTCATTATTCCGTTCGCTTTTATTTTCGATTCTTTTCCTGTGGATACCAAATGACGGCCAGCGCGAGATCGCTCGACTCAACATTCCTAAGGCTCGGGAGCGGCCTTCTTTTTTGTGGTAGAGCCGTTTCATTATAATGAAGCTGATTCCGAAAAGCGCCATCCCGAATCGCGCCGTCTAAAATGTAACCGAAGGGCTTAACGTCGCGCCATTTAGAATGTAACCCGACCAGAATAGCGCTTCAGGAGGACAGGTTGGGCACACAGGGGCGATGGGAATATCTGCGAGCGATCTACGAGCGGTATCAGGCGGCGGGACGAGGGAGCAAGAGAGTGATCTTGAGCGAGTTCTGCGCCAACACGGGGTACAACCGGAAGTACGCGATTCGTTTGCTGAACGGACCGCGGCCGGGGAAGAGACGTCGAGCTCGGCGACAGCGAAGTGCGAGCTACCAGCCGGAGACCGTGGCGGTGTTGAGGGCGGTGTGGGAGTCCGCCGGATACCCCTGGTCAGTGCGGCTGAAGGCGTTGCTACCCTCCTGGATGCCCTGGATCCGCAAACGTTTTCGTCTGGGAGCAGAAGTCGAGAAGCAGCTGCAGGCGATCAGTCCACGACAAATCGATCGGCGATTGAAACCGGCCAAGAGGCAGAGGCGACGGCGCATCTATGGACGCACCAAGCCGGGCTATCTGCTGAAGCACCACATTCCAGTGAAGACCGATCGCTGGGACGTGCAAAGTCCTGGTTTCACGGAAGTCGATTTGGTCTCTCATCCCGGCAATGCAGCCAGCGGAGAGTTTGCGCACACGCTCAACGTGACGGACATTCACACTACCTGGACAGAGTCAGGGGCGGTGCTGGGACGTGGAGAAGAGGCCGTGCAGAGGGCTTTAAACGAGATTGCCGGGGTCTTGCCTTTTCGCCTTTTGGGCGTGGACTCGGACAACGGATCGGAATTCATGAATTGGCACCTGAAGCGTTGGTGCGAGCAGAAGGACATTCAGCTCACGCGGGGTCGGCCGTACAAGAAGGATGACAACGCACACATCGAGTAGAAGAATTGGACCCATGTGCGGAAGCTGTTGGGCTGGGAACGCTACGACCGGCACGAAGCGGTGGAGGCGATCAACGATCTCTACCGCAAAGAACTGCGCTTGTAGATGAACCTGTTTCTTCCCTCGGTGAAGTTGGTCAAAAAGGTGCGCGTGGGCTCGAAAGTGCGGCGGGTGTATGACGGCCCGCGCACACCGTTCGAGCGGGTGAGGGCGTGTCCACAAGCCGATCTGGAGAAAGTGGCTCAGCTCGAGGAGTTGAGAAAGCGTCTGGACCCGTTTCAGCTGGCCGCAAAGATCGAGCGCAAGCTGGAGCGGATCTACCGACTCGCGAATCGGCGCTTGAGTCGTGCTTGCGTACTACTTTTGTGCTATTGATCGGGAATTTCTGGTCCATATAATCGCCCACATCCTGACGGCCGCGGCGCCCTAGGTAAGGCGTGGTGGTGTCGTCTGTTTCAGGCAAACTGCTCGAAGGGTGGGGATCCTCGATGAGCTTTCTGCGCAACGCTGTTCGTCTATTCCTGTTCGCGTCTGCTTTGACGATTCTAGGTCCGGCCTGCATTCCGGCCGCGGCGCAGCAGATCACCGGGACGATTCGGGGCACCGTCACGGATCCGAGTGGTGCGGTTGTCCAGCGGGCGACCGTCACCGCGACGCAGCTGGAAACGGGATTCACTCGCTCGGCAACTACGGAAAGCAGTGGCGCTTTTGTCCTTCTCGAACTTCCCGTGGGCCACTATCGGCTCGAAGTCACCGCAACCAATTTCGGAAAGTACGTCCAGCAGGGCATTTCGCTCGATGTGAACGAAACGGCGACGGTTCCCGTCCATCTCAATGTCGCTTCCACTGCGCAGCAGGTTCAGGTGCAGTCGAACGCCGCCATGATCCAGCCGACCGTGACCAGCATGGGGCAGGTGGTCGGCGAGCGTGAGCTGCTTGATCTTCCGCTCGATGGCCGGAATTTTTCTCAGCTCGGACTCCTTCAGCCGGGTGTCGCACCTCTCACACCGGGTCTGGTGCAAGCCGGCGGTGCCATCCGCCAGAGCCAGGGCTACGCTGTTGATGGACAACGTCCGGAGTCGAACAATTTCCTCATCGACGGTGCGGATAACTTCAACGCGGTGGATGCCGGTTTCGTCCTCAAGCCCCCAATCGACGCGATCGCCGAATTCCGCATTCTTACGCACAACTCCGATGCGGAGTTCGGGCGCAGTCTTGGCTCGACAACAAACATCATCACGCGCGGCGGTACGAACCAGTTCCACGGCGCCGCCTGGGAGTTTTTTCGCAACGATGCGATGGATGCGTCCGATTACTTCGCCCAGGCCGTGCAACCGCTGAAGCAAAATCAATTCGGCGGGACGCTCGGGGGTCCTATCAGGAAGGACAAGACGTTCTTCTTCGGCTACTACGAGGGTTTCCGCAATCGTCAGGGCGAGACGGTCAGCGCCACAGTGCCGACCGCAGCCGAACGCCTGGGCAACTTTTCAGACATGTGCCCGGAAGGTTTCACCGGCGGGATGTGCAACAATCCCGCCCACCAGCTCTATAGCTTGTTTACCGGCGCGCCGCTGCCGGTTCCCAACAACACACTCTCGTCCATTGACCCCATCGCGCAGAACGTTCTGCCGTTCTTTCCGCTGCCGAATCAAGGGCCCAACGAACCCAATACGTTCACAACGACGCAATCCCTTGATGTCGACAACAATCAATTCGGCTTGCGCGTCGATCATTATCTCGATCCCAGCAATACTCTCAGCTTCCGATACATGTACAGCAGCGGCCCTACGACTGATCCGCTCTCTCCGCAGGGTGCCAACGTCCCTGGCTTTCCTGTTGGCATGTACGATCGCTCCCAAAACTTCGTCGCCCAGGAGACGCACACTTTCTCGCCTAACTTGATCGGCGTCGCGCGATTTTCCTTTCTGCGTAATCAGTTCCTCCTCGACGAGCACATCAACCACGAGCCGCCCTCTGCACTTGGCTTCCAGTACGATTCGTCGCTGCCGGTCGCTGCCGGTCCGCCGTTCATTCAGGTGGCGGGCTACGCATCCGTCGGCGATCCCATCACCGGCCCGCGCTACACCTATCAGAACACGTTTGACGTTTCCGGTTCGCTCAGCTGGATCGTTGGCCGCCACGAAATGAAATTCGGCGGCGGGTATCGTCGCGATCAGATCAATGCTGTGTTCGGCATCGCGAGCAACGGCTTCTTCGTCTTCTCAACTTTCCCGTACAGCAACGCCTTTGCCAGCTTCCTGGAAGGCCAGCCGGTCGTCTTTTTGCAGGGTGGCGGCAATCCCGACCGCCACATCCGTGGCAACGCACTCGACGCGTACGCACAAGACACCTTCAAGATCAAGCCGCGCCTTACCCTAAATTATGGCCTGCGCTACGAACTGCCTTTCCCCTACACCGAGACGAATAATCTCCAGAATTTGTGGGTGCCTGGCGCGCAATCGAAAGTCATCCCCGGTGCGCCGGCGGGCCTGCTCTATCCCGGTGACCCAGGCGTCCCGGCGGGCTTAATTCCCACCGAGTACAATGCCTTCGCTCCGCGTGTCGGTGTCGCCTACGATCCCACCGGCAGCGGCAAATGGCTGATCAGTTCCGCCTACGGAATTTACTTCGAGCCCTTCTACACAGGCGAAGGCGGACCGTTGCAGGACCCCGTCAGCGCGCCTCCTTTTCTACAAACACCGCAGGAAAGTTTCCCGGTAAATTTCGCCAATCCATTCAACGGCACGAACCCGTTCGGGACTTTCTCTGAGCCGATGACTCTGCTCGTGATTGCCAATAATTTGCGCCTGCCCTACGCGCAAGACTGGAATCTCAACGTGCAGCGTTCGTTCGGCGCGAACTGGCTGTTTCAGGTCGGCTACGTCGGAACGACGGGCACCAAACTGCCTCGCATGATCGAGGGCGATCCGGCGGTCTACATTCCCGGCGTCGATTCGAGCGGCAACCCGCTTTCAACGGAATCAAACGTAAATCAGCGCCGCATTCACTCCGGCTGCACGCTCGCGCAGCCGAACCCCTGCTACTACGGCTCCGTCGGCGAAATTGCCGGCATCGCGAATTCCAGCTATAACGCGCTGGAAGCGAGTCTGCGCAAGCAATTCAGCTACGGCCTCGCGTTTCTCGCGTCATACACCTACTCGAAATCGATCGACGACGTCTCTTCCTTCAATATCAGCGGCTCCGCTTCGCAGCCAGTCGCGGGAGAAAATGACCTGCCGCAGGATCCCTTCGATATCGCTGCCGAGCGCGGCCGCTCCATGTTCGACGCGCGCAACCGTTTGGTACTGAGCTACGAGTGGACCGAGCCGCTCTTCAAGGAAAGCACCACATGGTACGCGCATGTGCTAGGCAACTGGCAATTCAACGGTATCTTCACGGCCGCGAGCGGCACACCGTTCACCGTATTTGATTCGAACGATGTCGCGCTGGAAGGTCAAGCGCCGGAAATCTCTGGATTTTCCGCCCAGCGTCCGAACCTCGTCGCCAATCCATTCACACCCGGCTCGGTCGCTGCAAATCCCGGCTGCACCGCGCCCACGCAGACGCGCACGGTAGCGGCCTGGTTCAATCCCTGCGCCTTCGTTGAGGCCTCAACTGGCGCGTTCGGCGACGAAGGACGCAACGCAATCCAAGGCCCCGGATATGCGGACTGGGATTTCGCCATGCTCAAGGACATTCCACTCAGCGAACGCGACCGCCTGCAGTTTCGCGCCGAACTCTTCAACATCCTGAACCACACGAATTTGCGCTTGCCTGTATTGGACATCCAGTCGCCCAATATCGGTCAGATCCAGCAGGACGTGGGGCCACGCGTGATACAACTCGCGTTAAAATTCTTGTTCTGACGCGTCGCGGGCAGCCGTTGTAGCGCCGGTGCCTGGCCGCCATTCTTGATTGCACAATATCCTTTTTGCGATACATGTGTGCAGGTCTATTTGTTTTAGATAGAACGATTTGCGAGCGCAGTTTGAACTTTGCTGAGATTTGTTGAAAGTGGAGGCTTTGACCGCTACCAAACCGCCTACAGCCCGATAGACTGCCCCCTGCTCCTGGAACAGTTTTCGATCGCTACACTTTCAGCCATCTCAAAAGTGAACCCCAATCTGGGAACAACCGGACTTTGTACTCCTGACGGTCTCAATGCACATCTCACTGATTCTCCAGCAGGGATGACGTCCGGGGAGGGACGGCGTTTGAGACCATTCCCCGGTTAGCCGTAGCGGCGACGGTGCTCCAGTGCGACACGTTGGACCGCCGACCGCACCTCCATGCTCTCCTCCCGCGGTCGCTGCTCTTGCAAAGAGCGATAGAAACCCGTTCGGCTGACTCGCGCCAGCTGGCACATCCGCTCGATACTCAGGTTGCCTTGCATCGGCATCACTTCCCGGATATGGGTCGCAGATGCCGTCTCGCCAGAGCCGCCGTTGGTCTGACGTCGAGCCTCGACTTTTTGCAAGGCACCTTTGAAAAAACCCACTTCCAGAGTCTTTTCTCGTAACAGCTTGCTCAATCGCTGGACCTGCTTGAGCAACTCGCGCACCGGTGACCTCGCTGTCTCAACACACACTTGACGCGATGTCTCATTCGTTCCACTGCCACTTAACGGAATGTGTTCTTTACCCACTTGCAGCCCTTTCCCGGCTGGAAGCGTTGCATTCTATTCCTGTTTCATTTTTTGGGGCTCAGTCCAACTGTTGAGTGCCTTGCTTCGTATAGATTTACGCCTCGAAAGGTGTGTAGATGAATTTTCGCCGTTTATCGGGACTTTGCATACGAACCCGTCGGCGAAGGCCGCCGTGTCGCCGGGCGCAGTGCCTTCGAACTTGAGAATCAGTTTCTTCCGCCTCGCGGCTCAGAAAACGTAATTGGCAGGTGCGCCACAGGGTTCTTGCCTCGCGCCCTTTCTCCTTGCCTAGTTCCCGGCGTTGCACGACCTTTCGGAACGAACTCACGAAGTAATTTGCGTGCTTGCTCCACCTCTTCGAGAAGGCGTCGACCATAACCGTAAGATGGTCTGTCCTTTCGGCGCCGTTCGGCGGAAGTCTGGAGTCGGTGGGAGACGGTCAGAAAGCACTCGGCGCACATTCCATTCGAGCGGTAAGGAACGTTCGAGCGATCGCATCGCAAGCACCCGTAATCGTCGAACGAATCACGCAACCGCTGCCGGTAGTCAAGGGGCAAGAGAGCACGGACAGCTACCGCGATTTGCTTAGGCAGGAACCATGGCTGCAACAGCACGTCGTCTATGGTACGACTGCCTTTCCGTTTGGCTCGACCGTTTCGTCCAGGCGCTCGCTTGTGCTCTCTCTTTTGTCCATTAGCCAATGTCGTGTCCCCAACGGATGGCACCGCTCGAAGATATCCACTAGCTGGAAGGCGCTCACGCGAGCATAGGTGGCAGTTGTTGATATGTCCACATGCCCCATTAGCGTCTGTAGCGCCATGAGGTCGGCACCGTTCTGATACAAATGAGTTGCGAAACTATGGCGTATCATGCGGGGGTAGGCGCGAGTCAATCCGGCCCGACGACCCATACGCCGTATGATTACACCGACTGTTGTTTGTGTTAAAGGTGCTGTACCCTTCGGGCGAGATAGGGCAGGACCGATCTCTTTCCGCAAACGGTCGAACTCCTCTTCGGCTCTCTCATGCGAAATAATGTGTGTGCTTCCGATGTATTTTTGGATTCTCGGGTAGCCCGGTTTGCTGTAATCGCGCCATTTGGCCGTCCAAACGCCATTGCCCGCTCCGAGGTGTCCCTTTTGAAGCGGACGGTCCTGCTGGAATACGTACCCGGTCTTGCGCTTGCCGACGTAATCGCGCAGAGCGTCCGCCGCGCTTTCGGTCATAAGCACCACGCGCGACTTTCTAAATTTTCCTGTCACCCGAGCCGTTCGATGCCTCAGGTCTAGGTCTTCCACGCGCAATCCGCGGACCTCTCGCGGATCAATCATTCCTGCTCGGCAACTGGCCGTGCATCGCGGAACCCAGGGCCTCGGCCCCAGCTTCTTCGTGCGACACAAGATGGGATTCAGGCGGAGCTAAGGCAATGAGTTGTGGCGCGACGACGCTATCGTAGTCCCACCATGCCGCGGACCGAGTCGATCAGTTTTTGCGAGTCGTAACCCTTCCCATCCTTGAACACAATTTCGACGTTCTCGATGTCATGGATGTTCTTGGACGGGTCGCCTTTGATCACTACGAGGTCTGCCTGCTTGCCGGTCTGCAATGTTCCTATCCGTTCGCCTTCGCCGAGAAACTCAGCGCCGTTTTCTGTCGCGACATGGATTGCTTCAACGGGTGTAAATCCCGCCTCGACCAACAGCTCGACTTCACGTTGGTCGCCGAAGCCGGCCACGACGGCACCGTTCCCGGTGGGATCGAGTCCCGCAAGCAGTGTCCCGCCAGCTTTCGCGAAAGCATATTCAAAGTCCATTTCTCGCCTCAAGCGCAAACCTCCCGCGTCGCCGTGTTCGTTTACTTGAGCACGAGCCAGAAGGTAGTCTGTCAGCGACGGAGCCGAAAGTACGTCCAAGAAGCGCTGCTCAAGCGGAGGCCGATTGGGCACCCCAGCTTCTTCCACTGGAAGTGTCGAGGTAATCGCCACGTGATGCTGGATGAGATAGTGAATTAAGCCCTGAATTTGTGGTCCATCGATTGGAGGATCGGCGGAGCGGCTGCCAGGTTGGGCAAGCGCAGGGCAGAGGTCCGGCCGCTTGTCCTTATAGAACTCGGTGTCGGTCCCAAGACCATGTTCAAGGTTGTCGATCCCGAGAGCTGCGGCCTCGCGGAACGTGACGGAGCACAAATGTCCGGTAACTTTCAATCCCCGGGCATGAGCCGCCTTGATTGCCGCTCCAAGTTCGGCGCGTGTAATCAGCTGATAAGCCTTAAACGAGGTAAATCCCTCATCAGCCCAGTAGTTCACGGTTCGCGTTGCGTCCTCCGGTCCGGTAAGCGAATGCAGCTGAGGGAGGTAGAAGCCTGGCCCCTGAAGGTAAGGCGCGGTCAGATGCATTTTCGGTCCCGGAATGCGTCCCTCGTCGATGTAATGCTTGATTTCCAAATCAGTGTAGGGTTCCATTGAGCCGGTAGTGCGCATCGAAGTAACGCCCGCAGCGAGGTACAAACGCGGAAAGCTGAAAGCCATTTCCGGGTACATTTCCGGAGCCCCCGGAATGCGACCCCTTCCGGTTGGACCTGGATAGAACATGTGCTCGTGCATGCCGACCAGACCTGGAATGACCGTTCTTCCCGTAAGGTCCATCTCTTTCGCACCCGCTGGTGGAGTTACGGTAGTAGACGGCCCAATGGCGCGAATCTCGCCAGCCTCAATGATGATGCTTTGATCCTCCTGCGGGGCCGCGCCGGTACCGTCGATTACGCGAACGTGTTCGAGCGCGACAACCGGTGATTCGACGCTGATGAACTCCTGGGTAATCTGCGGAAGGGCCCGCCTCGGCGGGTTCTGACGCGGGTTCTGTCCGTAACAACAGGATACGAACACCATCGATAGAACAGCGATCGGTCGAGCGCCAGTCTTCCTCATTGCCGCCTCCCCTTCACCATGCTTATTCCACAGCTCTAAAATATGTATTTCAGGCCGAGTTGAATCAGTCGTGGTTCTACTGTGGTCGATGTGATTTGCCCGAAATTAAGCGATCCGACCTGCGTAGGAGGCGTGGCCCCCTGAACGGCAGTCGTGCTGGCGAATTGCGGGGTGTTGAAGGCATTATAGAATTCCGCCCGGAATTGGAAATGCGACCCTTCCGTGAATCCCTTGATTGGGATGTCTTTGATGATCGCGAGGTCGAAATTGTGCTGGCCCGGCCCGTATAAAATGCCCCGGGAAGTGTCTCCGAAGTCGTAGCCGTTGCCAATGGTGTTCGGCGCGCAGAATGCACTCGCGTTAAAGAAGTCGTCTAACCTCGATTCCACCGATCCTGAGGTCATGATGCTGCCGAACGGCGTGCCCGAGCACAATTGCGCTCGTTGATTGCTGGTTCCATAAATGGTTCCGGAACGTGAATCGGTGAAGGTTAGAGGTGGACCCGTTTGGAGTACCACTACACCGCTCAAAGACCAGTCGTTCAAGGTTCGTTTAAGGAACCGTGAGTCGGTGGACAGACCGGGAAGATCCCAAACTACGTTGGTGACGAAACGGTGCCGTGTGTCGAAGTCAGCCGGTCCCCAATCCTGACGAAAATTTCGATTGTCATTCAGCAGACTGCCGCCGTTCGGAAATGTCCCGTTACCCGTCACGTCGGTCAGCGCCTTGCCGTAGGTGTAGGCAGACTGGAACTGAACACCATGCCCCAAGGTTTTTGTGAGCATCGCCTGCAAAGCGTTGTAATTCGAGTGCCCCGACTCGGTCCAGTTGCTGAGACCAGTCGGCGCAAAGCCCAGATATGGAACGCGCTGGGCGGCATTCTGAATTGTGTTCGTCGTCACTCCGTTTACGGGATTTGCGACGCTCGCCAAATAGGGTTGATTGTAGTTTTGCGTGACCTGAACTCCGTCGGCCTGCATTCCTACGTACCCGATTTGCAGCATCATCCCGGAGCTAATTGCGTACTGGGCGTTCAGGGACCATTGTTTTTCGGTGGGTGAGCGGAAGCTCGGATTGACAATGGTCATGTGAAGCGCGCTGCCGTTGCTGTACGGCAACCAAATCGGGAAGGAGTCATAACTGGGTGGCGCCGGATTGAACGGATCTTGGAATGTCGCGTTCGCGTTCAGCACGCCAGACTGGCTAGTGCTCTGGTAGAAGGGTGGATTTGAGAACAGGTGGAATGCGTCGTTCACCGACGTGCGGGAGTAATAGATCCCGAATCCGCCGCGGATGTCGACTTTATCCAGATGAGGAGGTTGCCAGCTGAATCCGATCCTCGGCCCGACGTTCCCCCACGCTCGCGGGTTATTCGAGTAGGTCGAGTTTCCATTTACCGCCACGCCCGACGGAACCGCGAAAGGAAAGTTATTCGCAACCACGAAGCCCTGCAGGGTCGGGGTAGATCCGGGGTCCATGACCGCCAGGCTGGGATAAAAGTTGACGAGGCGGCCGAAAGCGTCGGAAACGGCTCCGAAGATGTCCCAGCGCACGCCGAGATTAAGCGTCAGCCGCGACGTTGCCTTGATATCATCCTGAAAATAACTGTCTTCATCGGTGACCCGATATGAATGACCAGTATCGCCGCAGGCGCCACTCGATGAGTACACGTTGCTGTAAGGACTGCCGTTCTGCGCTGCGTTCATGCCCAGCAAGAAGTCGGGGAAACTCTCGAATGTCAACGAGCCGCGGGTAACCCCCGGATCCGCTGTCGGATTTGATACCCTTTCCCAGCCAAATCCCGCCCGAATCGTGTGGTTCCCGTGCACCCACGAAATCTGATCCTGGGCAGCAAACGTTTGGCTGACAGTGTCCTGCTGATCGTTTCCGCTGCCGCCGAGCTCGAACGAGCCTTGCACGGTTATTGTTGGCATGACCGGGTCATTGCACGGAGAGGTGAGGCCTAAGTCGGCGGCGGTTACCGGCGTGTTGGTGCTGATGATGCCATAGGTTCGATGGTATCCGGCGCTAGCCTCGTTTATGAAATTTGAAGTCACGGTGTAGGTGTGCTTGACGGCGGCATTCACATTGCGAAAAAGGCCGTTGATTCCGGACCCGGGGACGTTGGAAGTGGTGAAGCTCTGGACCTGCGGAGACTTTGCCCAGAAAACCTTTTCCGACAGCTGCTGCTTGTCATTGATGTTGTAGTCAACGTTCGCCATATACTGATTTTCACTGTAATAGGAGGGAATGCGGAACACAGAAAGCCCGGTTCCATTTGCTTGTATGATCTGCGGGGATGGGATGAAATACTCCCCGTTCTTCAACTTGTAATTCAGCAACTCAAGGGCGATGGGGTTGATGTTGGAACCATCACACGCAACGGCGGCCCCGCCGTTCTTGCCCGCCTGTCCGCAGAATTCGGCGCCGAGCGTTGCAACGCTCCGGTCGTCGGTGAGAGGCGGCAGGATTACACTTTGGAGCGATGCCGAACCTTCGCCGTCGATTTGGCGAGTGCCTTGATAGGAACCGAAATAGAATAGCCGGTGCTTGACGATCGGGCCGCCGAGAGTTCCGCCGAACTGGTTCTGCTTCAGCTCGGCGCGCGGCTGACCGGTGTGGTTCAGGAAAAAATCGTTCGCGTTGAAGATGTTGTTGCGGTTGAACTCGAATACATCGCCGTGGGTCGAATCGGTCCCGGATTTTGTCACAATATCCACGTTGGCCCCCGACCCTCGCCCGTAGGATGCGTCGTACAGGCTCGTCTGGACCCGAAACTCCTGGATTGCGTCGGGGCTTGGTACCGAGATCCCCCCGATCGAGACGGTGTTCGTCGTTCCCTGCGTTTCCAAATTCGAAACATCTTGGCCGTCCATCTCGTAACTGTTGTCCATAACGCGACCACCGTTCACGTTTACATCGACGTTATTCTTGCCGAGCGCTGCCGCGTTAGGTACGGCGCTGTCCACGCCGGGACTGAGGCCCAGGATCTGCGTGTAATTGCGGTTGCTGAGCGGAAGGCCGGAGACTACGCCACCCCCGGTGGTGCCTCCGTTGGCCGACTCTTGCGTTTGAAGGATCTCGCTTTGCGCTTCGACGGTGACCTGTTGCGCCGACTGTCCTACTTGAAGTACCAGATTGAGGGTTGTCGTGGTCGCGACTTGCACCGCTACGTTCTCACCCCTGAGGGTCATGAACCCCCGCCGCCGCTACGGTTACCGAATAACGCCCCGGCTCCAGCAGCGTCACCGAATAAGCGCCGTCGCCATTCGTAGAAACGGCCCTGACACGCCCGGTGGCTATTTCGGTGACCGTGACCGCCGCACCCGGGATCGCGGCCTTAGATTGATCCAATACCGTGCCTGAAATCTCGCCGCTTGATGCCGTCTGACTCCAAAGCGAGACGGGAATGCAAAGCACAACCGTCAGACTTACGATCCACGTGACAAACCGCGGATAGGTGGGCATCGGACCTCCTTAGTCTCGCGAAGGGACGACGACCCAGCGTCCCCTGCCGCCCTTTGTTTTGCGATCCGCTACGTTGCGCCTTGCGAATCTGTTTATTCTGATATAACTTACCAAGCGCTTGCTTGGTTTGGTCAGCGACGGCTAAAGCTACTCGCGGCACCCGGCTATGTCAAGCGTATTTTGAGGCGAATCGCTGCAGGTCGTGATGAGCGGAACGGCTTTCCCTGTGTCTCTTGTCGCGAGTTAATGCAGCAAGGGGAGAACTCCTATGCGGCCTTTGGACGGAATCGTCGTTCTGGATCTCACACGGTTCCTGCCAGGCGCGAAGGCTTCGATGATGCTCGCCGACTTCGGCGCCGAAGTAATCAAGATTGAAAAGCCTGGAGACGGAGATCCAGCACGGCACATCAGAGGCGGTTCCCGCTTATTTCAGACAACAAATCGCGGGAAGAAAAGTGTCGCCATCAACCTGAAAGACGAACGGGGAAAACAGCTTTTCTTAAAGATGGCCTCCAACGCGGACATCGTAATTGAGAGCTTCCGGCCGAACGTCATGACGAGACTCGGTATCGGATATAAGGAACTGCGCCGATCAAATCCGCGCCTGATCTATGCAGCCCTCACAGGCTATGGACAAACTGGGCCGTACGCCAAAATGGCTGGCCATGACATCAACTACATAGCTTTGAGTGGGTTCCTCGAATTGACTTCGACGACTGACGGAGTTCCGCTCATTCCCGAGATACAGGTTGCCGACATCGCGGCCGGATCCCTGCAGGTCGTCATTGGAATACTGTTGGCCCTTCAGCACCGGCAAAGAACGGGGTGCGGGCAGCGTGTTGACGTTTCGATGGTCGCAGGCATGGCGGGCCTTCTCGCGTTGCCTCTTTCAGCGCTGCGCGAGGGGGAACGGCCGCCGGATCGAACGAAGGGAATCTTTTCAGGTGCCTACGCCTGCTACCAGCTCTATCGAGCCCGGGATGACCGATGGCTGGCCGTAGGCGCCCTTGAGCCCCAGTTTTGGGCGAATCTTTGTCGCGAATTGCAACGTGAAGATCTGATACCAGACCAGTTCTCGTCCGACCCACGCCAGAATGAATTGAAAAAAGAACTCGGCCGTATATTCAGGGAGCGAACATCGGAGGAGTGGTTCGCGCTTCTGCGGGAACGCGATTGTTGCGTCACCCCCGTTCGAACACTGCAGGAAGCTGTCGCTACAGGCCAATTTGAAACGGACTCTGGTATTGAGCTGTCGCTTGTCGAATGTCCCATGTCGCCGTCACCTGCCCCACTGGTTGGCGAGCACTCGATTGAGATGATAGAGCGTCTCGGTGTGCCGGGTCCCGAGCTGCGAGTACTGGAGAATGACAGGGTAGTTCAGACGACCTACCGGAACGAGTGATCGGCCCGTGGTTCGGAAAGTCGCCGAGGACAAACTCATAGTGCCGGTTTGCGCTCTCACCGTTTGATTTCCGTGCAGAGTGCATCTATCTTGTTGCGCAGCGATAAAGCCGGATAGCTCTCCCAAGGAAGAAGGTCAAATCAGTTGGCTCGCAGCCGCAAGAGAACCAGGCTACCGAACCGCCGGGAAATCATTATTAAAGCGGCGGGCCGGTTGTTTCGGGAGAAGGGCTACGAAGGCACAACCGTACGCGATTTGGCGGAGGCGGTAAAGCTGCAGTCCGGAAGCCTTTTTTTTCATTTCGACACCAAAGAAGAGATACTCGTTGCTTTGTTGGAAGACGGTTTGCGTCGCGCAGTGGCGATACTCGACCGACGTTTAGCTAACGCGATGACGCCACGCGAAAAGCTCTCCGCAATCCTTCACGGACACTTAGAGGCAATACTCGACGAAGAACGCGATGCATTTTATGTGGTGCTTCGCGACTGGCGCACGCTGTCGCCTGCGTCGCGCAAGAAGGTTATCGCTCTGCGCGACGAATATGAAAGCCATATTTCTTCAGCGCTCGAGGAACTGTCGGATACTGGTCTTATCCCGCGGAATACTCGCTTGTTCCGTTTATTTCTGCTTGGGGCTTTGAACTGGACCGTGCAGTGGTACAAGCCCGATGGCGACCTCACGATCGGACAGCTTGCCGATGGTTTTCTCGACCTCGTAGCGCCGGACCGGCTCAACACTGACCAGAACCGAAAATAGGAAGCTTAAAGCCTCGATTGGCAAGGTCAACATCCAGAGCGAGATCGCGTGGTCCCGGATGGAAGAGGTTTGCGGTTCATCCTGATCAGACCAATAGTCGAAATCCACGTCCCGCGAAGTTACCACCTACAAGCGAAAACAGACACGGTTCGGCGCAAAGGAACAGGATACCGATGTGAGCGGGCCACCGATAGCTCGATGCTCGGTCGGCTGACGGCATCACGGTCAATTCAACTCAAAGGGTCGGAACTGCAGCGACCGAATAGATGGTTGGTTGGAACCAGTTTCCAACCGCTGGATTCACGGTGCGAGCCTTGGTCAAGAAGAGAACGTCGAAGCCCTGATAGGAAAGAAAAACGAGTCTCGGACTCGCTCACTCGAAGTTGCCTTGAAAGAGCAGACAATGTCATAGAGGTTGTTCCAGACGCGCATGCAGCCGGCTCAGCCTTGCGATGTTTCGGGTTTTCTCGGGGGAAGGTACAGTTTTAAGGATTCAGTTGTTATCTGCCGATTCCGGCCTCGTCCGACGGTGATCAGGATTCCACGCCTGACCAGATTTTGGCGCTGCCTTTTGGTAATGCCGAGATATTGCTCGGCAATTTGAAAATCTACTACATCTGCCCGGTCGATAAGCAACGGATCGCCTTTGCGGGCGGTCTCTTCCTCATTTCCTACCGTTATCCCGCCGCTCGCACCCACGCCGGATTTCGCCTGATTTGTGTTTGGCTCCTCGCGATCGCTCACGTTACCTCACGCACGAATTCTAGGTCCTCGGGGCTCGCTGGGCAATAAGCAGAAAGGACCGCCCCTGAAAACTGGAAACGCACGTCCATTCGGCCCACGTCTGCGGAACACATCTTCTGCCTGCCTGAACTGCGCGGCTACTGACGCCTTTCAATATCGCAAGACTCCGCCTGCTTTCGGAGTCTCTCCACTGACTGGTCACGTTCACGCCTATCGATGGCTTCAAATCTATCAAATCCCCGACGACACCGGGCTCGGCGAGCACGGACTCGAGGTCATTCGTGACTTGATCAGCCGCGAGTACGAGATGAGGAGGCTGCCCGCCCGGCACCCGAATTACTTCTGGAGAATTTCTGTTGGGTAGAGACGCTCCGTTCGCCACCTCAGAGAGACTGACTGCCAGGGGAACACGTTCATCGATCGAAGCGCACCAATGAGCTTCTCTTCTTGATAGGCCTTGTCCGCCCCCCAAACCCATCGCTTTCTCTTTGCCCATCTTATTGTCACGCCGAAGCAGGAGCAGCATGGACAACGCCGCCTCTCGCTCCGCTCTCCTGACTCCGTAACACAAGCCCCACAATCAACCCGTAGCGATTCTCGGTGAGCACGTGGCCCAAATAACTGGGCTTAGCCTCTCCGGCAGCACTTTTTTGTACAGTCTTGCCCCGGGATCAGTTCTGCTCTCATGCGTATCCCGCGGCAGTTTCTGACCTTTCGATCCCGAGCCTTTTTTCGGCGGGTTCTTCTTCTCATGGAAACTTCGTCGATTGGCCCAAGCCTCGATTAGAGTTCCGTCCACAGCGAAGTGTTCGTCCGTAAGTAGCCCGTAGTGTTTGGCCGGTTAGATCACACGGTCGAAAAATCGATGGGCCACTTTCCCGTCCAGCAGCCGCTCCCGATTTTTCGTGAGCACGGTCACGTCCCAGACTTCATCGTCCATATTCAGTCCCGCGAAGCAGCGGAACAGCAGGTTATATTGCAACTGCTTCATCAACATCCGTTCGCTGCGCACGCTATAGAACAATTGCGGGAGCAGCGCACGCAGCAGTTTTTCCCGCGCGATCGATGGCCGATCGCAACGCGAGTACATCTCGGCGAATTGCGGTGACGTCTCTTTCCACACTACGTCAACCATCTCGCGCTACCGCCGTAACGGATGATCCTGAGGCACTCGCCCTCTGGCGATCCGTAACTGAACATCCCTTCCTGAAGTTCGTCATGTCCTCGCATGCTCCCCCTTAGACGTACTCCTCCCCACCCCGTTCAACGAAATTTCCCTTTTTCCCCGCAAACTGTTTGGTCCGGCAGCGGCTCGCTGGCCCGCTAGAACAACTGCTGTCGTCCCGGCCCCGCGAGAGAACATGAACGAGCCCAGCGTGGTGGGGATGGCTCCGCTGTTTTTCGGGTGCGTGGCGATGACAATTCCCTTCGCCCGACCGAATGGCCAGTTAGGCCACTACAGGTCCAATTGTTTAGATTTGCTCGACCAAAAAGGATTCAAGGCACAGCCCCACAGGCAACTTACTTCAGCTTTCCATACTGCGCCGCAGCTCGCAATTCCGTGTGACGAACTGTTTGAGGTATTCTCCCGCTGCGATGATGTGGTTCCACAGCTCATCGCCACCGATTCGAGGATCCCGCGTGCGACACGCATTGAGGAGCTTGCGGTGTGCGTCGCCAACTGAATGTAGGTTACGGGTGAATGCGAGGTGCATGAGTGTGTATCGGTCGCAGTTGTCATTCAACGTTTTCACGAAACGCAGCACGAAGGGCCGGTTGGCAGGCACGTAGAGCGTTGAATGAAACCGCCAGTGCCACAAGCTCCAGGTTTTAGCCTCCGATTCGTTCCGAAGGGACTGTTCAAACTGAGTGAGGATGTCTTCAGCACGTTTGAAATCTTCTTCTTTAAGAGTTGGCACCGCACGCCCTAGCAAATAGCTTTCGAGCACAGCGCGTGTCTCGAACAGTTCGCCGATTTCTTCGACCGACAGGGAGGAGACGGAAGCTCCGCGGTAAGGTGCGATTGTGATCAGTCCCTCGACTGCAAGGCGACGTAGTGCCTCACGGACTGGAGTCGCGCTGACTTGAAATTCCGCAGCGATTGTGTATTGGCGCAGTTGCACGCCTTCGGGCAATTCTCCCGTCAAGATCTTCTCGCGGATTGTTTCCGCTACTGCCGCCGCCATCGACTGACGGGGAATTGCACTAACCCTCGCTGGCCGGTGTACCGAACCGACTTCCATCTTGATGGTTCGAACAGTCATTCTTGTCTCATCTTCGGGTTGGTCTTGCCGCGAGCTACTCCCTGAATGAGGAAGGCGGCCCATCTCCTCAGTATCCCGATTTTCCCTATTGCGGTCGCTGTATGAATTCTTCGAAGTTCGATCGGAACAGTCGACGAACGTCGCGCTCGATGTCCTTTCGGCTCACACTGCCAGTCCGTATGCTTCAGGTAGTATCTTCGAAAGCGTCCGCCGCGTATTTTTCCATTTATAGATTACTTGTTCCAGGACGCGCGCGTCCGAATGCTGCATTATGAAGCTCGGCCCCAGCATCTCGACGCGCTCTCGCGTGACCTCTTCTACGATGGATGGGTTGTTTAGGAACCACCAGCACCCAAACGGCATCAGGTTGCTGAATTTTCTCGCATAAACGCACAATTCGTGCTGATTCTCGCGGCTCAGCACACTAACCAAGAAGCGGTTCTCGGGAAAGTCCGCGCAAAGCTTCTCCAGCGCCCGCAAATCGGCTTTGCCTACGGCGTCTCCCGCCAAGCGTATCCTCGGATTAACCTGCCGCCGCACCCCGATCATCAGCGCAAGCGGCAGCCCGAATTCGCGGCACGACGGCAGCACCGCTTCGCGCAGGACGCGTCCGCGAACCGTTTCTTCGGGAAATTGGAACGCATCCGGCAGTGACACAGCCATATACAGGGGCCGCATGCGCTCGCACCAGTCCGCAAAGAAGCGGCGGATTGCTTTCATACTGCGCTCGGATCCTCGGTCGTCCGCGTCATAACCCTGAGCCGCAAGCAGCGGCCACGGATCGGACCATTCGCGCAACAGCCGGTCCAGACGCAGCGCTGCCCGAAATCGTGGATCATCGTCAACGCCGTTCATCCACGCGGAAACTTCTGCCCGGTCCAGCGGATCATTGGTCATCACGACCGAGGTCACGCCAGCCATCCCGAACACGTCGCTGACATGCGCGTCATACGTTTGCGCCCTGAAAAACGCACGCGCCTCGCTCAAATCGCTGCTGTTGACAGGCAGCCCGAACGCGTTCAGCACCGCAACCACGCCTCGCGTCGCTTCCGAAATCGGGCTGTTATCTAAGAATAGGGCTTGCCAGATCGCGTCGGCCTGCTGCTGCTTGGAGAGCTGCCAGTAGCGCTCCGGCGTCATATTGGAGAAACGGAAAAATTCCGCCTCCAGATAGTGATAAGTCACCAGTTCGTCGATGCCCCACAATCCCAACTTGCCGAACGCAGGAGCATAAAGATGCGTGTGCATGTCCACGCAGGATGCCGCGTTCACTGCCTCCTGCACTGCGCGTGGAATATACTCGACGCTGAGAGCCCTCAAAATACGCGGAGTTCCCTGGACGCTCGATGGCTTCACAGAGGACGCTTCCATTCTCTTCGGGTTTCGCGCCTTCTATCCCGATTTGCGGACGATTTCGTGCATTCGGCCCGATCCGACCTGAATGCCGCGCAATTGCTGGAACATAGGGCCGCTGCCCTGTAATGTCAAAGGAGAAGAACTGATCTTACGTTTTAGCGAAACTAAACGAAACGCCGCGCATTGCGGTAGATCGGCCAGGCGAGGATCAAGCGGCCATAAAACGTCGCTTTAGAAAAACTCAACACCCTTTCTCCCGCTCGAGTCCTATAATCCCCGGGTATCCTTAGCGCACTAGCAGTGTTGAGCCGAACCGAGCGTTTCGGCTCTCTCTGCTGAGCCGCAATTCCGTGAGAGAGGAAAGCATGAGCACTCGCCGTCGCGATTTTCTGAAATTCGGCGGAGCAGGAGCAGCCGGCTCACTGCTTGCGGTAGGTACGGCTCGCGCCGACGCTGCGTCGCATCACGCATCAGCCGGACCGAATTTTGACGTGCGCGCGTTCGGCGCGAGGGGTGACAACCAAACAGTTGACACGCCCGCCATCAATCGCGCGATCGACGCCGCTTCTGCCACCGGTGGTGGTCTCGTACAATTCCCTGCCGGCTCGTATCAGTGCTTTTCCATCCATCTGAAGAGCAACGTCAGCCTGTATTTCGCGCCTGGTGCGACCATCGTCGCCGCCGAAACTCCTACGTCCGGCAGCGGTGGCTATGATCCGCCCGAATCCAATCAATGGGACATGTACCAGGATTTCGGTCACAGCCACTGGCACAACAGCCTGATCTGGGGCGAGGAAATCTGGAATGTCTCAATCTGTGGTCCCGGACGCATCTGGGGCAAAGGCCTCAGCCGCGGCACAGGCAACAAGCAGCTCCCTGCAGGCGTCGGCAATAAGTGCATTGCGCTGAAAAACTGTCACAATATTACGCTGCGGGACTTTTCGATTTTCCACGGCGGCCATTTCGGCGTTCTGGCCACCGGCGTTGACAACCTCACCATCGACAATCTCCTGATCGATACCAATCGCGACGGCATGGACGTCGATTCCTGCCGCAATGTCCGCATCTCGAATTGCACCGTCAATTCGCCGTGGGACGATGGCTTCTGCCTGAAGAGTTCCTACGGCTTGGGCTACGCACGCTCCACCGAGAACGTCACCATCACGAATTGCTACGTCACCGGGGGCTATGTCGAAGGCACGGTGCTCGATGGGACGTGGAAAAAATGGCCGCCAGGTGCGCAGGAAGTGTGGCGCACGGGTCGCTTCAAGTTCGGCACCGAAAGCAACGGCGGCTTCCGCAACGTCACCATCTCGAATTGCATAGCCGAAGATTGCTCCGGCATCGCACTCGAAACCGTGGATGGAGCGATGCTAGAAGATGTCACGATCAGCAACATCACCATGCGCGGAATCCTCGACGTTCCCTTCTTTCTGCGGCTCGGCCGGCGCATGCGCGGCCCCGCGGGGGTTCCAGTTGGCCATTTGCGCCGCGTGCTGATCAGCAACGTCGTCGTCTCCATGGCTAGTACGGGCCAAGCCGCAATCGTCGGCGGAATTCCCCGCCACGAAATCGAGGACGTTCGCTTCAGCAACATCCTCCTGCAGGTTCCCGGCGGCGGGACGAAACAGCAGGCCGCCATCAATCCGCCGGAAGATGAAACAGATTATCCCGAGCCCAACAGCTTCGGATCGATGCCTGCATACGGCTTTTTCATTCGCCACGTAAACGGAATCGAGCTGCGCGACATCGAAATCCAGACGCTGCAACCCGACGCGCGTCCGGCATTCGTTTTGAGCGATGTCAGCGCAGCCGACTTTTCCCGCATCAAAACGCCCCGCCACTCCGGCCCTACTTGGTCGCTGGCCAATGTAACTGACTTCAGCATGGGCCAAAGCCGTCCTTTCCCGGATAGCTACTTCGAGTCCGTCCGGCAGAAAGACTTGTAGCAACCGCCTTCGTCGCTCAGTGTGTGGGACAGTCGCCTTGAAAATCGCCCTTGGTAGTCAATTCTGGTGAGAACGTGTATCTGTGCTTCCCCGAGCGTGTGTACATGGAATGCGCCGCCTCTGTCTGCGCGCCCAAAAATCGACTTCAGCTCCGTCTTCGCCGGCACGTTACCCGTTCCAGGCGGCACTGGTCCACAGATGTGTCCAGGCTGGACCCGCCCACTCGACGGCCGGCAATGTGAGGCTGCCGATGGTGCTGACTACCGGTGTAGGCGCCGGATTCACGCCCGGTCGCGGCAGGGAACGAAGTTTGCGCGGAGTGTACGAAAGGGCGCGGGGGTCTGACTTCGACGCGTTCTCTTGTCGGACCGGCTGGAGTAGCAACTGCAAACGAGAAGGTTGATCCGCCAATCTCGGCGGGTTGCACGGGCTCGATAGGGCGGCGGTCCTCGGAGGGCTTGTAGTGGATGTCGCCGGCCTGCCAAAGAAACCCGAGCGTCATCTATGTGGCGCGCTCTGCCGGGGGCCTCTGAAAATCCACTTATGATGGAACGCGTTCAAATCGATCTTCAACGAACGGAAACACGCTGGCGCTTCGAGCAATCGCTCTCGACCACAACGATCCCCACGTTGTTTATAGCGGCACTGCCAACGGAAGGGTACATTCACTCCCACTCTTTGAACTTGCCGTTCCTTCTTTTGCCCACTCGCGGTCTGCTTCGCAATTCCAAGGACCACGAGACCTGGACAGTATTGAACGATCGAATCAGTTAGCCAAAATCAGCATCATTCCATCAGACCCTGTAGTTCGGGAGTCGTTCGATCCCCATCGCGATTACATTGTGAGGACAGCTCGGAACCGTGCTTTACCTTCCGCAACGCGCTCGTAGGCCTTCTGTGCCTCTTCCAATGGATACGTCTCGACAATCGTTCTAACTTTCCCTTGCGCCACTAAATCAAGCGCTTCATACAGATACTCGGGGCCGTTTTGCTGGCTGCCAATTATTCGGATACGCTTCCCAATGAGATCCGTCAGCGAGACCGAAAGCGGCTCCGAATCGGCTCCCATGGTGACGAGCCGGCCGTCCGGCCGCAATCCCTGTATGCTGTCCACCATCGACTGAGTCGAATTCGAGGTACTGAGAATCACATCTGCGCCCCCTGCTGCGGCGAGGCTCTTTCCGTCCCGGACAATTTCATCGGCGCCGAGATCGCGGACGATCTTGTCTTTATCGGGAGAATGCGAAACCGCTATGGTTTCGTAGCCCGCGGCTTTCGCGTATTGCACAGCCAAGTGCCCAAGCCCGCCGATCCCGAGCACAGCGACGCGCTCATGCGGCTTGGGATCGGCCCAACGCAGGCCGCTATATACCGTGTACCCAGCGCAGAAGATTGGCGCCGCCTGCTCATAGGTGAGCTTGTCGGGGATAAAATAGCTTGCATCGGCGCTCATCAGCATGTATTCAGCGTTTCCGCCTTGTACCTCAATTCCTGTGCTTTTTAGATAGGAACAGAACATCCTGCGGCCACGCTGGCACCATTCGCAGTGCCCACAGGTGGATTGAATCCACGCGGTACCGACGCGATCCCCAATCTTTCGCGTAGCGACGTCGGGAGCCACAGCAACGATCTCGCCAACCGGCTCGTGGCCTAAGATTCGAGGAAATGGTCCGGGAGAGTGTCCGAGCGTTAAATGTACGTCGGTGTAGCAGATGCCGCTCGCATGCACCTTCACCAGCACTTGATTGCGTCCCGGCTGAGGTTGCGGGACTTCTTTGACCTGCCACGAACTGCCTGCAGCAGGAACAACTGCGGCCTTCATAACACCCCTTTCCCATTCGATTCGATGTGGCTGCTTTGCCTTTCAATGGGTGATCATGGATGAGACCGCAAAGCGAGATGAGGACAACTCAGACCCGTATCGAACATCCTCTGGCAATCGTTTGCCTGTTTTCTTCCTGCACTCCTTCTGCACTTCTCGGGAGAGCTGTCTCGCCACGCCTGCTGGAGCAAGTACCGCCGTCGATTGACCGCGTCTGAGCACATTTCGCTACTGCTTGACAACGCTGACATAGTACAGATCGGTTGCGACGTTGAAATCATCCTTCTTTATTGAGGTTGACATCGTCTTCCAGTCTGTTGTCGCATGAATGATCTGCCAGTTGTCCTTCTTTCCGACGCGTATAGGCATGACGAAGTCCGGCTCATCGACTCTCCAACGATAGGACACGGTGCCTGCACTTTCTTCGAACTTCAGTTCGAGCGTGGGGATCGCGGCGTGGCGGAGATACTGGTTGAAGAGCGGCGTCAGATCCATCCCGGTCTGCTGGTTGAAGAATTGCACGATGTTCTCGGTCATGATGGTCTTGTACTTGAAGTGTTGATAGAAGTCGCGGAGTAGCTTGAACCATTCACGGTCATCGTTGATCACGCTGCGGAGCGTGTTCAGAAATAGCGCACCCTTGAAATATTGGTCTTCGGGCGGGGTGGCGTTCACACCGCGCTCGGCTATGATGGGTTCGTTGTTCTTTACCTTCGACTTGTAGCCGTTGAGGTACTTGATGCCGTCATCCTTGCCCCACCTGTATTCGACATAGAGACTTTCGAGATATGTGGCCCACCCTTCGTGGATCCACATGTCGGAGCGGTCTGCCGCGGTAACGGAGTTGCCGAACCACTCATGGGCGCTTTCGTGGACGATAATGAAGTCGAATTTCAAACTGATGCCCACTCCCGTCCAGTCGCGTCCCATGTAGCCATTCGCGAAGTGGTTGCCGTAGGTGACCGCGCTCTGATGTTCCATGCCAGAGGTGGGCGCCTCGATGAGTTTATAGCCGTCCCGCTTGAACGGGTATTCACCGAAGTAGTGCTTGAAAGCCTCAAGCATCGGCTTCACTTGCACGAACTGCTTCTTCGCTTTGTCGAGGTCCTCGGGGAGGACATAGTAGTCGAGCGGCAGATCTCCCACGCGATCGGCGAAATGCACGTAGTTGCCAATGTTCAGCGAAACGTCATAGTTGTTGATCGGGTAGCTGACGTGCCAATCCCAGCGCGTATAGCCATCGCCGAGATCGGCCTTTCCCTGAAACTTTCCGTTCGAGACATCCACCAGGCCGTTCGGTGCCTCTACGCTGATATCCATGCTCTCAACTCTGTCGCGCCACTGGTCCTTGCTTGGCCACCAGGTGCTCGATCCAACGCCCTCGCAAACGGAGTTGATCCAATCGTGGCCCGACGGATCCTTCGTGAACCCGATGCCTCCTCCAAGGCTTTGCCCAGCGCCCCGGTCCCATCCAAGCTCGAGCGGAGTTCCGGAATAATAGAAGTCAATAGAATAGACGCGTCCTTTCTGCAGCGTTCGAGGAAAGTCGATGAAGACAGCGCTGAACTCGCGCTCATATTTGAGAGGGGTCCGGTCGAAGAGAATTTTGTCGACGTTGAGACTGGGATGCAGGTCGATTTGTATCCGATCGTCGTCCTTGAGCATGCGGAAGCGAATCGTGTTCTTGCCACTGATAAACTTCTTCTCCGGGTTGACGCGGACGTCGAGATGATAGTAGAGCAAATGGTTGTTGGCACGGTATGGCCCGTACCCCCCAAGCAGGATTGCCGCCGGCCCTGGTGCCCGTGCGGTCTGCGGCGGTTGAGCTGTTACCGGTTGTCGCGAAGTTTGGGGAGGAGTTTGGGCGCGAACAGACGCCCTTGCACCTAGCAGAACGACAAGAATACATAACGCGCGCTTGCAGAGAATCAAACCGAATAACGTTCCACGCCGCAAAGTATTCTTATCGTTCATCCAAGCGTCCGGTTTCAACCTATACGCATACGCAGCCATACCTTCCGAGAATTCCACCTTCTGCCCCTTGGTTTACCGGACTGCAAGGGACATTGTCTCTTCATTACATCTCAGAACGCCAACTGCAAGCGGAACTGAATCTGACGGTTCCCGTTCTGCTGCACTGTTCCGGGAGCGTACGGAGCGCTATTCACGAGTAGATACTGCGCCGGGTTGTTCGAGGAGCCGGAATAATTCGTATCGGTAAAGTTGAAATTCGGATGGTTAAACGCATTCAGCAATTCCGCATAGATGTTGAATTGGACGCGCTCCCAGATCGGAATGTTCTTGACGATCGAAATGTCCGCGTCGGTAAGCGGGGGGCCACTGAGGAAGATGGATTGTCCAAGCTGGCCCGCTGTTGATTCGGGCTGAATAGATCCGCCAGGACCGAACAGATTCGAAGGAAGTACAGATACTGGGGAGAATGCATTCCCTGTAAAGTAAACTCCGACTTTACTCTGCAGCTGAGAAGGAGTGATTCCGTCCAGCACAACTCCGGAGTCATTTGAATCGGGAACATATGGCGAGATGCCCCCGGTAGTTCCGATGGCGGTAGCAGGATTCGGTGAATCAAAATAATTGTACGTGTTTTGGCCGCCAGCCAGCTTAAAGTTACGTCCCGTCTGCATCGAAAAGATCGCTCCGATCGTCCAGCCACCGATGAGATCGTTGACCAAAGGGTTGACCGAACCTAGGAAAGCCTTTCCCTTGCCAATTGGCAGTTCGTAGGTGAAGTACGTCCGGAAGACGTTACGGAGGTCGTAGGGCGAGGGGACTCGGTTGAGCCCTGGGTCACGGAGAGTTGTGAAGTCGACGAGTGCTCCGTCTGCCGAGTCGAAGTCACCGAGGTAGCGGTTTGTGAACGCATGGCTATACGTGTAGTTCGCCATGAAGCTCAGCCCGTGTCCGACCGGATGTTTTACCTGCAATTGCAAGCCATTGTAGGACTCACTGCCAGGATCCGATAGAAGGTTAAGCGTCTCGCCTTCTGCGTAAGGATTTACCTGGAAGAAATTAATGGGATAAGCCAGGGGAGTGGGAGCGTTCGAAGTGTATCCTTGATTCACGCAGGGTGAGAAGGTATTCCCCACCAGATTACAGAAGAAAGTTGGGTTCTGAGTGATCGCGCCGGCTAGGGCTCCAGCCTGACCGGATTGAACATCAAAGAGAAACGCCGGATTCGTGAAGGCCCCGCTGCTGGCGCCGCCAAACGCCTGCGTGAGTATCGGTGTCGAATTTGTGCCCGCAAACGTGGTGCCGCCACTGGCAGCATAGTTCAGCTGGGCATTCTGGAAGTCCTGCAAGAAGGAATCAAGACCGCTGACGTTTTGAAAGATATTCACTTCGTTGAGGTCGTACAATTCCCACATATGGACCGTGTGGTTGCCCACGTAATTTACATCGAGAGCCCAATCCCCTGGTAGTTTTCTCTCGAACCCGAGGCTCCAGTTTTCGATGTATGGAGACCGGATTTTTGGATCAACCGTGCTGAACGCACCTGACACGGGACCTGTAAAGGTTAGATCGGCTTCGGGAATCGGCAGCTGGAAGCCGTTTGGCGGGACGGTGTTCAGGGGCGGGAGCGACGCGCCTGTAGGGTCGAAGGAGATTGATCCCGCAGGGAATTGCCCCACATTCAAGAAAACCGATTCATTGGCGAGGGGGCCAGTGGCGGCTTGTTCCCAGGGAGCCCATCCTTCGTCATAGTAGTTGACACCGACACCCCCACGGACTACGAGGTCGCTGCCTCCGGCAAACTTGCCCAAGATTCCGTGCTCGAAATTCGGATTCCATGCAAACCCAAATCTCGGACTCGGCTGCTTCAAATCACCGCCATATGGTTGTGGCCGGAGCTCGAGCTGAGGATTGGCCACTCCGTTCAATGTACCCGGCTGAAAAAGCGCGGTGGAAGGACCAAGCAATTGAGCATAGGTCGGACCAGTAAAGTAGTTGTCGGTGTTTGCGAGCGCGCCGGAAAATTGCCACCGGAAGCCATAGTTGAGCGCAAGATGACGAGTGACCTCCCAGGCGTCCTGGAAATATAGGCCTCCCACCATCTGCCTTTCCTTGAGAAAGGTGACTCCCCCTGGTGTGTACGTCTTAGTGGGTACATTAAGCGGTAGCAATCCGGAAATCGAGGACACGCGACCAACCAGAGTCGAGTACAGAGCCTCGGCGTCTATCAATGCCTCGTTGTTATTAGCGCTAGAGAGGCCTCCGGGGAAGCATCCCTGAGTGTCCGTCGTGCATCCGGCTATCGGCGAGGAGTTGAAGAAGCCGGCAGCGGGATCGTCGCTGGATATCCCGAGATTTTCGGCAACGGGAGGCTGAGTTCCAGTGTCGTGGGCGTTGGAGTACCGAAACTCGCCTCCGAACGTGACCGTGTGGTTCCCGCGCGTCCAAGTCAAATTGTCAGTCGCGTTCCAGACAGGGTTGTTCCGGATCTCCGGCAGAATGCTATTGGTATCGGGAAGCGTCGGCGTGATGGCCGCAGCACCATCCACAAACGCAGGAACGGCTGGGAGAAAGTTGTTGCCTTGAAATTCGTTAAATGAACCAGCCGGGTTGCCCGCTTCCTGTACGTTGAGAATCCCGAAATTGGCTTGATTGACGAGCTGAGGACTGATCGTCCAATCCACGCCCGTCGCGAACGTCGAGTATGAAGACTGAAAACCGCCCAAATAAACTGAATCTCCGGGATATATCGGACTCTCCGGATAGCTGCGCCAATAAAGGTCGTACGAAGTGTGCCAATCAACGTGCGAATTAATTTGATAATCCAAGCGACTGGTCGGCCATCTTTGCTTGGTTAGCTGAGGTACAGTAAAGCTCATCGTCTCTTGCAAACTCTCCAAGTATGCGTCGGTCGTATTAAGCGCGAGTGTTCCGTTCTGGACAAGTGTGTTTACGGAAGTCTGCAATTTTTGGATATTCGGGTTAATTGCGGAAGGAAATGGACCACCAATCGAGGCCGGCGCGTTGGCCGCGATGGTGAGCAAATTCACAGTCTGTTGCTGGCCGTTGTCTGCGCGAGTGTACGTGAAGTTTCCCGCCTGTGCCGATGTCGTGAGTACCCCTTGCGTAACGATTCCCGTGCTTGGCTGGTTCTCCCACTCGAAGTTGACGAAGAAGAACAACTTGTCTCTCAGAATAGGGCCTCCGATGTTTCCGCCGAAGTCGTTCGTGTGGGAGGGCTGCTTTCGGCCCAACGAGGTGAGGCCCGATGCCAAATACGCGTCATTCTGAAAGCTATTGGCATTGAACGCGCTGTTATATGCCTGCCAAAAGCCGCTGCCATGATATTGGTTCGTTCCCCGCTTGGTCGTGAAGCGAAGCGTCACCCCCCCTTCGGCACCTGCGTCAGCAGTCAGATTGCTGGTCGATACCGTTACTTGATCGATTGCCCCCAACCGGAGGGCGGCGGCTTCGTCGAAGCCCGTAGTCGAAGTACGAAAGCGCTGGAAATTATTGTTCGTTCCGTCCAAGCTGATGTTGATCGCAGCATTGGGCATGGAGTTGTACGTTGTGAAACGCAGGTCACCACCTACTTGCGCACCCGCCACGAGTTGCGCAAACGGCAGGACGTCGCGTCCGTTGAGCGGGAGATCCTGGATCGCGTTCGTGCTGACCGTAGTGGCGAGCGTGTTCGTAGTCGTCTCAAGAACTTCACTCGCCGCCGACACGACGACTCTCTCGACGGACGTCCCTACCTTTAGGCTCACCTTTAGATCTGTCGTTCGGCCCGTGTACACATATACTTCTTCGTACACAGACTGCACGAAACCCTTCGCCTCAGCGACCAGCTTATAAATGCCCGGCTGCAAGTCTGGAAATGTAAATTTCCCTTCCGCGTTTGTGGTGTTGGTGGTAGAAAACCCCGTCGAGGCTTGAGTGACCGTCAGCGTTACTCCAGGCACAACCGCACCCGATGAATCCGACACGGTCCCAGAAAGTTGACCTTCCACACGTGCCTGGGCATGTACCAACCCTGGGGTGAAAAGGGATACCCAGGTCAGCAAAAGAAGAACCCGCGGGAATCTTTCTGTCATTATAACCTCCGGGCCCGCGCTGAACCGAGCCAGAAAACATCCATCTAAAGACAGTGTAGGCCCCAATTCTCGGCAGGTCGCTGTGTACCACCCATTGTCGGAGGACGTCAAACGAGAAAAACTGAACTCGTCGTTAATCGGGACTTAACCGAGCCAGCCAAAGAGTGAGGATATCCGTACGGAAGAGATAGGTTGCGCAACGAGGAAACCGTTGTGTTACGTGGCCCCGGTGCCCCGAGGCGGCCGCGTGTGCCGAGGCCTTCCGCCCTGGGTGCCGGATGAGATATTCAGTTTGATGGCTTGGTTCACATGGCTTCGAGGCCGGAACAGCGGTTCTCTCATTTTCTAAGGAATTCGCAGCCCTCTTCTCTATCCAGACGAATAGATAAGACTCAAAATTCACCCAAGGGGATGAGAATCCCGCCCAACGGAGGATTGAGTCGCGGGGTTGTCTCGAGGGCAGTTCACATCAGAACCCAAGCTCGGCTGCAGCCGCTGGAAATAGGGGTTCCAGTCGTCAAGGGGCGCGGGCGTTTACGGTCAACCCCAACGCGGCACAGCGCTGGCGGCGCGGAGTTCCTATTTTTATATCGAATATTTGAAGATATAGCTCCCAGTCGTTGCCATTCTAAGGTCGGCCACGCCTAACAGTGATCAAGCGCTTATCTCGCGGATCAACCTCGATCTCGAGATCCTTGTACTCAACTTCGGACGCCCCCCAGTGAATTTGCAGTCCGATGGGCCCCTTCTTGAGTCGCGCAGGGTCCTCATCTGTATAGCGGGTTACCTCGATACCGTTGACGGCGACCCTGATAGTTCCGGTCCTTCGGTGCGCTAATATCTCGGTCTCGTTCCAGACGTGCGGGTCGAAGTCTGGCTGGGCGAGTGTCTCGTATCTCGGAGCGTCTTCCTTTCCAGGGTGGTAATCCCAGATGTGTCCTGTGGGAGGAATTACCAGAATACATCCTCCGTAGTCCCAATCGGACTTCCGATCGCCCCAGAAACAAACACCCAAGTGGTTATCCTGGCTGAGTAATCTTGTTTTTACGATGAGCCGGAAGTCGTCGTAGTCGCCATCGGTGAGAATGAGTTGGCTTCCTTTTTCGGAGATACCGTGGATAGCGCCATTCTTGACCGACCAGATCGAAGGATCACCGCTCCATCCCTTTAGAGTCTCGCCGTCGAAGAGCGAGATGCGCGTACGTGATCTCTGACGTGTCGCCGGGCTGCGCATATCGGGCTCGGCGGCACTGCTTCCCCAATATCCTCCCGTCGCGAGGAGAACGCTCATCACGAAAACGCTCAGATTGAGCGCGCGCATTGCAGGAACAGCTCTTCGCCGAGTCTGGGATCTGGTTACCGGTCTATACAAAGATCTGTCGCGCGCATTCGTTCGCGAAGCTCTGGCCAATTTGCTCTCTAGATCAGCAAGAAGAAAGTTGCAAAGCCGAGAACCTTTCGCGAACAGCCCCCGCATGAACCCCGGCGCGGCCAAGAACGCATTTCTCCTAGGCATAATCCTCCTCTTTTTCCTGGCCGGGCCAATCGGGGTCAAGTATGCAATCCCCGGCCCGGCGTGGTTTCGTCTACCATCGAGGAGGTCTGCCGTCAAACGAGAAAAACTCAAGCCCAATTTAGCGAAACTTAAAAGTCCTAGCCGGAATAGCGTGAGGCCTCCTCAATCGCTCACCCATCGCTCGGGAACCGGCGCGCGGGCAGTCGGCGTTGCTAGTGAAGTGATTCGCCGCGTCCCGAACCCATGACTTTTGGACAGCCCACCTTCGGCCTGCTGTCACATTTTGCCGGTCTTGACGATCAGGGGCATTGATTTAGCGGAGTAAAAGAATTAATAATCACAACCTCGCCGCACTTGCGGCAGGCCCGCCAATCTTGGCACAGGACAACCGCAATGAACATCCGACAGCTTGAGGTATTTCTCGCTGTAATCGATGGCCACGGCGTTACCCAAGCCGCCGAACACGTGCACCTTTCACCCGCGGCAGTCAGCCTCCAGCTTCATGGCCTTGCCGCCGAACTGGAAACAAAGTTATTCATGCGATCCGGCAGAAGATTGATCCCAACCCCAGCCGGCACGCGTCTGGCGGAACGCGCGCGCTCCGTGGTAAAGCAGATGCAGGAACTCCAGCACGATTTCGCCAACGATTCATCGCTGGACGAGCGCCCCTTCCATTTTGCCACCGGAATCACAACTCTGATCTATCACCTCCGGCAACCTCTGCGACTTCTCCGCAAACGCTATCCGAATAACGAATTCCAAATCTCAGTCGGCGTGACAGAAACCATCGTGGCCGGTCTCCTCGAATCGCGCTTCGACCTGGGCTTGATCTCGCTTCCTGTTGCCGAGGAGCATTTGAGAATTCTTCCACTTTTCGAGGAGGAACTTCTTCTGCTTCGTCCCACTTCCAATCGGATCCGCGGAAGGCACACAGCGCCGATTTCGGCTGCCGAACTCGAGGACGTCCCGTTTGTTTTATACCCCAAGCACAGCAACATGCGTTCGATCATCGACGGCTTTTTCGCTGAAATCGGAGTCGCCCCCCGGGTGGTCATGGAAGCAGACGACACCGAAGCCATCAAGAGTCTCGTTGAGGCCGGGTTTGGCTATTCCATACTGCCGGCGTACGCGCTGCGCGGCCGGACCCGCTTCTTTCACATCCACCGCATCGGAGGGCACCGCTTGGTGCGAAAACAGGCGCTGGCCGTGGCCCGCGCCGAGTACCCGAGAAAGCTGACGGAATCGATAGCGAACTTCCTGTTGACTCTTCCGTGGACCAGCAGTCCAACCGGCGTTGCGTAGTTGCAAAATTCCTGGGGCCCTTTGTGGGCAAGGGGCTGCCCCGAACGCGCGTGAATCGCGCGGTTTTCCCCTGGTTAGGAATAGTCGAGCCGGACGGATCCGTCACTACACCGTTGATCGTGCCGCGGAATTTTTTGAGCGAGTGACGACAGCCACCTCCATTAGGATAGCTAGCGGAAGGAAATGATGGATCTTCATGGGTTCAATCCCCAATTCAGACGGCGGCTGGTCGGACTCGTTGGCGCGCCATCGGGGCCGACATAATACATGCTCTGCATGGCGCCTCCTTGGTTTCTCCGACGTTCGTCCTTCCAGAAGAAGCGGGCGGCGGCGTGGAACGGAAACTATTTGACATCGTTCCTCAGGTAAGCGGGGCAGCGACGTTGCACACGCTGTAGCTCGCGAGAGTGCGAGCCGCTCAGGGTCTCTCCAAATTGTCAGCAAAGACGGCGGACCATCTGGCGCAGTAGGGCTCACTGCTTCTCAAACGTCGCGTGCATGGTGGGTACCCAGAGATTCGGATCGAGTTCGACCATTGTCGGCGCAGCAGCCATCGGAATGGTTAGCGTGTTGTGCGGTTTATCCACCAGAATCGTTGCTATTGGGACCGTCGGGCGGGCCGTCTCCCTTTAAGCCTCGGCCTGCATTTGTCGTTCTTCGTGACGATTCTTGTGACTCAACCGGAGCTTCGCCGGGTGGTAGTGTGATGCCAATCTGGATAGGCATGTAGTAGAGTTCCTGGTTCCCTTTCTGGTCGAGAGTTACTTGGAGCTGGTTAGTCTGCGGATCGTAGTGCCAGCCTCCTGTTACATGCATGAACCCGCCGCGATTGAGCCACCCATGAAAAAACCACGATAGGTCCCGGTGGTCGGGCGGGCAATTGCCCGTTGCATAGCGGGCATCCTGCATGGCATATCGTAGATGATCGGACGAAGCACTGCCGTCGCGGAAGCGAGCGTAGTAAAGGCGGATGCCGGCCCAGAAATCGGCGTCGCCTAGAACACCACGCAACATATGCGACACCATCGCGCCGCCCTGGTAGATCTGCGGCGAATTGGAAAAGACGTTGCTCGCGGTCGTGAGATTCCTGTGGACGACGGTGTCGTCCGGATGAGCAATTTCGTACTGAAGGCGGAGCGTCTCGTGCTACTCCAAGTACTGGCCCAATTAGCGTCCTTTGTAAGATCAAGTCCTGGAAGAAATTAACGTTGGCGCCCGGTAAAGCAGATGCCTTCCCTACACGCATGTAGATTGAACAACCTAGTCGTTTTGTCCGTTTCCTTTCTGTCTGAAGCCTGAATTCGGCTCGCACATGTAGATACAAGAGATTTCAGTTCCCGTCAATCTTCTGACAGCATTGACGCTATTGCAGAAGTCTCGTCATGCTCCAATAACTCCGAGTTCGACCCAATTCCTCCCGGCGAATACAAAAAGAACGAAGTCCCAAGGCCAGGGCACCAAGGATTCAATCCATTGGAGCCGGTTCCGAAGGGCCCTCGCTCCAAAACCGCCCGGAACCTGCTTCGTGGCATCTGGCGCGATTGCGCCCGGCACATCTTTAATCTTCATTTGTTTACACGCCAGCTATGTCAGCGTAACCGGTGGCGAGTACATAGGCGTCCTGTTCGTTCGCACCAAACCACGTCTCTTTTCGCTTGCAAATCGGACTTCTAGGGGCGTAGATTTTGGTGCCCCGCAACCAATCCTATTAACTCAAAGACTGTCTCAAAGTAGTAGTAAATCCAGGTAGAGGAATAGCGACCGATGGCGAAGATGACACCCGCAACCCGCCGAAAGCGGAGATCGAGGCACTCTGCCCGGGGGAAGCTAGCAAAGAGGCATTTGGCCAGTCTTGCCGGGGGTTTGTTCTTTTTCGTTCTAGCGGCAATCGGTGTTCAAAGCGAATACGGAAGGCATAGGACGGTCGTCGCCAGTGCACCGCAGGGGGTACCCGTCGCGATTTTCGCCGATTGCCAAATGACAAACTTACCGGTCTCCCTTTTACCCGAGACAACCCTACACGTACTCGGTCTCAACCCGAGGTTTATGGCGTCACAACATTGGGGCCTGACTGATATTCCAAATCTCACCGCTAAAGTGACCCAGTGGCCATCCCAGCAGATCATGGAGGCCGAGTGGAGAACGCGCGAGGCAAATAAAAACTACTCAAGCGCAGGAGAGTTTGGATATAGATGCGACATCAGCAATCATACCGGTGTGAGCGTGCTCAACATGGCCATGCCGATAACGTTTTGGTATGGCGAACATCCAAAAGACGCTTTGAAATACACAGTGGTTGTCAGGACGCTTAATCGGAACTCGCGGTTTACGTTCTACATGTTTAACGACAGCACCGCAAATGTCGAAGGATACCTACCGAGCAGCGTAGGCGTAACCGTTGCTGGCGAGTCATCGCGACGCACCGTCCCGCTGCATTTTCCCGATAGAAGCCCAGTGCAGTCGTTTCTTATGTTCTCTCCATCACAGTTTCAGTGGGGTCCAGCAGTAACCTTCTAGTGGATGCGCCTTGTCGCCAGGAACTCCTTCCTCTTCAAAGTTGGTGCAGAGAATAATCGAATCCACCGCGACAAAGACCATAATGGGTTCCTCACGATCATGGTCGGCAGGTCACTGAAGAGCCGTTCGAGTAACTCGCGATGCGTGGCCTCGAAAGTCAAACTTGACCGCCACCGATGGATGAGACCCGGCAGACATTTTGTTCACTACTTCCTGCGAATCAGAAGCCTGGTCAATTTTGTTGCGCTCGTCAACCGAGACTCCTGGACGAGGGCATCGTGGACCGAACAGGCAGACGTCGCCGACGTACTGTCCGCATTCGAAGGATGTCAGACGTCTAAGCGACCGCCTGAGTCTTCTCCTGCTCGTTCGTCGCCTCGCCGATGTGATCGAGATTAACGCCGTTGGTCTCAATGCGGTACACCCAGGTGACAACAGCTCCCAGCAAGGATGAAACAATCAGCCCGTACAGCAGCCATCGCGTGCCGATGGTGGCCAGCAAAATGGGAAAAAGGAATGCCGTGGCCACCGCGCCGATCTTGGCAAACGCTGCGGCGAAGCCCGCGCCCTTGCCGCGAACCGCTGTGGGGAACACTTCGCCGGCCAGCAGATAAGTCTGGGCATTCGGGCCGAGATTGGTCATGAAGTCGAACAGCATGAAGCCGACGAAAATCAGCACGATCTTCAGTCCGCCACTAGCCCCGACCGACAGCGACGCAATCAACAGGCCCAGCGCACAACCAATGAATCCCAGCACCTGGAGCCAAATCCTGCCGACTTTATCCGCCAGCAAAACGGCGCAAACAATGCCGATGATCAGCAGCATGGTAATCATCGCGTCGCCTTTGGCGGCAAGCGTGGCGTTCGCCACCAGATCGCTCATGCTGCGGACGTGGTCAGCGTTGTGTCCGATCGCCGTCGCGAGAATGGTCGGCGTGAAGATGCCGATGCCGTAGGTGCTGAGGTCTTGCAGGAACCAAGGCACAGAAGCAAGGATGGTCGCGCGGCGATACCGCCCGCTGAACAACGAGAGGAACGAGCCGCCGCCTTTATGCGTCTGGTCCGGCTTAGCACCGTGCGGGTGCAGCACGATTTCCTGCGGATATTGCGGCTTGCGCTCCAAGAGCCGGCTGGCGGCCTCCTTGGCGCGTTCGGTGGCGCCGCGGGTGTGCAGCCAATTCGCGCTCTCCGTAACGTAGAAGCGCCCGATTGTCACAATCAAAGCGGGCACCACCGCACTGGCAAACATCCACCGCCATGCGTCGAGGTTGGGCACGGCCACCAGCACTGCGTAGCCCACGGCGGCGCCACCCAGCGCGCCGACCGCCTGGAACGCGAAGGCACCCAGAACCAGCCGGCCGCGGCTGGTGCTGGGAATGTTTTCGGAAATGATCATGTGCGCCGTCGGATAATCGCAGCCGAGCGCCAGCCCCAATCCGAACAGGCAGAATATCAGGGAGACAAAACTAATCGGACGGCTGGCAGGAGGCATTTCCCATGACTTCAGCAATGTCATCGGCGCGATCCTTGGTTTCGCCGAGATTGCCCAGCACGAACTCCCGGAGGACCACCCCACACAAAACAGGCTCCAAAAGATTTGCGACCAGGCCAGGCGCGCCGCCGGCTTGACCCGCCAGCTATTGGCCTTTGCCAGACGGCAGGTCCTGCAACCGCAGAATCTCGACTTGAACTCGGCTGTTAGAGAAACAGTCAGCCTGATCGGGCCGTTGGTTGGCGAGCACATCCAGTTCAAGCTGGCGCTGTCGGATGGTCTTGTGCCGGCTTGGGCGGACGGCACCCAGGTCGAGCAGGTCATTATGAATCTCTGCCTGAATGCGCGGGACGCCATGCCGAATGGCGGTCAGATCGCGATCAGGACCGAAGCGACTGAAATCCACCCCGGCGACAGCGTGCCGCAGCCCTACTATCGACCAGGCCAATACGTTCTGCTTACGATTTCCGATAACGGAACCGGAATGGACCGAGAGACGTTGGAACACGTTTTTGAGCCCTTTTTCACAACAAAGGAAGTCGGTAAGGGGACTGGCTTGGGACTGGCAACCGTATACGGCATCGTCAAACAACATGGCGGAATAGTGGACGTTCAAAGCGAGCTGGGTGCGGGAACCGAATTTCGAGTCTATCTGCCGACCGGCTCCGGTACGGCTCGGACTACCGAGAAAAAAGCGGAACCCGCCGCCAGGACAGGGACCGAAACCGTGCTCATCGCAGAAGACCATGACGGTCTCAGAGAAGCAGCTCAGGAGATGCTGGAGTCCCAGGGCTACCACGTGCTACTCGCTGCTTCGGGCGACCAGGCAGTCGAAGTATTTGCTGCCAATCACAACTCAATCGATCTGGTCCTGCTCGACCTCATTATGCCCGGAATGGGAGGTGCGGCCGCCTTAGAAAGGATGCTGGCAATCGAGCCCGGTCTGCCGGCAATCTTCACGACAGGCTACACCGCCGAAGCCGACTCGGTTCGCCGAACCTCGGGAAATGGCACGCTGATTCTGCAGAAGCCCTACGGTTCGAGGCAGCTCGGTCAGGCCATCCGCTCTCTTCTCGACGAAGTGAGCTGAAGTCGCCGAATCGGATCTTCGTGCTCTCGACTGACGAGAGTTTACACGAGCTGTCTTTCTGCGTGGATTGGCTGGACGGGGGCGAGGCGACAATTCTAGGAGCCTCATTCCCTACTGCCATCCCTTCCCTTTCGCCCGATCCTGAGCTCAGTCTCGACATGCAAACTGACGGCTCCCGTCAACCTCTGAACCAGTTCGGCGCGCTTCTTTGCCTTAAGCGCGCACGAGAGATGCGAAATCGTTAACCTGTTTCGCAGTGTCTGCCCTTCGGGATGTGTTTTGAACCACGCATCAAGAATCGAGACGGCATCGCGGAAAGGATAGGATCGCTTTTCCACCGGCACAAAGTCGGCCACGTATTCGCCTTCGTTTTCGTCGCAGTAGCGGACGGGCCCATGTTCCACCATGAGATCCCTAAGCACCTTCGTATTCTGTTTTTCGCTTCCTGAAGCCACACGGCAAACCGGAGCCTTTCTTCAGCTGTCATCTGGGAGTAGCGGTTCGTCTGAGACACCGGACAGCCATTCAAAAGAAACGAGCACCATGTGCAGTGCCTTCCGGGCGAAACCTTCAGGTCGGGCTCGCCAGAGGTGGCGAATTCATGAAGTTTTCTTTGGCAGGATCGCTCTCTTTGCGCCAATTCCTTTAGCCAGGGCAAGTCGTTTCGCGTGTACTCGACGCGCCGTGAAGCGCCGTAACGCACGAACTCAAGAAACGAATTTGACGCGCTCAAGCGACGGATTGAGACACATCAGGAGCAGCGGGTAGAACTTCGATTGAAACGTGTCGGCGTCGATGATCTGGTAGCAGCTTTTCCAGTCCGCAATTTCGGCTTCCGTGAGTGAATCGAGTGTCACGAGATCGAGCGTTCCCACGTATTCGGGCACCGGCCCGTGATCTTCCGAAATCTCGATCGCTTGGAAATTCTGATCGAGCACGATGTGGAGTTCGGTCGCGAGAACGCCCTCTGGGTCGAAGGCGTGGTTGCCTCGAAATCTCTCCAGAACTTCGCGGGCATCGGCGCTGGCGCTCCTCATCGCACCGTCGAAGGCTTCAAGGTCGGTCGAACGATTGCTCCTGACCAAGTGGTTGATGTAGCTCGCTAGGACCTGATGGATTTCGATCCCTCCTGCTGCGGGCTCAGAGTCAGCGATCTTCGCGCCGCGAATGTGCTTCTGAAAATAGAGGACTTCGCACGCCATGTCGCCCTCACGCGATTGACTCAAGGGCGGAGTCGGTTTTGGCTCAACTGGAAGTGAAAGACCCGCAGGGTCTTTCATAGCTTTTCCTCCCTTCCAAGGTTTTCGGCTGTATCTGCGAGTCCGTTTGGACGTGCGTCGGAGTTGCCGGAATGGTCGCTTGGCAACTCCCCTCTAGTTTCTAGAAATGAGGACTTCACTCAAGTCAACGCGGATGGTGCACCATTGCAAGAGGATTGCAAGAATGTCATGAGCATAAACACCACGAGCAGATTAGCTGCGGTGCACCGAAGCGTCGTTGTCATCTGTTGGTTGCAATGGCCGAGCACCCGCCAGATTGCCTGTGTGAAGAATGTCTCATGGGCGCGTAGACCCGTAAGCGCTGCACGGTTTACGTTCGCCCGCAAATTGGCAAGCGAGGTGCCGGATCTGATACCGGAGCGGAAGTACAAGTGAGATTGACTGCTCCCGTCCGGCTACGAAAAATGCGGCCGACTCGATTAACGAGGGCGGTAAACGAGGGTGATCCGACTTTGGTCGGGTTGGCCGCACAAACTTTCTGGTAGCCTTTGGCACTGGCGAGGGTTTTACACGACGACAATGCCTCGGTGTTTGCCGTTTTGTTTGACGAGAGGAACGTGGCTCCGCAAGGCGGCTCGTTCAAGAGATCGAACGCACGCTCGGCGCAACCGTGTTGTCCTGGATTGGTTGCTGCCGTGCGCGTTCGTCTGTATTTTGCTTCAACCGCTCCCTGCCAGCGGACAACAACCCGCGGAACCGGTCGATATCACGCCGCTCGATGGCGGCGTCTACTACCTTGTGAACCAATCGAGCGGTCTACAAGCTGACTTAAATGCCGATTCGACTTCCGCAGGCGACCACGTGGTGCAGCAGGCACGAAGCTTTACGTCGTTATCGCAACGATGGGCGGTGACCAAACTTACGAGCGGCTCGTGGAAACTCAGCGACTTGTACAATCAGTTTTGTTTGGACTCTGGCGTGTCTTCCGGCACGACGTGGGCCGTTCAGAATCCCTGTGCCAACGCGGCCACTCAGGAATGGCAACTCCTGGCAACTAGCAACGGCTATTATGCGATCGAGAACGCCAGCACGAACCTCGTTCTCGACCTTTCCACTCAGCCTGCGGCCGGCGGTGGCTCTTGGCTTAGCGAAACCGGTCTCGCCGGGTCTGCCACACAGAGTCAGCAGTGGCTCCTGCGCCCCGCATTTTTTCACGGAATCGACAACGCGCTCCTTGAAAAGCAAGAAGCCGCGCGCGTGTCTGCAAACGTCACCTGGTGGAAGGACGCCGGACAATCCGAGGACGTCCTGCAAATGTTCAAGAGCCACGGCGTGAACGCGGTCCGTCTGCGACCCACTTCCATGCCCCCTTACGCCACGCAATCTTCCAGCAGTCCGTGCGTGCAGAATCTCTGTACCACGGAGTCTGACGCGCAAGATCTCGATCTCGCCAAGCGTGCAAAAAATCTCGGCATGAGCGTGGAACTCACTCTGCTCTTCGACGGAGGGTCGTCGGCCAGCCTGCCTGCCGCCTGGGCGAACGACTCGTTCACACAACTGCAAACGGACCTATATAACTATGTCTTCCAGGAAATCGAGTCCTACCGCCAGGCTGGAGGCATGCCCGATTTGGTTTCCATCGGTAACGAAGTCGACACCGGCTTTTTGAACGGGAACGATCCCGGCGCCAATTTCACGAATTTCGCGACCCTGCAAACCGCGGCCATCAATGCCGTTCACGCTGCTGCAAGCGACACTTCCATCGGCCCTGCGCTTCCGGCGCCGCTCGTGTGCATCCACATCACTCCAGCTTGGAATCTCACCTCCTTTTTTAACGAAGCGAATTCCGATTCTATCCCCTACGACGCGATTTGCCAGAGCTACTACCCGATTTACCATGGCCCACTGACCGCTGCCCAAGCTGCTGCCGCGAATCCAAACAATCAACCTGTCGAACAAACAGTCTTGAACGATGCAGCGAACGCAGTCGGCAAGCCCATCTTCCTGATCGAAGTCGGCGAACATTATGAAAACGGGTTTCAATCGAATGATCCTTGGTATTCGCCGCCAACCGACGCCGAGCAGCGTCAGTTTCTGATCGACGTGAACTCGGTGCTGAGGTCCGTTCCGGATAATCTTGCGATGGGATTCGAATACTGGGATCCCGCTGGCGTGAATATCCCGAACTCTGCCGGTGGCTTTCTAAACGGTGACGGTGAGCCGAACGCGATTTATACATGGAACGGGTTGACGCTCTTCGATAACGCAGATAGCTCCGGCACGACAAATGTGAACGCGTCGAGCTACTCCGCTCTCCTGCCCGGCGTCGACGCGCTTGGCGGAAAATTTGACCCGACTTTGACCTACAAACTCGTCAACCGTTCTTCGGGAAATCTGCTCGAAGCCGCTCAGGGTTCACAGCAATCGGGCGCCGGTCTCGATACGGCTACAGACACTGGCCAGCCTTCGCTCTCTCAGCAATGGCAGATTCTTAGCAACGGTGACGGCTATTTCAGAATAGTGTCTGCAAACGGCTCACAGACTGGCGTGCCCAACGTGCTCGACGACGCGAATGGCTCAACGGCAGCCGGCAGTCCGGTCGTCCAGGCCACAACCGACGCATCCGAGGAACAAGAGTGGGACATCGTGACGGCTGGAAATGGCTATTTTCAGGTGGTGAATCATCTCAGCGGATTCGTACTCGACGTTAGCTCAGCCGGGTTGGCGGTGCAGCAGCAGGCAGACAGTTCCTCTCAAACGCAACAATGGCAAATCGTTTCGGTTCATATCTCTACTACTATGGCTCCTGGATTCTCGATGGTCGCCAATCCTCCGACTGTGTCACTGGTCCAAGGCGAGCAGGGGTCGACCACATTGATTGTGTTCCCGTCCGGGGACTATGCCGGATCGGTAACTTTCGCGTGCTCAGGGTTGCCCACGAATGCCACCTGTAACTTCTCGCCGTCAACCATAACGCTGGACGGGACCGACGCGGTCCAATCTGCAACGCTGACTCTTACCACTCAAGCGGCCGCGAGTAGTCCCTCCAGACCACCACTGCCTGATCTTTTCCTTGTGCAGGTCCTCATTCTTGTCTTCTCGGCGTTGACACTTGGATTTCTGTGGTTTCGAAGATGGTTTGCCCGAGACTTATGCTCGGCCCTCCTTGCCGGTCTACTTCTATATGTTATGCTCGGCTTCCTCGGATGCGGTGGCAGCGGCCAACCGCCCACTCAGCCTCCTCCGCCGACGCCTACTCCTACGGGTCAGAGCATGGTCACGATTTCAGCAAAGGCCACTTCGGGGAGCACCAGCTCAAGCACAGCCATCCTGTTGAATGTCACTCAGTGAAAGTGTAGCGTCCGGCATATTCCGGCGGCGATGGTGCTAACCCGCCATCACTCCTACTTTTGGCTGATTTGTCGTCCCCGATCGGGTCTAAGATTCGCCCAGTTCGGGTGGGGCAGGTGCCGGAGACAATTGTGCATCCGCGCTCCGTAATATGGTCACTAGTCACGGTTCAACGCGCCCTGGCATAGGAGGATCGATGCGGAGAATTATTGGCAAGCGTGCCGGCTGTTGTGTGCTCGTGGGTATCGTGCTCGGCTTGGCTCCTCGAATTGCGCGGGCGCAGAACGCGAATACGGGCGAGATCAAAGGCTCGGTCACCGACTCCTCTGGCGCGGCGATGCCCGCAGTGGCAGTAAAAATCGCGAACGTTCAGACGGGTGTGGTCACGCCGACGGCGACGAACCAGGTCGGCTTATACGACGTCCCCTTTCTGGCCCCGGGCAATTACTCGATTACTTTTTCGAAGCAGGGATTCCGCGACGTCGTTCACTCCGCTATCGCTCTTCAGGTGCAGACGCTGGAAGTCGACGCCACGATGCAAGTAGGAGAGGCAACGCAAGAAGTGGTGGTGAACTCGGCGCCTCCGCTGGTCGAGACGCAAACCACCAGCCAATCCGTGGACCTGAATTCGCAGGCGATTACCGCTGCGCCAATCGTGGGCACCGACTGGCGGAGCGAGCTTGTCCAGTTAGTTCCCGGCGTAAACGTCGGCGCGGGCGGCGCCGGCCCTGCCAACGGCCAATCGGCCGGTGTGAACGGCACGCAAGGCTACAACATCAATTTCCTGATTGACGGCTCTGCTGCCACCGATCCCAGGGATTTCAACGGGAGCAACAACTTCACTCCTATTGATTCCATCTCGGAAATAAGCATGGACTCAACAAATGCTCCGCCGCAGTACGGCAACGGATTGACCGCGATAAACGTCATCACGAAGAGCGGAACAAATCAATGGCATGGCAGCGCGTATGAATACGTCCAAAACACAGTTCTGAACGCGCGAAATTATTTCTCGCCCGGGCCAAAGCCCGTCGAGCACTGGAATAATTACGGCGGCACCGTCGGTGGGCCAATTCTCAAAAATAAGTTGTTCTTCTTCTTCGCTTACCAGCGCAATCCCTCGTCCAGTCCCACGGGCGGGTTCTATAGCTACCCAACGGCCGCAATGCAAGCCGGCGACTTCTATGGGATTCCCGGCGCAACCGGGCCGGCTTTCAGCTCCTCGGGCCAGCTTCTCGGCACATACGATCCGGTGGCGCTCAAACTCCAAAGCTTTTTTCCCGGCGCCAGCGCACCGGGCTGGATCGCCGGTTGTCCCGGACCGGCAAACGTCGGGCCAGGCGTGGCGCAAACGTGCAACGCGAATAACGATTACAACTTCAGCGGTACGAGCCCGAACACGTCGACGTGGTATGCGGGCCGAGTCGACTACAACATATCCGCCGCGCAGAAGCTTTCATTCAGCTTCAATTACTATCCCAACTTCGTCTCCTACGTTCCTGCAGATCCTCTTTTCCCCAGCGACGCCACCTCCTACGCCGCTGGAAACAACTACAATCTCAGCGGCCAGCTGTCGGATGTGTATACCATCAGCTCCACTGTCCTGAACGAGTTCCGCGTGGGCGCTATGCGCGAGCTCGACAAATATGTGCCTCCCTCGCTCGGCAAGAACG
>Ga0335075_10001228_pt1 | contig 42660 bp, 38 predicted proteins | sample Lox_Sample_24_FD_206723 | JGI IMG/M metagenome (GOLD analysis project Ga0335075, IMG submission 206723) | Soil microbial communities from Loxahatchee National Wildlife Refuge, Florida, United States - Lox_Sample_2.4 | ecosystem: Environmental > Terrestrial > Soil > Wetlands | place: USA...
CCGATCGTGACCTCAACATCGCGCGCATCGGATACGTCGCCGCCGAGGTCGCGCGGCACGGCGGCATAGCCATCTGCGCGCCGATAGCCCCGTACGCGCAGGCGCGCGCGGTGGCCAGGAAGCTCGTCACCGAGGTCGGCGATTTCCTGCTCGTCTACGTCTCCACACCGGTCGAGGTATGCGCCGCGCGCGACCGCAAGGGCCTGTACGCCAAGGCCAAGGCCGGCCTTATCAAGGGCTTCACCGGGGTGTCCGACCCCTACGAGGAGCCGCGCGACGCCGACCTTGTGCTCGACACCTCGGCCATGACGCGCGAGGCGGCCGTCGGCGCCGTGCTCCAGCTTCTGGTCAACGGCGGCTGGCTGCCAAGCTCACCGGACGAGCGGAACTCCACGCCGAGTTCGGCCACGCCGCCGATGGTCAGGATCGGCCCCGCCGTCCGCAAGCTATAGCGCGCAACGCTACTTAGCCAGGCAGCCCCCATCGGCTACCAGGGTCTGGCCCGTCATGTAGTCTGACGCCGGCGAGGCGAGAAAGAGCGCGGGCCCTTTGATCTCGGCGGCCTCCGCGACCCGGCCCATGGGAATGAAGTCAGTGATCGTGGCGCGGACCTGCGGGTCATCAATCGCGCCGCGGCTCAGGTTGGTCTGGTAGAAGCCCGGGCACAGCGCGTTGACCTGGATTCCCAGCTTGGCGTACTCGAGCCCGAGTTCGCGGGTCAAGTTGACCACCGCACCCTTGGCCGCGTTATACGCCAGCGCGGGGAACAGGCTGGACGAACCGGCCAGGCCCCACATCGACGCGATATTGATGATCTTGCCGGACTGCTGCCGGACCATGACCTTAAGCGCTTCGCGGGCGCAGAAGAACACGCCATCCAGGTCCACGCTCAGGACGGCACGCCAGTCAGCGGTCGGGTACTCGTGCAACAGCAGGGCCTGCGGGTCGGCGATACCTGCGTTGTTGAACAGGATGTCCAGCCTGCCCAGAACCTCCACGGTGCGCGTCACCATCGCCTCAACCTGGGCCTCGACGGTGACATCGCAGCCGATCGCCGTGCCGCGCCGGCCCAGGCCTTCGACTGCCGCGACCGTCGCCTTGGCCGACTGCTCGTCGATGTCCGCGCAGGCCACGTCCGCGCCGGCCTCCGCCATCACCTCGCTGAACTGCCTGCCCAGGCCGCTGCCGGCCCCGGTGACCAATGCGACCTTGCCGTCCAGGCTGAACAGATCCATCGGATTACCCACAGATCCTGCCTACTCGCCGCCGCGCGGCCGCGGAAGAGGGAATTTCCAGCGTTGACGACGACCACAACCCCGGTGATCCGGCGCACGACGCGAACCACAAATGCTTCCCTTGGCCAGCGTCCCTGGCATCGCCCGTCATCACATCCGGACCACTGTCACGCCAGGAACTTAAGGAGTTCCATGGTGACTGGGTCTGGTGGGACGTCCGCCCTCCCTCACACGGGCGGGCCCGCGCTGACCCGTGCCAGCATGCTCGCGTGCGAGCCGCGCCGCCCGTGGATGTGCTCCAGCCACCAGGTAGCGCCGGCCTGGGCATAGGCAGCCGCGACCGGGTCGCCTGGTCCGGCTGAAACGCCGGTGACAGCTACATCGAACCGGCCGTCATCGCACGCTCGCCTGAGCGTGGTGACGGCGGCGACCTCAGCGGCGACCTCAGCGGGCGGTACTGTCATGCCCTGCTCGTCGTCGCAGTTGATGATCCATCCGTCCCAGCGGGCGGCCCGGCGTCGGGCCGAGGGGCTAGTACCGCCTATCCATACCGGCACCCGTGGGCGCTGCACCGGCAGAGGCGCCATGGTCACCCCGTCCACCTGGTAAAACCTACCCGCGTGCCTGACTGGTTGGCCCGACCACAGCGAGGTGATCACCGCCAGGCCCTCATCCAACATCGCGGCTCGGTCGCGAGTGTCGGCTGGCTCACCGAACGCGGTGAACTCCTCCGGTACTCCGCCCAGGCCCGCGCCGAAGATCACCCGGCCGCCGCTGAGTCGGTCTAGCGTGGCAACCGCGCCGGCCACAACCGCCGGGCGGCGTCGTGGCAGCGGCGTGACCGCAGTGCCCAGCCGCAGCTGGACGGTCGCCTGGGCCGCCGCGGCGAGAACCACCCACGGGTCAGCTGACGGCGCACCCCACACGTACGCCAGGTGATCCCAGACCAGCAGCGCCTCCCACCCGGCGGCCTCAGCCGCCTGGGCAACTTCCACCACCCGGCTAGGCTCGGCGTACTCTCCGAGACTCGCGGCAGAGATCCCGTAGCGCATTAGCAGTGTCCTCCAGCATCGCCGATTAAGCCATGCTGGCAGCACCCCCCGACATTTCCGGGCTGAAGTGGGGCCTAGCCGCCAGTCCGGGACGTCTCGACGCCCATCGTGATCCGGGGCGATGCGGCCGGGTTCAGCCAGCGCAGGACCTCAAGCAGCTCGCCCATCGGCAACGTCACGCAGCCTGCCGTCGGCATGCCTATGTTCACGTGCAGGAATATCGCGCTGCCCAGCCCTGGCGTGCGGGCCGTGTTGTACCCGATGACGGCGCCAAAGTCGTAGGCGGAGACGTCCATCGGCTCGGGGCTGGCGCCGGGATTCGCGTACCGGTCATCCACCCACTCGTTGTACAGCGGGCTGGACGGGTCGTCGTCCCAGACGTCGTATGGCTGAATCCTGCGATACGGGAAACGTACACCGGGATCAGGGTCGACGCCGAAGAAGAACCCGAAGCCGAAGGTCCCGGAAGGGGTGCGGCCATCGCCTTCCCGCTTGGCGCCGGGCGCAGCCATCCCATTACGGCCGATCCACGCGGTCCACGGCCCGAAGACCCGACGCCATCGCCCGTCTTCCCGCTGGTAGGCGATGAGCTCTGCCTGTGTCGCCCCGTACGACGCTGCCATTACCATGACAAGCTGGCCGCTGGCCCGCCGAGTGGCAGACGCTGCCGCCGGGCGCGCCGGGGACGTGGCGGCCAGCGCGGCCGGGTCCGCAATTGACGCCTGGGTCACATGCCGCGGCGCCACCGGGGCATGAGCGACCCCGGCTGCGGCGCACCCGCAGATGGCCAGGACAGCAGCGGCCAGGCCAGAGGCGGCCAGGCCAGCCAGGGTCGCCCGGACTCGCACGCCATCCCACCTCCGCCCTGCGACGCCCGCCCCTGGCACCGTCGCGTGTTACCACCGACCACGGTACTGCGGAACTCCCTCGACACAGCCGCATTTGGCGCGCCGCCGCGTGCCCCGGCTGCAACCGGCCCGATGTTCCACCGGGCCGCACATAACCGGTCTGATGTTCCATGGGGCCGCTCGGGCGCGGGCGACCGCAATGCGGCTGCCCTTACTAGGGGTGCGCGTACGTGGCATGGCCCTCGGCTGTCTCGTCGCGATAGGTGGTCAGCGACCTCGACCCGCTGGCCAGCACGGTCGAGATCAGCGCGCGCACGGCGGGACGCTGATCGGTGCGCGGGTTGGTCAACAGGACCAGGTCGATCGTGCCGAGCTCGGGCAGCCGGTGCCCGGGCCCGAGGGTGATGAGCTGGGACGGGACCAGACTGGCGGCAAGGGCCGAGATGCCGACGCCCGCGGACACGGCCGCGATGAGGCCGTTGACACCGCGGCAGACGCACGCGCTCCGGAACGGCAGGCGGACCCGGTTCAGGGCCCGGCGTATCTCGGTACGCGAGATGCTGGGCGCGGGGTAGACGACGAGCGGCAGCGGCCTGGTCAGGTCGAGCCTTGTCGACGGCGTACCGACCCAAACAAGGCGATCCCGCTTGACAAGCTGACCGCGCTGCTCGCCGCTGGGGCGCTTGCCGATGAACACGTCGAGTTTGTGGTCCTCGAGGCGCTGGTGGAGCAGGCCGCTCTGGTCGACGGTGAGGTCGAAGTCGACCAGCGGGTTATCCCGGCGGAAGTCGCGCAAGATCTGGGGCAAGCGGGTGAGGGCGAGGTCATCTGAGAAGCCGATACGAAGCCGTCCGCGCGGCCGCGATCCGCTGAAATAGGCCGCCGCTTGTTCACTGGCGGCGAGGATATTACGCGCGAATCCGGTCATCGCTTCGCCGTCGGCGGTCAGCGATACGGAATGCGTGTCCCGCAGCACAAGTGTCCGGCCGACCTGCTGCTCCAGGCGACGAATGTGCTGGCTGACGGTTGGCTGCTGGATGCCGAGCCGGGCCGCTGCGCGGGTGAAGCTGCCGGTCTGCTCCACGGCGAGAAAGGTCGTGAGGAGCTGCGGATCATAGCCGGTCATAAGACTTAATAATAACAGTTAGGCGGATAATTGCACTTCTAAATGAACCGCCGCGCGCCGAGAATGGCGGGGACAGCAGGCGACAGGAAGGCCGTCCAGTGACCACCGCCGAGGCAATTCGGCAACCGAGGGGCGGCGCCTTCGCCGCTCTCACCTCGCGCAACTACCGGATCTACCTCGGCGGCCAGAGCCTGGCCAACACCGGGTCGTGGATGCAGAGCATTGCCCAGGACTGGCTGGTATTCACCCTGACGCACAGTTCGACCTGCGTCGGCGTGACAATGGCGCTGCAGTACCTGCCGATACTGGCGCTCGGCCTGCACGCCGGCGGGGTGGCCGACCGGCTGCCAAAACGGCGCATCCTGCTGACCACGGGGACGCTGAATGCCGTCGCCACCGCCGCGCTGGCCGTCATCACGATCGCCGGAGCGGTCCGCCCGGCTGAGGTGTACGCGTTCGCGTTCGCGAGCGGGCTGGTCTTCGCCTTCGACGCGCCGGCCAGGCAGGCGTTCGTGGCCGAGGTCGTCCCGGCCGGCCGGCTCCGCGCCGCGATCGCCCTGAACTCCGCGGTGTTCCAGTCAACCCGGCTGATCGGCCCGGCCGCCGCGACCGTGCTCATCGCCAGCGTGGGCACGGGGTGGGTGTTCGCGGTCAACGCCGCCTGCTACATCGGTCCGCTGATCGGCCTGCTGCGGCTGCGACCCTCTGATCTCGTCCCCGCTCCGGCCGCCCCGCGCGAGTCCGGGGCGTTGCGGACTACCGCCCGGTACCTGCGCCGACATCCAGACGTGGTGCGGACGATCTTCCTGGTCGCGATGTTCGGCACGTTCGGCCTCAACTTCCCGATCGTGCTGACCGCGATGGCCAAGTCGACCTTCCACGGCGATGCCGGAACTTACGGCCTGTTCAACATCATCCTCGCGATCGGGTCGGCTGCAGGCGCGCTGCTGGCCGGGGCCGCCGCCCACCCGAGGACTCGCGTCATCGTGGCATCGGCGGCCGCGTTCGGGCTTCTCGAGGCGGCCGCGGCGATCGCGCCGGGCATGGCGGTCTTCCTTATCCTGCTGGCCGGCATGGGATTCACCAACCTCGCGTTCCAGTCCATGGCCAACGCGTCCGTCCAACTCGCCGTCGACCCCCAGTTGCGCGGCCGCGTGATGGGGCTGTACATGCTGGGCTTCATCGGCGGCACGCCTATCGGCGCGCCGGTCATCGGAGCGCTCACGACCCAGTTCGGCCCGCGGGCTGGCATGTCCGTATGCGGTGTCATACCGGCGCTGGCCGCCATCCTCATGGTCGCGGCCTCGGCACGTGCCCGCCGCCCCCGCCACCGAAACGCCGCACTGCCCTCAACCGGGCAGTAGCGACCTGACCCTGTCCAGCGAGGTTTTGTCGGCCGGCACCTGGATGACCATGACGAGGCCGGGTTGGCCGACCAGCCGGAGCTGGAATATCTCCAGCTGGATCAGCCCGGCCACGGGGTGGATGACGGCGATCGTCGCGGGCCGGAACGAACTGGGGTGCGTAACCCGGCGTCTGGCAGGCGGCTGGCCAGAAGCTGGGCCAGGTGGATGCCGCGGACACCGGCCAGCTGATCGAGCTGCGTGCGGCAGGAGAACCCGTCCGCCAGCACCACCGCGTCGCGGGCCGCGCCACGCACGGCGGGCAGCAGGGCCGTCTCCGCCACGGCCCGCGAGACGTCGTAGTGGCCGCGTTCGACGCCGAAGTTTCCTGCCAGCCCGCAGCAGCCACCGACCGCGTCGACCTGGGCGCCGGACCGGGCCAGGAGCGCCGAGTCGGTGTGCCAGCCCATCACGGCGTGGTGGTGGCAGTGCGGCTGGGCTACCGCGCGCACGCCGGTGAGGTCGGGCGGTTGCCATGTGCCCATCTCGGTCAGCAGCTCCGCCAGCGTGCGGGTGGCGGTACCTACCTGGCGGGCGCGGGGGTCGCCGGGCAGCAGTTCGGCCAGGTCGCCGCGCAGCACGGCGGTGCACGACGGCTCCAGCCCTACCACCGGGGTGCGGGCCAGGACCGCGGCGTCCAGCGCGTTCAAACTACGCCGCAGCTGCCGGCGCGCGCCGTCGAGCTGGCCGGTGGAGATCCAGGTCAGCCCGCAGCACACCGGCTCGGACGTGATCTGCACCGAGTAACCGGCCGCCTCGAGCACCCGTACAGCGGCCTGGCCGACCTCGGGCGTGAAGTGGTCGGTGAACGTATCCACCCACAGCAGCACCGGCGTCCCGGCCCGCACGGGCCGGCGGCCGGACCGCTGGGCGAACCACTCACGGAAGCTCTGCGAGGCGAAGCGCGGCAACGGCCGGCGGGCGTCGATGCCGCCCAGCCGTTTTGCCGTGGCGGCGAGCGCCGCGTTGCCCAGCGCGGCGTTGGCCAGCCCGGGCGCGTGCGAGGCCAGGGCGGCCCAGCGAGGCAGCCAGCCCAGCGCGTAATGGGCCGGCGGACGCAACCGCCGCCGGTACCGCTGGTACAGCGCCTCGGCCTTGTAGGTGGCCATGTCCACGCCGGCCGGGCAGTCCGACGAACAGCCCTTGCACGACAGGCACAGGTCGAGCGACTCGGCCACCTCGGCCGAGCGGAACCCCTTGACCAGCGCGCCGTTCGCGAGTTCCTGCAGCACGCGGGCGCGGCCGCGGGTGGAGTCCTTCTCGTCCCTGGTGGCCAGGTAGGACGGGCACATGACCCCGCCGCTTGCGGTCGTGTCGGCCCGGCACTTGCCCACGCCGGTGCAGCGGTGCGCCGCGGTAGACAGGTCGCCGCCGTCGTGCGCATAGGCGAAACCGAGCCCGACGCGGAGAGGGCGCGCCTGCGGCACCCGCAGGTCGGCGTCGAGCGGGGCCGGGTCGACCAGCACGCCGGGATTGAACACGTTGTCCGGGTCGAAGATGGCCTTCACCGCACCGAACGTTTCGATGGCCTCGGGTGAGTACATGTAGCGCAGCAGCTCGCCCCGCGCCCGGCCATCGCCGTGCTCGCCGGACATCGAGCCGCCGTACTTGCCCGCCAGCTGTGCCGCCGCCACGACGAACTCCCGGTACGTCTCCGGCCGGGTGGCCAGCGGGAAGTCGATGCGAACGTGCACGCATCCGTCGCCGAAATGCCCGTAGAGCAGGCCGTCCAGGCCGTGCTCGCGCATCAGCTGGCCGAAGTCCCGCAGATACGCGCCCAGCTGCCGCGGTGGGACGGCGGCGTCCTCCCAGCCCGGCCAGGCCGGCGCGCCGTCCGGGGTCCGGCCGCCCAGGCCGGCGCCGTCCTCCCGGACGCGCCACAGGGCACGGGCCGGGCCGCCGGTCACGACCAGTGCGTCCACGCACCCGGCGTCGCCGATAAGCCGCCCGGCCGCCGCCCGCGCCGCCGCCTCGTCCTCGCCGCCGGTCTCCGCGAAGACCCAGGCCTGGCCGCGCGGCAGCGCCGGGACGGCGCCCGCTCCCCGCCGGGCCCGGACAACGTCGACCAGCCGCGCGTCCATGCCCTCCACCGCCACCGGACGGTGCGGCAGCAGCGCGAGCACCGCGTCGGCCGCGTCCGGCATGCTGGCGTACCCGAGCACCGCAAGCGCGACCGCCCTCGGCGCCGGCACCAGCGCCACCGTCGCGGCGGTGACCATGCCGAGCGTGCCCTCGGTGCCGACAAGGAACCTGGCCAGGTCCGTTCCGTTCTCCGGCAGCAGATGCTCAAGGGAGTAGCCGGAGACCTGCCGGCCGAACCGGCCGAACTCGGTGCGGATCATGGAAAGCCGCGGCGAGACCAGGGCGTCGAGCTCGCTGCCGATCCGCCCGGCGGCGGCCAGGCCGTCGCGACCGAACCGCCGCGCCTCCAGCCGCTCCCCCGAGGCGGTAAGCACATCCAGGCTGACCACGTTGTCGGCCGTCCGGCCGTAGCGCAGGGCGCGTGAGCCGCAGGCGTTGTTGCCGATCGAGCCGCCGATGCTGGCCCGCGCGTGAGAGGAAGGATCTGGGCCGAACCGCAGCCCGTGCCCGGCCGCGGCGGCGGTGATGCCATCCAGGATCGCGCCCGGCTCGACCACCGCGGTGCGCGCCTGCGCATCCACAGAAACCACCCGGTTCAAGTGCCGGGAGAAGTCAAGCACGATGCCGGGCCCGACCGCGTTGCCCGCGATCGAGGTGCCGCCGCCCCGGCAGGTGACAGGCACGCCGAACTGCCTCGCGACCTGCAGCGCGGCGGCTGCCTCCTCGACGTGCCCGGGGAAGGCCACCACGGCAGGCACCACACGGTAGTTCGACGCGTCCGTCGAGTACTCCGCGCGGCGGCGAACCGAGTCGTCTACACCCTTCAACCCGGCGGCACGCAGCGCCGCGGCCAGCTCGCCGGGCGCCGCGGTGGTCACGGCCACGCGGCGACCCCTGGCCTCCCGCACGATCACGGTGACCGATGCTACCTAATTCATTTTTTCCGAACGGTCCGTGGTGCGTCATCCCCGCCTAGGCCGGGTCAGCTGGAAGCTCTCAAGGACGCTGTAGTCGGCGCTGCCCGAGGTTTGGGTGGGCGCGTGATAGTAGGTGACGTTGATTGTCGTGCTGCCGCCCGGCTGGCCCGGGTCGACCTGGAAGTGGGCCACGCCGTAGGCGTCGGCTGGGTCGGTCATGGCCGACCACGCGGCTGGCTCGGTCGCGTCGGGCGCGGGCTTGGCGCCGGTGCGGATCTGGGTGAACGTGGTGACGTTGGCCACCTTGGCCCCGTACACGTTGTCGCGCTTGTCATTTACAGGTCGAGAAACACCAGAAAAGGCCAACGCTCCTCGCCTCTCCAGTCTGCGGCGCGGGCGCAGACACCACCGGCCGTTCGGGAAAATTAGCTGACCTGACGATGCGGGGGCCTGACTTCGGCGGCCAGACTGTGCCTGTTCATACCGGCGAACGAAGGGTCTCCCGTGCCTGAGCGACCGATTATCGTCTTCGACGTCAACGAGACCCTGATGGATCTCGATACGCTGCACCCCACCTTCGACCGGATCTTCGGCGACCAGGCCGCCATGCGGCTGTGGTTCGCCGACTTGATCCTCTACTCCGAGGCGCTCACCCTGGCCGGGGTCTACGTCCCGTTCACCGACATAGGCGGGGCCGTGCTGCGGATGCTCGCCGCCACCCGCGGCATCACCATCACCGACGCGGACGCCGCCGAGCTCACCGACCGGTTCGCCACCATGCCGCCGCACCCGGAGGTCCCCGGCGCGCTGCGCCGGCTGCGCGAGCACGGCTTCCGGCTGTTCACCCTCACCGACAACACGCTGGCCATCTCCGGCCGGCAGCTTGAGCACGCCGGCGTGATCGACATGTTCGAGCGCCGCTTCAGCGTCGATGAGACCGTACACCGGCACAAGCCATCGCCCGAGGCCTACCACTGCGTCGCCGCGGCGCTCGAGGTCGATCCGGGCGGCATCTGCCTGATCGCCAGCCACGTCTGGGACACGATCGGAGCCCAGGCGGCCGGCTGGCAGGCCGGCCTCATCCTGCGCGAGGGCAACGCCCCGCTGCCCGTCGGCCCCCAGCCCGACTACATCGGCAAGGACCTCGACGCCATCGCCGACCAGCTCATCGACCGGTACCCGGCGCCGCCGAACGCCTAGCCAACCAGGACAGTGGCGGGCGCTGCGACCGGCTCGGAGCGGTTGTTCGAAGGCTCGTCGAGACCAGCTCCGACGACACCCAGCGGTTCAGCCGCCGGCTGGCCGCGATTTATGCTCCACGGTGAATCCCAGCCTTCCCAGAACCGCGACGGCGCCGGATTTCCCGCCCTCGAAATCGCCGGAGGCCAGGCGCTGGCCCGTGCCGAACTCATAAGCCGTGCCCAAGATCGCTTTTGGCGGGTAACGGCGTTCGTCCCAGATCAGATCGTAGGTCGTGGTGGGGCCGAAGCCGTGGGCGGCGAAGAACGCCTCAGACCCCAGCCGGTCGTACTCCTGTATCGCGCGCAGCACGTCGTCTCGGGTCACGTGGTCCCACGCTATTGCCATCTGGTCCTCCCGGATCGGATTCGAAGAATTCATGACATCTACGGAAATTCTTCAAGCATTTAATTTCACCGAACGGGCCGTGGTGCGTCATTCTTCTCTTACCAGGAAGCGATGCCCGTCGGGCCCCGATATCAACACTGCGCGCTTGCCGCCGCGCAGCATCATCAGGTCATCATGGCCCAGGGGGATGCCGTGGCCCCTCAGCGCGACGGCGGTTACGTCGAGCGACGCGACCCGCACCACGCAGTGCGTCGCCGTGATGTCGTTGCTTGCCGTGTCGGCTGGGATCGGCCGGCGCGTGCCCACGTGGTAGTGCAGCAGTTCCAGTCGCGGCGCAGGCAGGTCCGGCGCCATGTGAGTGACGCTGACCCGGACGTCGTCCACGTTGTCCAGGGCGTCTTGTTCGGGTCCGAGGTTCTCGGTGCGGGTTCCGGTGCTGAACCCGAGTACCGACATGAAGAACCTGGCGCTGGTCGCCGTGTCCCTGATCGCGATGGCGGTGTGGTCGACGCCGAGAAAAACGCCGGTGCCGTCGGCGGCGCGCCATTCTGCCGGTACGCGGCCCTCCGGGAAGGCGAGCAGTTCCAGCGGGTGACCGTCATGGTCACGGAACTTGAACGCTGTCACCCCTCCGGAGCTATCCGGCAGCCGTACCGGACCGTTGCGGCTGATCGGCCGGAATCGCGGGTTCGCCATGACTTGCCGATAGGCGCGGCTCATGTCGTTCACGATGATCGCCACGTGCTGAAACCAAATGTCGGTGCTCGTGCTGTCGGGTGGATACGGCCGTCCCGCGGAGTCCTTGAACTCCAGTAGCTCGATCGGCTCGCGGCCCAGCCTCAACAATGAGCGCCGTCCGCGCGCGTGCGGGATACGCAGCACGCGGGTCACGGAAGGCTCGATGTCATCACGCTGTTCGACGCCGGCACCGAAGGTCTTCACGTAGTCGTCTTCTGCCCGGTCAAGGTCCGACACGACCAGGGCAACCCGGTCGATCGCCGCCGCAGGCCCGGTAGTCACATCGGCATCGAATCACTGCGGGCCGGACGCCCGGTGTGCAGCTGGAGGGCGCTGATGACCAGGGCGAAGTGGCTGAATGCCTGCGGGGTGTTGCCAAGTTGGCGTTGTGCGGCCGGGTCCCATTCCTCGCTCAACAGCCCGACGTCGTTGCGGAGCAGGAGCAGCCGCTTGAACAGGCCGATCGCGTCCTGGCGCCGCCCGGACGCGTACAGCGCGTCCACCAGCCAGAACGAGCAGGCGATGAACAGGCCCTCACCGCCCTTGACGCCGTCGTCGGTCCCGCTGGTCGAATAGCGGCGGACCAGGCCGTCGTCGCTGAGTTCGCGGCGGATTGCGGCAATCGTGCCCGTGACCCGCGGGTCTGTGGCGGGCAGGAAGCCCACGCGGGGGATCAGCAGCAGGCTGGCATCCAGCGCGGTGGATCCGTAGGCCTGGGTAAAGGTGTTGCGCCCGACATCGAACGCGTGGGTCACGACGTCGTGGTGGATGAGGTCGCGGAGCCGTTCCCAGCGCTCGGCCGGGCCGGGCAGGCCGAATCCGCGGACCGACCGGGCCATCCGGTCGGCCGCGACCCAGGCCATGATCTTCGAGTGGGTGAAGTGCTGCCGGTCGCCGCGGACCTCCCACAGCCCGTTGTCCGGTTCGCGCCAGGCCGACTCGAGATGGTTCATCAGCGCCACCTGGATGGCCCACGCGTCGCGGCTGGCGGGCAGGCCGCCCTGCCGGGCCAGGAACAAGGCGTCGAGGGTCTCGCCCCAGACGTCGAGCTGGAGCTGGCCCGACGCGGCGTTGCCGGTCCGGACCGGACTGCTGTCTTCATAGCCGGACAGCCAGGGCAGCTCGGTCTCCGGCAGCCGGCGCGCCCCGTCCAGGCTGTACAGGACCTGCAGCGTCTCCGGCTGACCCGCTATGCAGCGCAACAGCCAGTCCCGCCAGGCACCGGCCTCGCGCCGGAACCCGGCCGCGAGAAGGGCCTGCAGTGTGTACGTCGCGTCGCGCAGCCAGCAGAACCGATAATCCCAGTTGCGGACCCCGCCGAGTTCCTCCGGCAGCGACGTGGTGGCGGCCGCGACTATCCCCCCGGTCGGTTCATAGGTAAGAGCCTTCAGGGTGATGAGCGACCGGTCCACGGCCTCGCGGTACGGTCCTGACCGGTGAGAGGCGTGATCGCACCATGTGGTCCAGAACTCCATCGTCTCGGACAGCGCCTGCTCGGCGTCGACGTCCGGCATCTGTTGCTCATGACTGGGCGCCCATGACATGACGAACGGAACCCGATCGCCCCTGCGCACCGTGAATTCCGCGACCGTCTGCCAGTCATGGCCGCGCATCGGAACCGCGGAGGTCAGCTGGACGCGGTCCGGCCCTGCGATCGCGTCGACCCGGCGACCGTGATGCCGGACCCACGGGGCCACCAGCCCGTAGTCGAACCGCAGCCGCAGCGTCATCCGCATCGCCACCTCGCCGCTGAGGCCCGCCACGATCCGGACGACGTGCGGTGTGCCCACCCGGTGGGGCATGAAGTCGATGACCCGCACCGATCCGTCCGCGGTGACCCAGTCTGTCTCGAGGACCAGGGTGTTGCCTGCGTACCGGCGGGCGGTACAGGCGCTCGCCCCCGCGGGCGCGAGCCGCCAGTGTCCCGCCTCGTCGTTGTGCAGCAGCGCGGCGAAGGCGGCGGCCGAATCGAACCGGGGCAGGCACAGCCAGTCGATCGATCCCGCGGTGCTGACCAGAGCGGCCGTGTGCAGGTCTCCCAGCAAGGCGTAGTCCTCGATCTTCGGCATGGCGAGGATCTTCTATGAGGTACGCGGCGTGGTGGCGATGCGCCCGGCGATGTGGTCGCCGACGCGCAGCGCGTTCGCGATGATCGTCAAGGTGGGGTTCACGGCGCCCACCGAGGGCATGAAGCTGCCGTCCGCCACGTAGAGGTTGTCCAGGTCGTGGGCCTTGCACTGCACATCGAGGACCGAGGTGGCCGGGTCGGTCCCGAACCGTGCCGTGCCCGCCTGGTGGGCCGTGGCGTCGGCGCCGAACGCCTTGTGGAGATAGAGGCTGTGGACGAAGGTCGCGTTCACCATGCCGAGCTTGCTCAGCATTTCCTGGAAGGTCAGGCGGAGGCGGGTGAGGCCTTCGATGTTGTTGTCGGGTTGAAGCGCCAGCCTGATCGTACCGTCACGGCGCAGCGTGACCCGGCTGTCGGCGAGGGGGATGTCCTCGCTGGACAGCCAGAAATCCATCGAGTGTCTCGCCACTTCCCTGTAGGGTGCAGCCGGAGCCCATTCGAGACCGCGTGGCGCCCCGGCCTTGATCTGCCAGTCATCGGACTTGCCCAGCATCTGGATGCTGCCCATCGGGTACTCCCAGTACTTGCCGGGGCCGTAGAAGTCGTTGAGGGCCAGTGTCTTCTGGAAGACCGTCGGGTTCGGCTCGCGGGAAAAGGCGACGAGGCCCAGGTTGTTGTGCCGCATATAGTTCCGGCCGACCATATCGGACGAGTTAGCCAGGCCACGCGGATATTTATCGGTCGCTGATTTCAGGAGCAGGGCGGCAGAAAGGATGGCCCCGGCGGAGAGCACGACGATGTCGGCCGTGAAGACGTGCGGGGAGCCGTCGGGGAGCGTTGCGGCCACGCCGGTGACCGAGCGGCCGCTGGCGTCGGTGAGCAAACGATCGACCGTCGTCCTGGTCATCAGGGCCAGGTTGGGATGCGCGGCCAGGGCCGGGCGGACCACGGCCGATTCGGCGTCGGCCTTGGCGCCGATCGGGCAGGGGAAACCGTCAATCCGGTCGCAGCGTATGCATTGTGACTCGCGGGTGGCCCGGCCGTCGGCGTCCTGCGTAAGGTGCAGCCCGAGCGGCAGGTGAAACGGGTGCAGGCCGAGCTCTTCCAGGCCATCGGACAGCTGCTGAATGCCGGGCTCGTGTCGCACGGGCGGGTATCTGTAGTCGCGGCTCGAGGGGCCGGCGAACGGATCCTCGCCGTGCCTGCCGTGCACCCAGAACAGGTCCTCGGCCTGGACGTAGTACGGCTCCATGTCGTCGTAACTCAGCGGCCACGCCGGCGCGAATCCGTCCGGATGCCGGACCTCGCCGAAGTCGCTGGGCAGCAGCCGGAGCAGCGCCGCGCCGTACACCTTGGAGTTGCCGCCCACGTAGTAGTGCAACTCGGGCCGGAAGGGGCGGTCGTGGAGGTCATAGAAGGTCTCGGAGGCGGTGTATTTCGCATCGCCGAAGACGGCGCGCGAGTCCCAGTTGTCGCGCTCTCGAGGGAGGAAGTCACCGCGTTCGAGCATCAGCACGCGTTTGCCGGTTTCGGCCACGCGCGCCGCGGTGCTCGCCCCTCCGGGCCCGGTGCCGATGACCAGGACGTCATAGTGGTCCGTCACGCGAACCCGCCGTTGGCGTAGATCACCTGACCGTTGACCCACCGCCCAGTAGCTGCGACCAGGAACGATACGATGCCGGCGATGTCGTCGGGACGGCCGAGACGGCCGAGCGGCGGCAAGGCGGCCAGCTGCTCTTGTTCTTCAGCCGACGTGCTTTCCAGGAAGGACGCGGTCGCGGTGGGACCGGGCGCGACCGCGTTGACCGTGATGTCGCGACCGCGCAACTCCTTGGCCAAGATGCGGGTGAGTGCGTCGACCGCGGCCTTGGACGCCGCGTATGCGCTCAGCGCTGGCGGTGCGACCCGTACCATGCTCGACGACACGTTGACGATCGAGCCACCGTCGCGGACCCGCCGCGCAGCCTGCTGGTTGACGACGAACGTGCCCCGCACGTTGACCCGGTGAATCTCGTCGAGGTCGGCCAGGTCAAGATCGGCCAGCGCGGCCGGACGGTTGATCCCGGCCGTGTGTACGACGACGTCGAGACGGCCGAAGCGGTCCTCGACGGCATCGAAAAGCGCCGAGGTCGCATCGGCATCGGCGATATCCGCCGCGAACGCCGCGCCCCGCCGCCCGTGGTCCGCGATCTCCTTGATCGTCGCGTCGGCCAAGTCGACGTTGCCGGTGTACGCGACGGCGACGTCGAACCCGTCGGCGGCCAGTGTGGCCGCGATGGCCCGGCCCATGCCGCCGGTTCCTCCCGTCACCACGGCAGTCCTGATGGTCGGCGATGATCGCTCGGACACGGGAGATCCTTTCGTTCGCGGGCTCGGGACAAGCCTGACCGCCGCGGCCGGGCCCCACATCGTCAGATCGGCTATCCCCGACGATCCCGGGCAGCGGCACCTCCGGGCCCGTGTTACCTTCGCAGGATGGTCCGTGACCGGCCCGGCAGCGCGGTGATCGAAGAGCTCGCACGGGAGCGTCTCGGGTTCGAGCGGCTCCGTCCCGGGCAGGAACCTGCGGTCCAGGCCCTGGCCGATGGCCGCGACGCGCTGGCGGTGCTGCCGACCGGCGCCGGGAAGTCTGCGATCTACGAGCTGGCCGGGATGCTGCGCGAGGGGCCGACGGTCGTCGTCTCGCCGCTGATCGCGCTGCAGGATGACCAGCTGGCCCACCTGCACGCGGCCGGCCTGCGGGCCGTCGTCCTGAACTCTCAGCAGTCGGCCGGCGCGCACTCGGCGGCGCTGCTGGCCTCGTGCGACTCCGGCACGTTTATCTTCCTCTCGCCGGAGCAGCTGGCCAACGAGCAGACCCGCCAGACGCTACGGCGGGCGGGACCTGGCCTGTTCGTGGTGGACGAAGCACACCTGATCAGCCAGTGGGGCCACGACTTCCGCCCGGATTACATGCGGCTCGGAGCCCAGGCTGAGGCCACCGGCGCGCCGGTCCGCCTGGCGCTGACCGCGACGGCCGCGCCGCCGGTGCGGGCCGAGATCGTGCGGCGGCTCGGCCTGCGCAATCCCGCGGTGGTGATCGGCGACTTCGACCGGCCGCGCATCAGCCTGTCCGTGCGCCGCGCCCGCACCGAGTCCGACAAACAGCATGAACTGGTCGCCGCGGCGGCCGAGATGGCCGGGCCCGGGATCGTCTACGCGGCGACGCACGCCAGCGCGCAGGCGGCACACGATACGCTCGCCTCGGCCGGCGAGCGGGTAACGCTCTACCACGCTGGGCTTTCCGCGCGCGAGCGGCACGAGGCGATGGCGGCGTTCCTCGCCGGCCAGGTCCGCATCATCGCGGCCACGGTGGCGTTCGGCATGGGGATCGACAAGGCGGACGTGCGCTGGGTGGCGCACTTTGACCCGCCGCCCTCCCTGGACGCGTACTACCAGGAGTTCGGGCGGGCGGGCCGGGACGACGAGCCATCGTGTGCGCGGCTGCTCTACCGTTATGAGGACTTCGAGACGGCGCGCCATCTGACCGCGCGCGGCGTCCCGGACGCGGCGGTGGCCCGGGTGGCGGCCGCGCTGGCGGCCGGTGAACGGGTCGAGCCCGGCGCGCGGCAGCAGACGGCCGCGCTGGCGCGCCTGGCCGATCTCGGCGCGGCGGCGTGGCAGGCCGACGGCGCGATCCGCTGGACCGGGGCGATGAACGTCGCGGCGGTCCTGGCGGCGTCGGACGCGGAGACCGAACGCGAGGACGAGATAGAGCGCACGCGGCTGACGATGATGCGCCGCTACGCCGAGCACACCGGATGCAGGCGTTCGTTCCTGCTGTCCTACTTCGGGCAGGACTACCCCGGCCCCTGCGGAAACTGCGACAACGACCTCGCGCAGGCCGAGCCGCAGCCCGGTGACGTCCCGTTCGCCGTCGGCGCCCGCGTCGTGAGCGAGCGCTGGGGCGAGGGCACAGTGCAACGCTATGACGGCGACGCCGTCACCGTGCTTTTCGACGAGCACGGCTACCGCGAGTTGTTCGTACCGCTCGTGCTCGAACGCGGCCTCCTGCGGCTCGCGTAAGATATCTGATTTACCCGTTGAGCCGTCGGCGCCAGGGACCAGGAATACTGGGCAGACGAAGTTTGCGCGGGCTGGAGGTGCCGAGGTCATGGTGCGGGTGATCATGTTGTCGCCGCCGGGCGGCGGGAAGGGCACGCACAGCAGGTGGCTGACGCGGCAGACGGGGGCTGCGCACATCTCCTCCGGCGACCTGCTGCGGGCCGAGGTCGCGCGCGGGTCCAGGCTGGGACGGAGGGTCGCGGCGTATACCGCGCGCGGTGACCTGGTCCCGGACGACCTGATATTCCGCATCCTCATGCCAGCCGTGGTCGCCGCGGCTCGCGACACCGGCGGTTACGTGCTGGACGGGTTCCCTCGCACGATGCCGCAGGCGCTGCGCTCAGCCGACTGGGGCAGCGAGTTTTCCCTGACCAGCCAGGCCGTGATCTACCTGAACGCGCCCGAGGAAGAGCTGGTCAAGCGACTGCTCGACCGGGCACAGCGGGAGGGCCGGGCCGACGACACGCTCGGCGTGATCCGGCACCGGTTGGCCGTATTCGTCAGCGAAACCGCGCCGCTGGTCGACTACTACCGCGGCCGCGGGATCCTGCTCGAATTGAGCACCGACCGCCCCGAGGCTGACGTACAGGCGGACCTGCGGGACTGGCTCGAATCCCGCGGACTGATGCCCAGCCTCGACCCCCGCCATTAGTTGCCGACGCGGGTGGTTAGTTCCGCCCGGCCATGACGCCCCCGTCGACGTCCCAGATGACGCCGGTGACCCAGCTGGCGGCCGGGGAGAGCAGGAAGGTGATGGTATTGGCCAGTTCCAGGGCCAGGTTGCGGGTAAGCGCATGCAGCCCGCCCTTTGCCAGCGAGTGCGCCGACGACGGCGTCGCGCCGATGGCCTGGTTGGCCCACATGCTGCCGATGTTCACGATCGACCCGCCACGGCCGCCGGTCCACCTGATCCCGGTCGGCCAGGTCGGCGGTGATGCCGTAGGCAGTCCCCTCCTTTCCTGCTGCTTGCTCATAGGCCAGCCTGGCCGCCGCGGCCCCAGCCGCACATCGTCAGACCAGCTATCAGCGGCGATCCCGCCGACGCGTGGTCCATGATCTTGCTGGCGGTCAACTCAGGTTGATGCAGGTGCGAGACGCGCGAGCCGGGCAGACCGCGCCGCTTCAGGTCGCAGACGAACCGCCGCATCAGGTCATCGTGCGGTGCCGCGACGATGACGATCACGTCGCGCAGCTCGGGAGGGTCGAGTGACCGGATCGTCGCGCCCGGCAGCGGCGTCAGGGCGGAGAATGGCACCAGGGTCACCCCCATGCCGGCCGCGGCCAGATGCGCGGCCGTGCGCGGAAAGCCGGTGCGCAGGGCCGGCTGGGGCAGCACGACACCGCGCTGCGCCGCGAACTGGTCCACCCACACCGCGAACCCGTTGTCCGGGTTGTAGTGCACCAGCGGTTCGCAAGCCAACTCGGCCAGCGCCACCGCGTCCAGGTTGGCGAACCGGTGCTCCGGAGACGCGACCACCACGATTTCCTCGCGGCCGAGCAGTTCGGCGTGTTCCTCGGTCCGCGTCGGCCGCGGCCCGACGGCGATGTCGGTCCCCCCGGCCTGCACCACCTCCAGCATCCGGTCCGCGCTGGTGTACTCCTTCAGATCCAGCTCGACGTCCGGGAACCGGCGCCGCCAGCTGCGCAGTACCGGGACCAGGACCCAGGCCGTCATCGTCTCCGCGCAGGCGATCCGGATGCGGCCGCCGGTCCCGGCCGCCGCTCTGCGGCCGGCCATCACCGCCCTGTCGGCTGCGGCCAGCGCGATCCGCGCCTCGGCCGCGGCCGCCAGCCCGGCCGCCGTCGGCCTGACGCCCCGCGGGAGCCGCTCGATGATTGGCGTGCCGAGCTCCCGCTCGATCGCCGCGATCTGATGCGACAAGGCCGGCTGCGACATATGCAGCACCGCCGCCGCCCGCGTCAGCGAACCCTGCTCCACGATGGTGACCAGGCACTCCAGCGCCCTCATCGAAACCATTCGGCGATCCTGTCTTTGCCGGGCGGGTACTTCAGGTCAGGTCGCGAAAGGCGGTTTGTGTACCTAACCTTATTGAGAGACTTAGCTAGTTATGAGTTTCAGTCAACTACGGAGCTTGTAACCTGTCAAATGAAGAAATGTGGTTAGGGGGCTGGGATGACTCACACCGCATCGGACGAGGGTTTCCTGCTGGCGGTCCTCAACAGCACCCCGGTCGTCGGCGGAATGCTGGTCGACGACCTCGCCGACCGGGCTCGGGCCAGGGCCTGGCTGGCCAGCTTCGGCGGGCTGGGCACCGAGGCGGAACTCGAGCAGGTGCTGCAGACCCGGCAGGCGCTTCAGTCGGTCGTACGCGGTGAAGAGCCGCCAGACGTGCTGGCCCCGGCATTGCAAGGCGTGACCTGCCTTCCGGTTATAACCGACGGCCAGGTCAGCTGGACCCTCAGCGTCCCTCCGGAACGCAAGCTGGCTGTGCGAGCCGTCTTCGCCTGGGATGCGCTGGTAAAGCACAGCCCAGGGCGGCTGCGGCCCTGCGCGAACGACGAATGCCGTTTGTTCCTCATCGACCACAGCAAGGCCGGCACCGCCCGCTGGTGCTCGATGGCAGTCTGCGGTAACAGGCTGAAGGCCCGTCGACACTACCGGCGGGCCCGCGGTCCCCAGACCGGTCAGACTGAGGCTGAATAGCGTCACATTCAACTCCTCACTGCTTGAGCTCCAGTCAGCCGCCATCGTCTTACGTGGGCGGCGGCGATCGCGTCCGCCATGTGCACAGTGCAAGTAGGCGACGGTGGCCGGCCAAGGGCCGGCCACCCCGCAGATCTAGGGCTCTACTGCTCTACTGCTCTACTGCTCTACTGCAGGCCGACGCTGGCCGGGTCGCTGGGCAGTACACGGTGGAGCTGGCTGCGTGAGTTGATGCCGAGCTTGGTAAAGACCTTGCGCAGGTGATACTGGACGGTACGGGAACTGATGAACAGCCGGGTGCCGATCTCGGAGTTGGACAGCCCGTCGACGGCCAGCCGGGCGACTTGGGCCTCCTGGGCCGTCAGCGCATCGACCGCCTGGATGGGGCGCGTGCGTGCGGGCTCGCCAGCTCGCTGGCGGTCCGTAGCTGCTCGCGGGCGTCAACGCGGCGGTGCTCACGCCGCAGCCACTCGCCGTAGAGCAGGTGGGCCCGGGCGAGCTCGGCGCGCAGCCGGGTGCGGCCAAGTCAGCCGATCGACTCTCGGTGGCGGCGGTCGGCATCCTCCCCCTCGCTGAGCAGGGCACGGACCCGAGCTTCGATGCCCAGTGCCCATTCGGAGGTCACCACCCGGGTGCGTTCGCCCAGCCATTTCAGCGCGGCCGTGGAGGCCGCGATGTCCCCGGTCTTGGCCGCCGCCTCGGCGAGCTCAGATACCACCAGGGGCCCGTGCCCCAGCTGGCCCCGTTCGAATGCCTGCCACGCCGCGTCGCGAGCGGCGTCAGGCCGGCCAGGGCCGTTGTACAGGACCGAGGTCGCGTAGGCCGCGAAGCCGGCCAGCCTGCCCAGGCTGTGTTCGCCCGCATCCCGGACAGTGGCGTCGATCAGCTCAGACGCCTCAGGCTCCCGGCCTCGCCAGGCCGCGATCATCACCTCGGTATCCGCGATGGGCGGGTTTCCCGTTGCCTCGGCTTCGCTAGTACCGGCGTCCAGACCGAGAACCAGCTCCACCGCCTCAGCCGGCGCCGGCGCCGCCGCCGCATATCCCTGAGTGAACCGCAGCGCGAACGCGTCTAGCAGGGCATCGGCTGCCCGCGGCGGGTCGGGACCGGGCGGCGCCGCGCGCGCTGCCTCGGCCGCCTCCTGCACAGCGTCGGCGCGACGCTGGTCCAGGGCGACCTGTCGCGCAAGTGCTCTACCTCGGCGATCAGCAGCGCCTCTTTCGGTCCGGCCTCGGCCGCCACCAGCAGCCGAAGTGCGGCATCCAGCGCGCCGGCGTCACGCTTGGCCCCGGCCGCGGCGAGCAGCCGCCGTGCCCGGCGGTCAGGCTCGCGGGTCAGCAGTGCCGCGCGCTCCAAGAACGCGGCAGCCGCCGCCGCGCCTCCCCGAGCCCGCGCGCGGCTGGCCGAGCGCTCCAACTCCGCCGCGACAGCCTCGTCCGGGCCCGGCGCGGCCTGAGCCAGGTGCCAGGCCCGGCGGTCGGGATCGGCCTGCCGGTCGGTGACCGCCGCCAGCGCCCGGTGCGCCTCCTGCCTGTCCTGGAGCGAGGCCGACCGGTAGACCATCGAGCGCACCAGCGGATGTCTCAACCGCACCTGGGCGCCGAACTCGAGCAACCCGGCCTCAGCCGCAGCCGTGGCCGCCGCGGCACCGATCCCGAGGCGCTCGGCGGCTCGCCACACCAGCACCGGATCACCGACCGGGTCGGCCGCCGCGAGCTGTACCAGGCGCCTGGTCTCGGCGGGGAGAGCTTCGAGCTGCCGCTGGAAGCTTCCCTCGATCCGCCCTGGCAGCGGTACCGCTCCGGGCAACCCGAATCCGCCGGCCAGCTCGGCGGGCGTCAATCCCCGCGGCAGCTCAAGCAGGGCCAGCGGATTGCCCCGTGCCTCGGCGACGATCTGATCTCGCACCCTCGCGTCCAGCGGCCCGGTAAACACCGAATCAAGCAGGAGCCGCGCATCGGCGTCACGCAAACCATCCACCGCCAGTTCCGGCAATCCGCCGAGCTCCTGGCCAGGCTCGCGGGTGGCGAAGACAAGGCCAACCGATTCGGCCTGCAGCCGCCGGGCCACGAACGCGAGGACCTGTGCAGATGCCCGGTCGAGCCACTGTTGGTCATCCACCAGGCACACCAACGGCATCGTCCCGGCCATGTCAGACAGCAGGCCCAGGACAGCCAGGCCAACCAGAAACCGGTCAGGCGGCGGCCCGGCACTGATGCCGAACGCGGTCGTGAGCGCCTCACACTGCGGACCAGGCAAGTGCTCCAGATGATCCAGCATCGGCGCGCACAACTGCTGCACGGCCGCGAAGGCAAGCTCCATCTCCGACTGGACACCCATCGCGCGTGCCACCCGGCATCCTGACGCGTGTCCGGCCAGGTAATCCAGAAGTGCCGTCTTGCCGGCTCCCGGCTCGCCGTGCACCACAAGCGCACGGCTGCCGCCTGCGCGGACGGAGGCGACCAGCCGGTCGAGCACGGCACACTCACTGCGCCGGCCCCGCAGGTCGATGGCGCGCCCCGCGCTCATGCGCCAAGGCTACTTGGCGGCCAGGCGCCGACGCCGGATCGTCAACGATCAGTGTCTTCCCTCTGCTCGATGACGATGCGGGTGAGTTCGACGCGCGAGGCAATGCTGAGCTTGCGGAACGCCTGGCGGAGATGGTGGGCGACGGTGTGGGGGCTGATGTACATGCGGGCGGCGACCTGGCTGTTGTTCAGTCCCTCCGCGACGAGGCCGGCCACGGCTTGCTCGGTGTCGGTCAGGCTGTCCCACCCGGTGACAGGCCTGGCTGGCGGCGTGGACCAGTGGCGGCGGCGAATGCCGAGCTTGCGCAGCCGGCGCCGGATGCGGGCCTGGTCGCGGTCGGCACCGGCCTGGCGGTATCCGCCGAGTGCTTCTTTCAGGTAGCCGATCGCCCGATCTCGGTCGCCGTGCCTGCCGTGCAGGACGCCGAGGTCTTCCGCAGCCGACGCCCTGGCCCACGGATCGGGGAGCTGCGCGGCGGCTTCGCCCAGGCAATCCGGGTCGCGGCGGGCCAGGCCCTGGCTGTGCGCCGCCGCGGCGACTACGGCCGGGAATCCCGGGTGGGCCTCGGCCAGGGTCCAGGCGGCTCGGGCGGCACGGGCGGCCAGATCGCGGTCGTCAGCGGCCAGGGCAGTGCGGGTCAGCCACCCGGCCAGGGCGGGGTCACCGAGCAGGAGCCCGGGCCGGGCCTCGAGATCGGCGCACAGCTGGCGGAGGTGATCCAGGGCAGCGGCGGGCCCATCGCGCGCTTCGATGACCTGTGCCTCGGCCAGGGTGGTCTCGGGCCGCGCGTAAAGGTCAGCGAACTGCGGACCCGGAGCGGGACGCGAGGCGATGTGCCGGGCCGCGGCCGCGATGTCGCCGCGGCGCAGCTCGATCATGGCCAGCACACTGTGGGCGGTCGCGGTGTAGCCGTGCGCGCCCAGATTGCGGGCGATGGCCAAGGCCGCCTGGCCGTCCGCGCCGGCCTCCCCCAGCCGGCCCCCGGCCAGGTGGATGCGGGCGCGAAGCAGGGACAGCGCCGCACCGGCGGGGATCTTCCACAGCGGCGGGTTGTCCGCGGCACGGAGGATATCCTCCGCCTCGCCGAACTGGCGCAGGTCGACCAGGGCGGCGGCGAGCGCGAGCAGCGGCTGAGCGTGCCGCGCATCCGCCGAGCTCCCGGTGCCGTGCCGTGCCGCGTCAAGCAACAGCTCGAGGCCATGGCTGATCTGGCCATGGTCCCAGCTGATGACCGCGCGGGCGATCAGGGCCGCGGCGGCGGCGGGCCGGGAATGCTGGGCGGGGGCGGCCAGCATGGCGTCGGCCACTGGGCCGGCCCCCTCGTCGCGCAGCCCGGTCAGGGCCTGCAGGTGTGCGGTCAGCGCCTGGTCCCGCAGGTCGCCAGGCAACTGCGGCTGGGCCAGGACCTTTTCGGCTTCGGCACGGGCATCGCCGGCCTGGCCGACGGCACACAGGACCGAGGACAGGGCGCACCGCAGCCGGTCCTCGGCCAGCGGCGGCAGCGGCTTGGTCAGCATGTCATGCGCGATCCGGGCGGCCGGCTCCACCCGGCCGGCGGCCGTCAGGGCTTCCGCGGCGGCCACCGCGCGGGACAGCGCGGCCGGATCAGCCGGGGGTGTCAGCTCCAGCGCGCGCAGCGCCAGGTCGGCAGCGGTCTGCGGCACCGAGCCCAGCGTCTGCGCCGCCGCGGCGTCCAGCCTGGCCAGCGACGCGGGGTCACCAAGGTACGCGGCCCGGAGCAGGTGGCTGGCGGCCCGGGCCGCGGATTCGCCCCGGCCCAGCAGGAGCTCGCCGTACTGGCGGTGCAGCGCCTTGCGCGCCGGCCGGGGGATCATCTCGCCGACCGCGCGGTGCAGCAGCTGATGGCGGAACGCGAACGCGTTTTCCGCGGCGGTCACGATCGCGGCGTCCATCGCCTCCTCCACCGCGGGCAGCAGCATGGCGCAGGTCTCGCCGAGCATCTCGGCCGCGTCTTCCAGCCGGAACGCAGGGCCCAGCACCGCCGCCGTCACCAGCAGTTGCCGTGCCTGCTTGCTGAGACCATCGAGCCGCCGCTGCGCAAGGCGGTAAATTCGCTGCGGCAACCGAGCCGACGTCAAGATGGCGCGTCCACCGGTGACATGTACGGCGTGATCGTCGCGCAGGCCACCGATTAGCTCGTCCACGAGCGAGGGGTTTCCGCAGGCGCCGCCGGCCAGGTTGGTCAGTTCCTGGTCCGGCGGCGCGCCGAACGCGTCGGTGAGCATTGCCGCCACCGCATCCTGATCCAGCGGTACCAATGTGAGACGGGCGGCACCATCCCGCTCCAGCTGTGAGAACAGGTAGCCGGCCTCGCGCTGGGGGGTAATTGACCGGGCGAGGAGCCACGCGACCGGATGCCTTTTGAGGTCACGCGGCAACGCCCGCAGCGCGGCCAACGTGACGGGGCTGGCCCAGTGCAGGTCATCGAGGCATACCAGGACCGGGGCCGCCGCGGCTCGCTGTTCGAGCTGCGCTCGTATCCGGGTGAGCCACCGGGAGGTCGCATCAGGCAGCTCAGCCCCGGGATCATCGACGGTAAGCCCGGCGAACGGTTCACGCAGGGCCGTGCGCGGCATGAAGAACGGGATCGCCTGACCGAGCCGGTCCGCTGCTCCCGCAGCCAGGGAGAAGCCCCGCTCCGCCGCCTCGTCGGTCGCGTCGCGGAGCAGCAGGGACTTGCCGATGCCCGGCTCCCCCTCCACCAGCACCACCCCGCCCGCACCACGCTGGGCACACCGCAGCAGGTCACGGATCACCTTCTGCTCCGCCTCCCGCCCGCGCACCGGCAGCACCGGCATCCGCTGACGCGGTTCCTTCGCGCGTGCGGCGGTGCCAGTCACAACCGCCCGCCAAAGGCCACCTCGTCGGTCGTGAGGTCGCGGTCAGGTCCGTGCGGGATCACGGCCTGGCCAGGCTCCAGGCGCAGGAGGGTGTCGTCAAGGTGCACCTCAACCTTGTCCGGCTCGAACGAGAAGAGCCCGGAGACACGTCCGACCTCAGGCCAGGCGTCCTCATAGGACCAGGCGCCGCGGTGCGCCCCTTCGATGTCGTAATAGCTGCACAGCCCCTTATACGGGCAGAACGTCTGGCCCTCCGCGGCGGTAAGCGTGGTGTCGTCGACGTCGGCGCGCGGGACGTACCAGCGGGGCGCGAACCCGGACTCGTACAGGGCCAGCGGGCGGGTGGTGTCGGCGATGAGCCGGTTCTGGTGGCGAACCAGCAAGTGGCGGCTGGTCTGGCGGATATCGATGCGGTGGTAACTGTCGGCGGCGTGTCCGACGATGCGCTCGTCTTCCTCGTAGAAGGCGTCCATGGCCCGCCACGCGAACGCGACCCGGCCCTTCAGTTCGCTGGCGTGGGCGGGCAGCTGGGTGTGCCGCCAGGCCGCGCGTGGTTTGCTGTGCGTCCCGGCCCGGACGGTGTACCAGGAGGTCGGCCCGAGATCTTGGTGCCGGGTGGTGTGCTCGCTCGGTTCAAGCACGCCGTCCGTGATGTCGCCAGCCGGGAAGTACGCCACCGGGTAGCGGCCGGGTTCATGCAGCAGCGTGACGTCTTCGCTGTCGGCGACCCAGGCGCCGCCGAAGCGGACGCGCAGGCGCCGGCGCAAGGGTTCGGCATACAGCAGCCGTTCGGGGAGCGGATCGGCCACGAGGAACCGGCCGATCGCTCCGGGGGCGAGTGGTCCTTGCTGCCAGGCCAGGCCCATTGGCTTTGTCCTTTCTGTGATGGCATCTAATTCTCTCCTCCGGAGGTGCCGATTATGCCTCCGTCAGGGCATGGGAAGGTCTGCTCATCGTTTCACGAGTTTCCCGTCGGCCTCCCCGCGGTGGATTTATCTTTCGCGCTTTACGATTGTCATGGCGACTGTTAAGCTCATCGAAGCCCAGGCCGCCCGGCCGACGCCGGGGAACCACAGCTTTACGGCGGTTGCTTCTAATGGACAGAAACGAGCCTGACACATTACTTATTCCCACGGCAAGGGGCTGAAGGTTTCGAAGAATTCATGGCACTTATCGAAATCCCTAATATGTCTAATTCTGATGCGGGATCCAGCGCGGGCCGCGGCCGGTTGGCCGTTATCGGGGAACCCATCGTCGCCGTGGATCTCATCAACACCGTCGCGGCACCCGGATCGGCCGCGGGGGGCGATCTCCTCTCGGCAGATGGGGGCGCGCAGACCTGGTGGCGGCTGGTGAGGGCGCGCGTGCCGGACGGCGACGTGCCGGACATCTTGGCCCTGCGCCGACTTCGCTCGGCCCTGAGGGGCATTATCGAGGCGCTGGTAGACGACCGCCCTGTCACCCAGGCGGTGGTGTCTGACCTCAACTTTTTCACGCAGTCGGCACCCGCCAGTACGCGATTGCAGCTGACGGCGACGGGGCTTCGCGTGAACAGGCAGTGGCACCGGGAGTATGGCGGGAATTCCCGGCTGGCGTTCATCGCCACCCAGGCGGCAGAGTTCCTCTCCGACCCGTCGCAGGCAGGCCAGCTGCGGCGGTGTGCGAACCCGGCCTGCTCAATGATCTTCGTAGCGGTCAACCCCCGGCGGTCATGGTGCGCGCCCGGCGTGTGCGGCAACCGGGTACGCGTCGCCCGGCATCACCGTCGGGCGGGCAGCACGGCATGACGAGAGGCCGTGTCTATCGGATGTTCACGGGATGTCGACCGGCACGGGGCAGGCTGCCTGCGCAGGAACGGAGTTGGCACCATGCAGAAAGTCAGGCGGCCGGAGCCGGTCAAGCTGGACACGGATCTCTATCAGAATCCACGGGAGATCCGGGTCCCGCGCGTCACCGCTCGTCGCGAGCAGGACCTGCTCAGCGCTTACGCGCCCTTGCCGCCGAACCTGGAGACCTGCGCTGGCGGCACAGCACCCTGATGCACGGCCTCCACGAGCTTCCCGTCCGCCTTGGCTAGCTTGTGGCGCGGTCGCCGTTAGAGTTCGATGCGCCAGCCCATGATGACGGTGCGCTCGCGGGGAAGCCGGAAGGATTCCGCGGCGTCAGCGGTGATCCGTGATGTCGCGATGAACAGGCGCTTGCGCCAGCGGCTCATGTCCGGTGCATGACCCTGGACGAGTTCGATGCGCGACACGAAGTACGACAGGTGGTCATCGGGAAGGTGGTTTCCGGTGTCCGCGCGGATCAGCGGCAGGAGGCCAGGGACGTTCGTCTGGTCCATGTAGCCGAAGCGGGCGGTGACGTGGATGATCCGGTCGTCTTTGTATCCGAGATAGTCGATCTGCAGCCGCTCCGCTTCGGGGATGTGCGGTGCGGGCATCGGCTCAATCGAAAGGATGAGGACCTCCTGGTGGAGGATCTCGTTGTGTTCGACGTTGGCCCGCAGCGCCAGCGGCGCGGTGGCCTTACCGCGGTTGAGGAAGATGGCGGTGCCCGGCACCCGGTGCAGCGGGGGCTTCATGGCGTGCAGCTGCGCGATGAACTCAGGCAGCGGCCCTTCGGCGTGTATCCGCCGCAGCGTGACGAGTTGGCGGCCTCGCTGCCAGGTGGTGAAGATGGTGAACACGATGACGCCGATCAGCAGTGGAAACCACGCTCCGTGGGTTAGCTTGGTCAAGTTAGCGGCGAAAAAGAGCAGGTCGATTGCGATCAGCACGCCGCCGCCCGCCAACACGATCCACAGCGGCCAGCGCCACCGATGGCGGGCGTAGTAGAAGAACAGCAAGGTCGTGATCGTGATCGTGCCGGTCACGGCCGTGCCGTAGGCGTAGGCCAGCGCGGCCGAGCTCCTGAACGCGAGCACGAGAGCGACGACGGCTACCAGCAGCAGCCAGTTGATCCACGGGACGTAGATCTGGCCCCTCATCTTTTCCGAGGTGTAGTGGATGCGCAGCCGCGGCAGGTAGCCAAGCTGCCCGGCCTGGTGTGCGACCGAGAAGGCGCCGCTGATGACCGCCTGCGAGGCGATAACGGTCGCCACGGTGGCCAGGAACACCATCGGGAGTCTGGCCCATCCCGGGGCCAGCAGGAAAAACGGGTTGCTGATGCTGGCCGGGTGGCCCAGGATCAGGGCGCCCTGGCCCAGGTAATCCAGGATGCAGGCGGGGAAGACGACCAGCAGCCAGGCGCTCCTGACCGGCGCGCGGCCGAAGTGGCCCATGTCCGCGTATAGTGCCTCGGCTCCGGTGACGGCCAGGACGACGGCGGTGAGGGAGAAGAACGCGGTGCCGAAGTGGCCGGAAAGAAAGCCGATCGCATAGCTGGGCGACAGCGCCTCAAGGATCACCGGGTGGGCGGCGATGCCCCGCACGCCGAGCGCGGCGAGCACGGCAAACCACACGCCCATGACCGGCCCGAACATGCGCCCCACAGCGCCCGTGCCCAGCCGCTGAACCAGGAACAAGATCACGATGATCGCCACTGTGATGGGGATGACCAGGCTGGACACTGACGGTGCCGCGACCTGGACGCCCTCGACCGCGGACAGCACCGAGATGGCGGGCGTGATCATGCTGTCGCCGAAGAACAGCGAGGCCCCGAAGATGCCGAGGGCCGCCAGCACCGCCTTGGCCCGGCTGCCCCCGGGCAGGGCCCGCCGGCGGATCAAGGCGATCAGCGCCATGATCCCGCCCTCGCCGTCGTTGTCGGCCCGCATCACCAGCAGGACGTAGGTGACGGTGACGATGATCGTCACCGACCAGAAGATCAGCGACACGACCCCGAAGATGCTCTCGCGGGACACCTTGACCGGGTGCGGATCGCTCGGACTGAAAAGCGTCTGCACGGTATACAGGGGGCTCGTGCCGATGTCCCCGAACACAACCCCCAGAGCACCGACCGCCAGAGCTCCCTGCGCAGCAGCACGCCGGCTTACGCTCAAAGTATTCGCCTCCCGTGCCGCAGCGGCACCACGGCTGCCTGCTGTGATGTTACATAGGCCGGGCCGCCACGCAGCACACTGCGGTCGCGTCGCCCGCGCTGCCGTCAATCATCCAGCGGAAACCTGGCCCAGGCGGGAGCGAGTCCGCGAGCCGCGGCCGGAGTTGCCGGCGCCTACCGGCCGAGGCGCACGACGCAGGCGGACGGGATGCGGGGCAGGGCCACGGTGAGCGTGCCGGGGTCTGCGTTCCAGGCGGCTGCCGCGCTCGCGTTGGACGGGTAGAGCACCCTTGCGGTGACCTGCCGACCGCGCAGGTGCGGCACCGGCAACGTCACCCGGTCGGCGTCGGTTGCCTGGCCCCGCCCGCGGCGCCAGACCGTCAGGTGGCTGACGTCGGGGGCGCGCAGGCCGAGCGCGATCCACGGGTCGTCCCAGCGCGGCAGGCCGAGCGGCCAGAACGGCGCGGACAGCGCGACCGCGGACCGGAGGGAGGTCTTGTAGAGCCTGACCGCTTCCGCGACCAGTTCGAGCTGGGGATCGCTCATCCGGTCCAGGCGGCCCGACAGATGCACCCGCCCCAGCATCGCGCTGGCCATCGTGAACGCGATTTCGTCGTCGGTGAACTCGGGCTGCGGGTAGGCCCAGACCGCGGCCTGCTCGGGGGCGATGGCGGCGGGAGCCGCGGACGCTATCGGCGGGTACCGGAGGTAGTCCTGCTGGTCGCTGGTCGACTGGAGCTGCATGCGTGACAGCAGCGCGTAGTCGGTGCGCATGCCCCCGGACGAGCAGTTCTCGATCACCAGGCCCGGATGGCGGTCGAGCACTGCATCGAGCCAGTCAAGCTGGGCGCGGTTAGCGGCCAGCAACCCGGCGCCGACGCTGAGACCGCTGGTGTCGGGGCCGGGCCCGACCGCGATGTTGTAGTCCATCTTGAGATAGCCCACTCTCAGTTCACCCACCAGGAAGTCCACCACCTGGTCCAGGTGCTTCACCGCGGCTGGATGCCGCAGGTCGAGGTGGTACCGGCCGTGTTCGACCACGAGCTGCCCCGCGCGCTGGAAGAAGGCGTCGGCCGGCAGCTGCCGGGCGACCTCGCTGTCGACGCCCACGACCTCGGGTTCCAGCCACAAGCCGGGCACCATGCCGGCTTGCCTGATGCGGTCGAGCACCTCGGTTATCCCCCCGGAGAACCTGCTGGTTGAAGGCAGCCACGCGCCGACGGTGCCCCACCAGTTCTCGTCCATCTCCGCGTACCAGCCTGCGTCGATGCAGAAGTACTCCGCGCCGACCAGCGCGGCGGCGGCGATCAGCGGTAGCAGGCGCTCCGTGGTCGGATTCCCCATCAGCGTGTTCATGTAGTCGTTGAAGATCACCGGAAGGCGCCAGGCGTCGTCGTGCGGGCGCCTGATCGCGCGGCGGGCCGCGGTGAGGCGGGCCGCGGCTCCGTCGAACCCGTCCGGGCTGACCGCGACGGTGGCGGGCACCGTGGTGAAAGCCTCGCCCGGGTGCAGCGTGAGGTGCCAGTGGTGCTCGGCGTCCGCCGGGCCGAGCAGCGCGAGATAGGCGCCGCTGACCGCTCCCGGCGGGGCATGCCTGCCGTGCGGGCCCGGGCCCTTACCCGCGGAGCGGTGCGCGCACTCGCCGACCTGCCAGTGCCAGCCGCCGTTGTGCTCGATCTGCCACGCCCACGCATGGCCCGTCCGCCGGTTCACGATCGCGCCCGCGGGCAGGAACCGTCCCGACGACCAAGTCCCCGCGCTGGTGAGGCTGAAGCACCCCCTCGGGTCGGCGCCAAGCGCACGCCGGCCGATGTCGGGCAGCGCCTCGCGGAGCGGTCGAAGCTGCCAGCGACCCTCGGCCATCCAGTCGTTCTCGGCCCACAGCACATCCAGGTCGGCCAGGTCATCCGGACCCGGCCCGGAACCGAGGCCCCCGCACAGGAACGAGGTCACCGACTCGACCGTGACCGGCCGCGCGCCGAGATTCTCCAGGCGCACCCAGGATCGCAGAGCGCCGCCGGTCAGGATCCGGTAGAACAACTCGGCGCGCAGTCCCGTCACCGGGTCGTCGAGGTCCACGCGCAACTCCTGCCAGGGCCCGCCCGCGGCGCGCTCGGCATGCCCGGCGTAACGGAACCGGCCGCCCGCCTCGGACTCGCAGTACCGTCCCCCCGACCATCCGCGGCCTTCGCCGGTCACGATGACATCGAGCAGGGGAAGCGCCGCGTCGCACGCCGGGGACCGAGGGGGATCAGCGGGCCCGGAGTGCCGCGAGGCCCCCGCGGCCGACAGCTGGGTGAGCCTGGCCATCCCGTCGCCGTCTACTTCGATCCGGAACTCGAGGTCCTCGTCTGCGCACCCGATGACCAGCGGGGGCTCTTGGGCCTGCCCAGTTTCAGCCAAGCGTTCCTCCTCGTCGCAGCGGCGAGCGACCCGGCCGTTACTTTGCGACCGCGTTAAATCGTGATGCCGGATCCCTTGACGTCTCTTGATGTGAACGCTCACAATCCTGGCATGGATGTGACCGGTCACACAAGACCGCGGGATTCAGGTTCGCGGCCGGCCAGCATCCGGGATGTGGCCGCCGCGGCCGGCGTCTCCTACCAGACCGTGTCCCGCGTGATCAACGGCCACCCGAGCGTTCGTCCGTCGACCCGCGAACTCGTCCTGGCTGCGATCGAGGACCTCGGATTCCGGCCGAACCGGGCCGCCCGGGCGCTGGCAGGCGGGCCCGCGCAGTCGGTTACGGTGCTGACGCCGAACACCACGCTGTACGGATACCAGGCGGCCCTGCAGGGTATCGAGGAAGCCGCCCGCGCGGCGGGCTTCGCCGTCGGGGTCCGAGTCGTGGAGTCGGCCCTGCCCGGTGAGGTGGCCGACGCGGTGACCAGGGCGATCGAGCCCGGGGGGTCGCTCATCGTCATTGCCTACGACCAGGCGGGGACCATGGCGCTGGACGCCGTCCCGCCACAGATCCCGATGGCGGCGCTGGTCGAGACGCCGGCGGGCGAGGCGGGCCGGGACCGGCCCTGGGTGTGGCTGGACGACAGGGAAGCGGCCAGCCTGGCCACCCGCTACCTGCTCTCGCTTGGCCACCGCACGGTTCGGTACCTGGCCATTCCGTCCTCCACGCATGCCAGCCAGCGGCAGGCGGGCTGGCGGGCAGCCCTCGAGGCGGCCGGGGCGCCGGTGCCGCCCCCGCTGCAATGCGGCTGGACGCCAAGGTCCGGCTACCAGGCCGGGCAGGTGCTTGCCGCCGATCCGGAGGTGACCGCCGTGCTCTGCGGCAACGACGACCTGGCCATCGGCGCGATGCGGGCCATGCAGAAGGCCGGCCGGGCGATCCCCGGGGAGGTCAGCATCGTCGGATTTGACGACACACCGGTAGCGGAGTTCCTGACGCCGCCACTCACCACCGTGCGCCTGGACTTCGCAGAACTTGGCCGGGCCTGCTTCGCCATGCTCCAGGCACTCCTGGAGCGGAAGGACGCCCTGCCCCACGCACGACGGCCCGAGCCTGAACTGATCATCCGGGAAAGCGCGGCGCCGCCGACGCTGCCGCGCGGGTCCGGTCCGACCCGCGCGGCAGCCACTTGATGCAACCCACAGGTTCAAAAGAAGGAGCATCTCGTGATCGACAAGATACCTGCCAGACGCGGGAAGGGCCGGATCGGCGTGCCCGCCGCCCTGGCGGCATGCGCCGCGCTGGCCGTGGCCGCCTGCGGCGGACCCGCCGCCTCGAGCGGCGGCAACTCAGGATCCTCCGGCGTGGTCACCATCACCTGGCAGACCATGTGGTCGGGCAACACGTTGACGCTGCTCAGCCAGATGGTGAGCAAGTTCGAGGCCACCCACCCGGACATCCGCGTCACCGAGTCGAACATCCCAAGCGCGACCGGAGACGCCAAGCTGCTGTCGGAGATCGCGGCCGGCGACCCGCCCGACGTGTTCACCGAGTGGAACCCGGTGCTCGGCGAGTACGCGGCGGACGGGTCGGTCCAGTCACTGGCCCCGTACCTGACCGGGTCGTATTCCGGACTTGAGAAATGGCTGTACCCGATCGCGCTGCAGGGCGGCCAGTACAACGGGACGCTGTACGCGCTGCCGATGTCGATGAATTCCTGGGCGCTTTACTACAACAAGTCCATGATGAAGGCGGCCGGGATCTCCTCGCCGCCCACGACGCTGGCGCAGCTGTACGCCGACCAGGCCAAGGAGTGGAAGATCTCGGGCAGCAAGCTGGAGCAGATCGGCTTCTACCCGCTCTACAACGCGGGCTTCGAGTACTTCGGCAGCTTCTTCGGCGCGGTCAACTGCTTCGACTCCTCCGGCAAGTACAACTTCGCAAGCTGCCCCGGGGCCGCGACCGAGGCGGACTTCTTCGCCCAGTACGACAACTACCCGTACTCCAGCGTCGCCGCCATGGAGACCGCGTACGGGGCCGTGGCCGGCGGTGACGACGACGCGTTCGTCGCGGGCAAGGAGGGGTTCAACATGGACGGGCCGTGGGAGGGCGCGCAGAACATCCCGGTTACCAACCCGTCGATGGTGGGCAACTTCGGCGTCGTGCCGTTCCCGAACACGGTGGGCGGGCCGAGCACGTTCGGCCAGGGCAACTACAACATCATCCCGAAGGGCGCGGCCCACCCGCAGCAGGCCTTCGAGTTCATGGCGTGGCTGGCCGGCTATCAGAACGAGGCGTTCAACTCTCAGATCGACCCCAAGGGCGGCTGGATGCCGACCTCGCCGACCGTGGTCCAGCAGCCGGCCTACCAGGCCTGGCTCAAGGCCAACCCGTGGCTTGACGTGTTCGTCCAGCAGATGTCGAGTCCGCTGTCGGTCACGCCGAAGCTCACGCCCACCGAGTCGGAGTTCGAGACGGCCGAGGCGGTGGCGACCGAGGATATCGCCGAGCACTCCAAGACACCGCAGCAGGCGCTCGCGTATATCGACCAGCAGGCCAACAGCGGCGCAGGCGGGTAACGAAACGCGAAGGGTAGGGGTAGGCATGCGGAAGGCGATCCGGTCGCCCCGGGCGCGGAGGCTGCGGCTCGGGCTGCTGTTCGTCAGCCCATGGATCATCGGGTACTGCCTGTTCTACCTCTACCCGTTCCTGGCCACGCTGTACTACAGCTTCACCAGGTTCACCGGGATCGGGAACCCGGTATTCACCGGGCTGGCCAACTATTCCGGCCTGGTGCACGACGGTACGTTCCGTACCGCCGTTTTCAATACTTTTTTCTACACGATCATCGAGGTGCCGTTCTCCACCGTCGTCGCGCTCGGGCTGGCGCTTCTGCTCAACATGAACGTCCGCGGCCAGGCGGTTTACCGCACGCTGTTCTACATCCCGTCGATCGTGCCCGTGGTGGCGTCGTCGCTGATCTTCGTGTGGATCTTCCAGCCGTCGTTCGGCATCGTGAACTCGCTGCTGTCCGACGTGCACATTCCGGGCCCGGCCTGGTTCTTCTCCATTACCTGGTCCAAGCCGACGTTCATCCTGCTCGGGCTGTGGGGCCTGGGCCAGCCGATGGTGATCTACCTGGCGGCGCTGCAGGGGGTGCCCAGGGAGTTGTACGAGGTGGCCGCGCTGGAGGGAGCCGGGCCCTGGCACCGGCTGCGGTACGTGACGATCCCGATGATCAGCCCGGTCATCTTGTTCAACGTGGTCCTGGCCCTGGTGCTGTCCATCCAGTACTTCACCCAGGCCCAGGTGATCGAGAGCCCGCCGGGCAGCCCCGGCACGTCCACCATGTTCTACGTCACCTACTACTATCAGCAGGCGTTCCAGGACCTCCACCTCGGCTACGCCTCGGCGATGGCGTTTCTGCTGTTCCTCGCCGTCCTGATCATCACCGTCGTGCTGCTGCGGACCTCGTCACGCTGGGTCTATTACGAGAACGAGCAGAGGTAACGGCCATGCAAACCGTGCCGACTCGGGTCGCCCCGGCCCAGGCCGCGCCGTCGCCGCCCGGCCCGCGCCGCGGGCGGCGGACGCCCCGGGCCGTCGGGGCCAGCATGAGCAAGCATGCGGTGCTGATCGTGCTGGCGGCCATGTTCGCGCTGCCGCTGGTATGGATGGTCGGCACCTCATTCAAGACCGCCCAGCAGGCGCTCCAGCTACCGGTCGTCTGGTGGCCGCGCCCGTTCGTGTGGAGCAACTACCCCGACCTGTTCGCGGCGCTGCCGTACTTCAGGTTCTTCTGGAACACGTTCGTGTACGCCGCGGTCACGATCGTTGGCGTCTGCGTCTCGAGCAGCCTGGTCGCGTACGGCTTCTCCCGGCTGCGCTGGCCCGGCCGGGACGCGGTCTTCTACGTGATGCTGATGACGCTGATCCTGCCGTTCGTGTGCACGCTGATCCCGCTGTTCGTTATGTACAAGAGGTTCGGCTGGATCGGCACGTACCTGCCGCTGGAGGTGCCGACGTTCTTCGGCAGTTCGGTATTCAGCACGTTCTTGCTGCGGCAGTTCTTCATGACGATCCCGCAGTCGCTGTCTGAGGCCGCACGCATCGACGGGGCCAGCGAGTTCTACATCTACCGCCGGATCATCGTGCCGCTGGCCAAGCCGGCCATGGCGGCGGTGATCTTGTTCCAGTTCGTCTACTGCTGGAACGACTACCTGGGCCCGCTGGTCTACATCAGCAACCAAGACTCCTACCCGCTGTCGCTTGGCCTGGCCCTGATCCTCGGCGACTACACCACGAACTGGGCCTGGGTGATGGCCGGCGCCACGGCGGCGACCGCGCCGATCGTCATCCTGTTCTTCCTCACCCAGCGCACATTCATCCAGGGAATCACCGTCACAGGCGTGAAGGGATGATCGCGTGATCACCAGCATGTTCGGAACCAGGCTCATGGCCGGGCTCACCACGCTGTTCAACGCGCTGGCCCTCAACCTGGCGCTGCTGGTCGCGTCGCTGCCGCTGATCACGGCGCCGACCGCGATCTCGGCGGCGTCCGCCACGCTTGACCGGTGGCGGCTCGAGGGGCGGGAACGGGTGATCACACAGTTCGTCGCGGAGTTCCGTGACCGTTGGTCCTTGCGGACGACGCTGGGCACCGGCGTCCCGATGGCCGCCGCCGTGCTTGGCCTGGCCGAGGTGCGCCACTTCGCGCGGGCCGCGACGCTGGCCGACCGGGTCGGGCTGGCCCTCGGCGCCGGCGCACTGCTCGTCACCCTGGCTGCCCTGGGCTACCTGTTCCAGATCACGGCCGACGAACCTGGCCTGTCCCCGGTTGACCTGTGGTCAGCATCGGCCCGGCTCGCGGTGGCGAACCTGCTGGTCGCCGGGCCGCTGTCGGCCCTCCCCGTCGCGGGCCTGGCCATCCTCGCCGGTCGCGACCCCGCCCTCCTGCTTCTGGGCCTGCCTGTGTTCCTTCTGCACGCACTGAAGCTGACCGCGCGCCCCGGCCTGCGCCGCGCGGGCGCAGCCGCGCCGCGCACCGCGACGTCCGTACCGCCGCCCTGACGCCGGAGACTAGCTGAGCAAGTCCGTGGGGCTTGCCGAGGCCGGGAACCCCGTGCTGGCCCCCCACATCTCCGCGAACCGGCCATTGTCGATGCGGAAGATCTCGAACAGCATGGGCGGCGCGTCGCCGTCGGGGGTCGCGATCCCCTCGACGGCCGAGCGGACAGCAGCCTTGTCGCCGTCAACCAGGATGTCCTTGGCGACGACGCGCATGCCGGGAAACCGGTCGGTGACCGTGCGCCAGGCGCCCTTGCCTGCCGCAAACCCCGTGGTGCCGAGCGGATGACTGAAGAAGTCGGGGGTGTGCAGGCCTTCGGCCTGGTCGAATTGCCTGGTGTTGAAGCACTCCTGCAGCCGCCGCACCAGGGCGCTCGCTTCCTCGCGTGTGGTCATCGGCGTGATCCCTTCGTGGCTGGTGGACCGGGTCATGATGGGCGGTTCGGGCCGGTAACCGGTGCGCCGCCCCGGTTACGTTCAGCATAACCGGTGCGGCGCCCCGGTTATGCTGATACCGATGTCTAGCCAGCCACCTGAGCTCGCCCCGGCCACATCGCAGGCCGCCCGCGGGAGTGACCGCGAGCTGCGCGCCGACGCCCGCCGCAATCGCGAGCAGGTGCTTCGGACCGCGCAGCGGCTGTTCGCGACGGAAGGTCTTGGCGTCTCGCTCGACGAGATCGCCCGCCGGGCGGGCGTCGGCCCTGGCACCGTCCACCGGCACTTCCCCACCAAGGAAGCGCTCTATCTCGCTGTCGCGACCGATATGCTCCAGCAGCTGGTGGCGCAGGCAGATGCGCTCGCCGCCACCGGCGATCCCGCCGCCCTGTTCACGCTGCTGTCCCGGATGATGGCCACGGGCGCCGAGAACGTTGCGGTGAAAAGCGCGCTGGCGGCCGCCGAGTTCGACTTGCGCACCGCCGCCCCTGGCGTCGCAGCAGATCTAACGCGCCATGTCGCGGACCTGCTCGATCGCGCGCACGCGGCCTCCGCCGTGCGCCCCGACCTCACCATCGACGAGGTGATGGCACTGGTCGCGGGCGCGTTCGCCGCAATCCGCCACGCCGGCGCGGAGACCAGCCGTGAGCGCTCAGCACACATCGCCCAGATCATCCTCGATGGGCTACGGCCCCAACCTCGCTAAGCCCGGGACCTCGCAGGCTAGAGGGGTATGTGATCATGAGGGGGTGCCGGGGGGGAAGGTCGGCAGGTGGAAGACGCGCTACTCGGTACGGCTGATCGTGCCGCGCCGAGGCGGCTGGCGCACCTGGGGAGCGGTCCGGGCCCGCTTCGAGCGCGCGTTGGCTGATTCCGGTGACCCGGCCATTGCCGCGGCCGAGATCGCGTCGGAGCACCGCAGGGGCGCGGACTACGTCCGGGTGACGGTTGACGTGGCGGTCGCGGCCAGCGACGTGGCCGATGCCCTTTCCATCGCCTGGGACGCCTTCCGCGAAGCGGCCGGAGACGACCTGGTCGGCTGGGAGGTCACCGCCGCCGCGGCCGAGGTCCGGCCAGAGGCCGAGCGCACCCTCGGGCGGTGACGAGATCTCTTCCCGCGCTCACCGGTCGGGTTCGGGATGAATGTCCGGGCGATCGTGCGTCTTAATAGCTGTGACTGACGACGAGTTCAAGCCCGTGGCCGTATCCCGGCGGATCAGCTCTCCAGCGCACAGCATCTTCCAGATACTGGCCAGCCCAGCGCGTCACCCGGACTTCGATGGCTCGGGGATGCTGCGCGAGGCGGTCACCACCGCGATGGTCTCGGCTGCAGGGGACATCTTCGTGATGAAGATGTACTACTCCGCGCTGGGGGACTACGAGATGAACAACCATGTCGTCGAGTTCGAGCCGGACCGGCGCATCGGCTGGGAGCCGGAACCTGGACGCGGGCATCCGCGCGCCTCGGCGTCCGGCTCGGGCGGGGCTCGTTCGGGGCAGCGGTGGTCCTATCAGCTCACACCCGACGGCCCCGATGCGACCATCGTGACCGAAATCTACGACTGTTCCCGGACGCCGGAAGACCTGCGTCGGGGCATGGACAACGGCAATGTCTGGGTCGACAGCATGACCGGGACGCTGGAGCGTCTTGACCGGCTGTGCGAGGGCGAGAAGCTCCGGCCGTTCCGTATCGCCGTGCCGGACAGCGACCTGGCCGACCTGCGTGACCGGCTGGACCGGGTCCGCTGGGCACCGGAGCCGCGCGGTGGCGACCAGGGATATGGCATGTCCCTGGCGTTCGTCCAGCGACTGGTCGCGCACTGGCGGGAACGGTACGACTGGCGCGCGTGGGAGAGCCGGATCAACCAGTACGCGCAGTTCATCACCACCATCGACGGGACCGCCGTGCACTTCATGCACGTCCGCTCGCCCGAGCCCGACCCGCTGCCGCTCGTGCTCAGCCACGGCTGGCCGGGCTCGGTCGCCGAGTTCCTTGATGTGATCGGGCCGCTGAGCGATCCCCGCCGCCACGGCCTGGATCCCGCCATCGCCTTCGACCTGGTCATCCCGTCTCTGCCCGGATTCGGCTGGTCGGGGCCGACGCCGGACGCGGGCTGGAGTCCGCGCCGGATAGCCGCCGCCTGGGCGGTCCTGATGCGCAGGCTGGGGTACCGGCGGTACGGCGCGGCCGGCAACGACTGGGGCTCGTTCATCTCGCCCGAGCTGGGACAGATCGCCCCTGACGAGGTGGTCGGGGTGCACGTGACCCAGGTGTTCCCGGCCGGGCCAGGCGAGGTACGCAACGCCTCGTACGGTCACGTCCACGCCGAGCAGCCGCAGACGCTGGCCCACGCGCTGGCCGACTCCCCGGTCGGTCTGCTGGCATGGAACAGCCAGTGCATGGCTGACCTCGACCCGGACGCGCTGCTCACCCACGTCACCATCCACTGGCTGACCGGCACCGCCGGCTCGGCCCCGCGCATCTACGCCGAGGAGGACCGGCAGCAGCCCCCGAGCGGGCCCACGACCGTACCGCCCGGTCTGGCCGTGCCGCTCGGCCTGGCCCAGTTCCCGAACGACTGGCCGTCTGACCGCGCCCTGGCCGAGCGTCAAGGTGCCCGCATCCTGTCCTGGGACGTCCACGACCGCGGCGGCCATTATGCCGCCCACCAGGCGCCCGACCTGCTGGTCCAGGATATGCGCGAGTTCTTCGCCCGGTGCCGGTCTACGCGACCGCGGCCGGGAAGTGGTAACTGACCCCGGTGAGTTGCTCGGATTCCTGCCACAGGCGTTGCTGCAGTTCCCGGTCGCGAGCGCGCTCGCTTGGGGTGAGCAGCGCGGGATAGCCGGTGAACTCCCGCCAGCCGCCGGGACCAACGTAGCTGCCGCCGGCGATCGCGGGATCGGCCGCGGCTCGCGCGAGCGACAGCGCGCCAATCGCCGCCGGGTGGGTGATCGGGCGGGCCAGTCCCCAGGACTTGCCCCGGAACAACAGCGGCATGGTCCGGTTGAGCTCGGTTCTGGCGCCGCCCGGGTGCGCGGCGACCGTGATGGTGCCCGCGCCCGCCTGAGCCAGCTTGGCCTGCAGCATTAGGGCAAACAGCGAGTTCGCCAGTTTCGACCGGTTGTAGGCCGCGATGGGCCGGTAGCGCTGGTCGAAGCGCAGGTCATCGAAGTCGATCCGGCCGGCCCGGTGAGCCGGGCTGCTCACCACGACGACGCGTGACCCGGCCACCGGAAGCAGCAGATCGAGCACCAGGCCGGTGAAGGCGAAATGGCCGATGTGGTTGGTGCCGAAATGGGTCTCGAATCCATCGTCCGTCGTGCCCTTCGGCGCCCACATCACTCCGGCGTTGTTGATCAGCACGTCAATGCGCGGGTGCCGGGACCGTAGCTCCGCCGCCGCGGCACGTACCGAGGTCAGCGAGGCGAGATCGAGGCTGAGTTCCTCCACGCGGGCGCCCGGCACGTCGGCCGCGATTCGCTCCATCGCCCGCCGGGCGCGTCCGTGATCACGGCAGGCGAGGACGACGTCCGCCCCCTTGGCGGCGAACAACCGTGCCGTTTCGAAGCCAACCCCGCTGCTGGCGCCGGTAATGACGATGGTCCGGCCGCTCTGGCCTGGCATGTCCGCTGCCGTCCATCTCCCCGTACCCTCACTCATCTCTACTCCTTCATCTGGCGACTATCACGCTGGTAGGCGTGGCGTGGTCGCTGCTGATACGATGACGTAACCGGGATGGCCGTCCCGGCTACAACTATCCGGGACGCCCGTCCCGTTTGTCAACTCCCGGAGGATGAGCTGTCCGGAGGCGAAAGGCCGCAGCGCGCCGATGCCCGGCGTAACCGGGACCGGGTCCTGGCGGCCGCCTTCGCCGCGTTCGCCGGCGAGGGGCTCTCGGTGCCGGTGCACGAGATCGCCCGCCGTGCGGGGGTGGGAACCGGGACCGTCAGCCGCCACTTCCCCACCAAGGAGTCCCTGTTCGCCGCGGTATTCGTGAGCCGGGTCGAGTGGCTGGTCAGCCTGGCCCGGCAGCTGGCTGAGGGGGCCGACGCCGGGGAGGCCTTCTTTGAGTTTTTCGACGCGCTCGTGGCCGAGGCCGCGGCCAACCGCGGCCTTTCCGACGCCTTGGCCGGCGCCGGTTTCGACATCAAGGCCGCCGTGTCCGGGCCCGAGCGCGACGTCGCCGAGGCAATGGCCCGCCTGCTGGCCCGCGCCCAGCGGGCCGGGGCCGTGCGGCCCGATATCGAAGCCGACGACGTGATAGCGCTGGTCGCCGGCTGCCTGGCCAGGCAGCCCGACCCGGGCGCGCGAGACCGCCTGGTCACCGTCGTATCCGCGGGACTGCGCCCCGGATAGCAGCAGGGGCGCTTCCGGCACGCCTGCATCTGACATTTGTCATCAGGGAACAGTGCCACCGCGTCACGGGGAAATGGGGCCGCCGCGGCACTACAAGCGGGGCTAGGCGGCGCGGCACTCTCGTGCCATGACTAATATCCAGGCTCCGGGCGGCGTCATCCTTTCCCGCCTGTCCAAGTCCTACGGCCGGGTGCAGGCCGTACGTTCGGTTGACCTGACGATCGCCCCGGGCGAGACGGTCGCGCTGCTCGGCCCGAACGGGGCCGGGAAGAGCACGACGATCGACATGATCCTCGGTCTCCTTCGGCCTGATTCCGGCAGCGTCTCGGTGTTCGGGATGCCGCCCGCGAAGGCCGCCGCGTCGGGTGTAGTCGGCGGGATGCTCCAGACCGGCGCGCTGATCGAGTACCTGACCGTGCGCGAGGTCGTCACGATGGTCGCGTCCCTCTACCCTCGCCCGCTCGGCGTGGATGAGGCGCTGCGGCTGACCGGTGCGGCCAAATTCGCCGGGCGCCGGACGAACAAACTGTCGGGCGGCCAGGTGCAGCGGGTCAGGTTCGCGATCGCGCTGGTGGCGAACCCAGACCTCTTGCTCCTCGACGAACCGACCGCCGCGATCGACGTTGAGGGCCGGCGCGAGTTCTGGGCCGCGATACGGGAGGTCGCGGCCAAGGGCAAGACCGTGATCTTCGCGACCCACTACCTGGAGGAGGCCGACGCCTACGCGGACCGGATCGTGCTGATCGCCCGGGGCCGGATCGTCGCGGACGGCCCCGCCACCGAGATCAAGGCCAAGGTGAGCGGCCGGACGATCCGCGCCACGCTGCCCGGCGCTGCCCCCGGCCTTCTTACCGCGCTGCCCGGCGTGACGAGCGCCGACCTGCACGGGGAGACCGCGATCTTGTCGTGCGCGGACTCGGACGCGGCGCTCCGCGCGCTGCTGGCCGGGTTTCCCGCGGCACGCGACATCGAGGTGACCGGCGCCGGGATCGAGGAGGCGTTCATGGCGCTCACCGCCGACGCGAGCCGCAATCCCATATCGCTTGGACAGGAGTGATCTGATGATCCAGTCGACGTACCTGCGCTACGAGGTGCTGCGAAACTTCCGTAACTTCCGCTTCTTCTTCCTCGCGCTCGCGTTCCCCCTCGTGCTGTACTTCGCAGTCACGAGCGCGAACCG
>Ga0335075_10001229_pt1 | contig 42641 bp, 34 predicted proteins | sample Lox_Sample_24_FD_206723 | JGI IMG/M metagenome (GOLD analysis project Ga0335075, IMG submission 206723) | Soil microbial communities from Loxahatchee National Wildlife Refuge, Florida, United States - Lox_Sample_2.4 | ecosystem: Environmental > Terrestrial > Soil > Wetlands | place: USA...
CGCGACGACCTCCCGGCCGGTCTCCTTGCCGATCCAGCTGATCGCCACCGAGGTGTCCAAACCGCCGGAATACGCCAAGATGACGCGCTCGGACATGAATTGATCTCCTTGTTTCGCAGGTTATTTGAGGTCTTGGATCACGGTTGCGAGCTCGGCGCCGCTCATCGGCTCGCGGGCCGCAACGAAAATGGTGTCATCCCCGGCGATCGTCCCGACGACGTACGGCAGAGACGCCCGGTCGATGGCGCTGGCCAGGTAGTCGGCCGCGCCGGGCGGGGTGCGCAGCACGGCGAGGTTTCCGCTGGCATCGGTGGAGACCAGCAACTCACCGAGCAGCCGCGAGAGGCGCGCGGTGCCACCGGACACCCCGCGCAGCGGGCTGCCGTCCTCGGGCACCACATAGACGCCGACGCCGCCGTCGGCGCCGCGCAGCTTCACCGCGCCGAGCTCTTCGAGGTCGCGCGACAGCGTGGCCTGGGTGACCTCGATACCGTCGGCGGCGAGCAGCGCGGCCAGCTCGCTTTGGCTGCGCACCTCGGCCGACGACAGCGTCGCCACGATGCGGGCCTGGCGGGCGGCACGGGTGACTTCGGGTGCGGTCTTCGAGCGCGTCACTTCGACCGCTCCAAAAGCCACACCAACAGCGCCTTTTGCGCATGCAGTCGGTTCTCGGCCTCGTCCCACACCGCGCTGTGCGGCCCGTCCATCACGTCGTCGGTGATCTCGTGACCCCGGTGCGCCGGAAGGCAATGCAGCACAACTGCTTCCGCGCTGGCCAACGAAAGCAATCCGGCGTTCAGCTGGAAAGGACGGAACGGGCGAACCCGGTCCAGCCCGTCGTCCTCCTGACCCATCGACGTCCAGGTGTCGGTCACCAGCACGTCGGCCCCCGATGCGGCAGCCGCGGGGTCCGTGGTGACGGCGACCGACGCGCCGGTTTCCGCGGCACGCCGCTCCGCGGCGGCGACCAGCGACCCATCGGGGGCAAACCCCTCGGGGGTAGCCACCGTCACCTGCATGCCGGCGGTGACACCGCCGAGCATCAGCGAGTGCGCCATGTTGTTGGCGCCGTCACCGAAGTACGACATGCGTAAACCGCGCAGCGATCCGGCACGCTCGGCGATGGTCTGCAGATCGGCGAGCACCTGACAGGGGTGGAATTGATCGGACAGCGCGTTGATGATCGGCACCGTCGCAGTTTCGGCCATCGCGGTCAGCCGGGCCTGCCCGAAGGTTCGCCAGACGATGGCATCGACGTACCGGGACAATACTTTCGCGGTGTCCTGCAGCGTCTCCTCCCGGCCGAGCTGGGTGCTGCGGCCGTCGACCACCACGGCGTGCCCACCGAGTTGGGCGATGCCCATCTCGAACGAAAACCGGGTGCGTGTCGAGTTCTTGTCGAAGATGACGGCGACGCCGCGCGGGCCTTCCAGCGGGCGTTGGCTGAACGGATCCTTTTTCAATTCGGCGGCCAGCGCCAGCACTTCGGCCTGTTCATCGGGCGACAGGTCGTCGTCGCGCAGGAAGTGTCGAGTCATCGGGTTCCCTCCGCCGTGTCCAGGATCCCCGGCAACGCGGCGACGAACGTCTCGATCTGGTGTTCGGCGATTATCAGCGGCGGCGCCAACCGAATGACGTCGGGTTGAGCAGCGTTGACCAGGAAACCGGCCGCACGAGCGGCCATCTCAACATCCTTGGCGGCCGGGGCGCTGAGCACCACCCCGCAGAGCAAGCCGCGGCCGCGGACATGGTCGATCAGCGGATGACCAACTGATTCAATGCCTTGGCGCAACGTCTTTCCGAGCACTTCCGCACGTCGCACGAGGTCTTCGTCGGCCAGTACGCGCAACACGGCGAGAGCCGCGGCCGCGCAGATTGGGTTGCCGCCGAACGTGCTGCCGTGCAGGCCAGGTGTGAGCAGCCGCGCAGCCGGGCCGACCGCCAGGCACGCCCCGATCGGCAGCCCGCCGCCAAGGCCCTTGGCCAGCGTCACCACGTCGGGGGTGATGCCGTCGTGTTGGTGGGCGAAAAACGCACCAGTGCGGCCCATCCCGGTCTGCACCTCGTCGAGGACCAACAGCGCGCCATGGCGGGTGGTGAGGTCCCGGGCGGCCGCGAGGTAGCCGTCGGGCGGAACGACGATACCGCTCTCCCCCATGATCGGCTCGAGGAACACCGCTGCGGTGTCGTCGCCGATCGCAGCGTCCAGGGCCTCGGTGTCGCCGTATGGCACGTGTGTGACGTCACCGGGCAGCGGTGCAAACGGTGCCTGCTTGGTCGGTTGGCCGGTCAGCGCCAGCGAGCCCATCGTTCTGCCATGAAAAGCTTCCTGGGCGGCAACCAGTTTCGTGCGTCCGGTCAGCCGGGAGAGTTTGAACGCCAACTCGTTGGCCTCGGTGCCGGAGTTGCAGAAGAAGACTCGCGTCTCTGCGTCGCAGCCGAGCAAGCCGACCAGCGCTTCGGCCAGCGCGATGCCCGGTTCGTTGACATACAGATTGGAGGTGTGCCCCAGCGTCGACAGTTGCCGTGTGACGGCGTCGATCACGGCGGGATGCCGTTGCCCCAGGACGTTGACGGCGATGCCACCAAGTAGGTCCAGGTAGGACTTTCCATCCACATCGGTGACCACGGCGCCGTCTCCGCCGGCCAGGGCCATCGGCGGGACGCCGTAGTTGTTCATCATCACCGCGGACCAACGCTGCTGCATCTCCGCCGTCTGGGTCATCGGCGCCGCTCCTCCCCATCGCTCCGCTCTGCATCGTCGCCGGCGCGCGTCACGCGCCCACCACCTTCGTGCCGGTGCCGTCGTCAGTGAACAATTCGACCAGCACGCAATGCTCGACACGGCCGTCGATGATGTGCGCGCTGGGCACGCCGCCGCCGACAGCGCGCAGACACGCCTCGATCTTGGGGATCATCCCGGTCTCCAGCGTCGGCAGCAGCTGCGCCAATGTCGCCGTGTCGATTTCGGTGACGAGTGAATCGCGGTCGGGCCACCGCGTGTACAGGCCCTCGATGTCGGTGAGCATCAAGAGCTTTTCAGCCCCCAGCGCTTCGGCAAGTGCCGCCGCCGCGGTGTCGGCGTTGATGTTGTGCACGACGCCGTCGCTGTCCGGCGCCAGCGTCGACACCACCGGGATACGTTGCGCGGTAATAAGGTCCAGAACCGCGGCGGTGTCGACATGGTCGACGTTTCCCACCAGCCCGATGTCGGTGGGCACGCCGTCGACCGTGACGCTGCGACGTACCGCGGTGAAAAGGTGCGCGTCCTCGCCGGTGATACCGACCGCATAGGGCCCGTGCGCATTGATCAGGTTGACCAACTCGCGGCCCACCTGACCGAATAACACCATCCGCGCCACGTCGAGCACCTCAGGGGTGGTGACCCGGAAGCCACCCTTGAAATCGCCGGCGATCCCAAGCCGTTGCAGCATGGCGCTGATCTGCGGGCCGCCGCCATGCACGACGACCGGGTGGATCCCGCAATTACGCAAGAACGCCATATCGGCGGCGAACGCATGCTTCAGCGTGTCGTCGGTCATCGCGTTGCCGCCGTATTTGATCACCACGATCTTGCCGTGCAACTGCTTGAGCCAAGGCAAAGCCTCCGCGAGCACCTGGGCTTTCGCTGGGACGGACACTGCGCCGACGGTCATGACGAATAAGCCGAATTCTCTTCGACGTAGCCATGCGACAGATCCGTGGTGCGGATCGCGGCATGGCCGTTGCCCATCTTGAGGTCGACGAGAACCTCGATATCCTCGCCGGACAGGTCCACCTGGCGTGCACCGACGACGTCGGCACCGTCGGCAAATACCGGAGAACCGTTGAACGACACGGTGATCCGGCCCGGGTCGAGGCTGAAAGGCGCCATGCCGACTGCCGCCAGCACCCGGCCCCAGTTCGGGTCGGAACCGAACAACGCGGTCTTGACCAGGCTGTCGCGAGCGACCGTACGCGCGACAGTGAGCGCGTCACCCTCGGTGGCGGCACCGGTCACCGTCACGGTGACCCGTTTGGTGACGCCTTCGGCGTCGGCCTGCAGCTGCGCACACAAGTCATCACAGACCCGTAGCACCGCGTCGTCGAGATCGGCCTGGGACGGCGCGATCTCGCTTGCACCCGACGCGAGTAGTAGCACTGTGTCGTTGGTCGAGCAGCAGCCGTCGATGTCGAGGCGATCGAACGTCCGGGCCGTGGCCCGGCGCAGCGCGTCCTCGAGCGCACCGGATTCCACCACCGCATCGGTGGTGAGCACGCACAGCATGGTCGCCAGCGACGGCGCCAGCATCCCCGCGCCCTTGGCCATGCCGCCCACGGTCCACTTATCCGGATGGTGCAGCGCGACCTGTTTGGGCACGGTGTCGGTGGTCATGATCGCCCGCGCGGCCTCGTCTCCGCCCGCCAGTCCGCCGGCCATCTCGTGCACGATGTGACCGACGCCGGCGAGAACCTTGTCCATCGGTAACCGGTCACCGATCAATCCGGTAGAACAGACTGCCACTTCGATCGCGCCGGTCTCGGTGCCCCAGTCCGACAACGCCGCGGCAACCGCTTCGGCGGTGGCGTGTGCGTCGGCGAAGCCGCCCGGACCCGTGCATGCATTGGCCCCGCCGGAGTTCAGGATCACCGCCCGCAGCCGGCCGGTGGTCAGCACCTGCTGTGTCCACAGCACAGGTGCCGCCTTGACCTGATTGCGGGTGAACACGCCGGCGGCGGCGTAGTCAGGCCCTTCGTTGAACACCAGCGCCAGGTCCAATGCACCCGATGCTTTGATCCCGGCGGCGATCCCGGCGCCGCGAAAACCGGCTGGGGCCGTCACTCCCTGAGCACGCACCAGCGGCGCCGCATCGGTGAGGTCGGTCACGGCGCCACCCCAACCACTGAAAGTCCTTCGGTTTCCGGCCAGCCCAGCGCCAGGTTCATCGACTGCACGGCGGCGCCGCCGGTGCCCTTGACAAGATTGTCGATCGCCGCGATGGCGACGAAGGTGGACGCGTCCTCGTCGACCGCCACTGCGATGTGCGCGGCGTTGCTACCGATCACCGCCCCGGTACGCGGCAGCTGTCCTTCCGGCAGCAGGTGAACGAAAGGCTCAGCATGGTAAGCCTTTTCGTAGGCCGCGCGCAGCTGCGACAGCGGTGACCGGGTGCGGGCAGTACACGTCGCCAGGATTCCACGCGAGGTTGGGATCAGCACCGGTGTGAACGACACGGTGACATCCCGGTCGGTGGCCTGCTTCAGACCCTGAACGATCTCGGGGGTGTGCCGGTGTGCGCCGGCGATGTTGTAAGCCCGCGCCGATCCGATGACCTCCGAACCGAGCAGGTCGGTCTTCGCGGCGCGGCCGGCGCCGGAGGTGCCGCTGACCGCGACGACGGTGACGGCGGGATCGATGAGGTCGGCGGCCAACGCCGGAAAAAGGGCCAACAACGCGGCCGTCGGATAGCAGCCCGGTACCGCGATGCGCCGGGCGTCGCGCAGCGCGTCCCGCGTGCCGGGCAGCTCCGGCAGCCCGTACGGCCAGTTGCCGGCGTGTTCGGAGCCGTAGAAGCGCTCCCACACGCTGGCGTCGGCCAGACGAAAATCCGCACCGCAGTCGACCACCAACGTCTGCGCGCTGAGCTGTTGCGCCACCGTCGCCGAGTGTCCGTGCGGGAGCGCGAGGAAAACCACGTCGTGGCCGTCGAGCACGTCAACTTCGGTCGGCTCAAGCATCCGCTGAGCCAGCGGTACCAGGTGCGGATGGTGCTCGGCGAGGCTGCTGCCCGCGCTGGCGGCAGCGGTCAGAGCGCCGATCGTCAGCCGCCCGTCGTGGCAAGCCGGGTGCCCCAGCAGCAGCCGCAAAATCTCGCCGCCCGCGTAGCCGCTGGCGCCGGCCACCGCCACCCGCATCCCCTGGGTCATGCCGCCCATCGTTGCATGACTATGCATTAGCTTGCAAATTCATTCTGCAGCCCTGCCGAGCAGACGCAAAGGCCCCCCGACACGCCGAGAAACGGGAGCGTTTACGTCTGCTCGCCATCACGTGCGCAGCACGGCGCCAACCCGCTCGGCCGCGCAGCGCACTGCGGCGTCTCGGGCCGCGCTGGCCTCGTCTTCGGTGAGCGTGCGGTCCGCCGCCCGGAATCGCAGCGCGAACGTCAGCGACTTGCGATTTTCGCCGAGCTGGGGACCGGTGTAGATGTCGAACAGCCGGACTTCCTCCAACAGCTCCCCAGCACCGTCGCGGATCGCGTCTTCGACCGTCTGCGCGGCGACATCGGTGTCCACCACCAGGCTGACGTCTTGGAACACCGCGGGAAACGGCGAAACCCGCGGTGCCGGCAACGTCTCGACGATCGGCATCGCGTCGAGGTTCAGCTCGACCGCGCAGGTGCCCTTGGGCAGACCCGAGCGCTCGACCACCGCGGGATGCAGCTGGCCCGCGTGGCCGATGACGGTGTCGCCGACGAGCACTTCAGCGCACCGACCCGGATGCCATGGCAGATACTGCGCCGCCCGCAGCACCACCTCAATCCCACTGGCGCGGGCGATGGTCCGGACAGCCTCGAACGCGTCGGCCGCTTCGGCTCGTCGACCCTCACCCCACGGGCCACGAAGCTCCCTGAGCCCGGTCAACACCGCGGCGACGTGCTGCGGTTGGCGCGGCAGCGACGCGTCGAGCAGCGCGATTTCCTCGTCGGTGGGGCGTCGCTCGACTGGGACCAGCCCGACGCTCTTGGTCTGCTCGGTCGGCTGCACCACCTGTGCGATCGCGAACAACGCGACGTCGACGATGCCGCGGGACACGTTGCGCGCCAACGCTTCCAGCAGACCCGGCAGCAGCGTGGTGGCCAGATGTGGCCGATCGGCCTCCAGCGGGTTGAGCACCTGGGTGGTGTAACGCCGCAAGTCGTCGGCGGGCAGCCCCCAGGCGTCGAAGACGCCGGCAGGAAGAAACGGCGTCGGGAGTACCTCCACGTAACCCGACAGGGCCAGGGATTTGCCGACCGCGCGGCGGCGCCGTTGGCCGGCCGACAGTCCCCGCCCGGCCGGCGCCGCCGGCAGCACCGACGGGATGAGCTCCAGACCCTCCAGCCGCAGCACCTCCTCGACCAGGTCGGCCGGCTGCAGCAAGTCGGGCCGCCAACTCGGCGGCGTCACGGTCAGGCTGTCCCCGTCGCCGCTGACCGCGGCGCCGATCTGGGTCAGCCGCCTGGCCGTCGTGCCGGGCTGATAGCTCACCCCGGCTGTGCGGTCCGGCAGGTCGGCGGCGATCGGGATCGGCGGTAGCGACCAGTCGTCCCGCGGCGGATCGCCCCGCCAATCGGTTAGCTTCTCCGACACTTCGCCGCCGGCGATGTCGGCAAGCAATCCGGCGCAGCGGTCCAGTGCCACCACCGAGATAGCCGGGTCGACCGCTCGCTCGTATCGACGGGCGGCCTCGCTGGGCAGGCGCAGCCGCCGTGCGGTGCGGGAAATCGCTGCCGGGTCCCACACCGCGGCCTCCAGCAGCACGTCGGTGGAGTCGTCGCGCATCTCGGTGGTGCCCGAGCCCATCACTCCACCGATTGCCGCGGTCGCGACGTCATCGACGATCAAGACGTCGGCCGGGTTGAGTCGGCGCTCGATGTCGTCGAGGGTGACCACGGTTTCGCCGGGCCGGGCGAACCGCACCGCGAAGCCGCCGGTAATCCGCTTGAGATCGTGCGCGTGCATCGGGTGACCCAATTCCAGCATCACGTAATTCGTCGCGTCGACGGCCGGCGAGATCGCACGGATCCCGGAGAGCAACAGCCGGCGCTGCAGCCACCACGGCGACACCGCGGTCGGGTCGATCCCGGTCACCTGGCGCAGCGCGAAGCGGCGCACACCGGTCTCTGGCTGCACGTTCAACGGCCAGGCCTCCGCCTCGCGCGGCAGCGCTGGCACAGCAGCCGGGTCGATGAAGTCGAGGTCAAACGCGCAGGCGATCTCGCGGGCCAAACCGCGAACCGACATGCAGTATCCGCGGTCCGGGGTGATGGCCAGATGAAATACCACGTCGTCCAGGCCCAGCACCTCGACACCACTCCCGCCGGGTTCGGCGGTTCCGGGTGGCAGCACCAGGATGCCGGAATGGTCTGTGGCCAAACCGAGTTCGGCCGCTGAGCAGATCATGCCGTCAGACGTGCGGCCATAGGTCTTGCGTTCGGTGATCTCGAAGCCGCCGGGCAACTTGGTTCCCGGCAGTGCCACCACTACAAGATCGTCGTTCACGAAGTTTGTTGCGCCGCAGATGATCTCGCGGTGGCTTCCTTCACCCACGTCGACTTTGCAAGCACGGATCGGCTTTTTGAACTCGGTGAGCTCTTCGACCTCGGTCACCCTGCCGATGGTCAACGGTCCATCAACGGGGCCGAGCGGGATCACCTCTTCGACCTCGTGCCCGATGCGCAGTAGCGCTTGTTCGAGATCGGCGGGCGGCACATCCCAGCCCGGAGCACCTGCCGAAACGACTTCGCGTAACCAGCTGTACGGGACGCGCATCACACACCCACCCCGAATGGCAACGAGAACCGGACATCGCCCTCAACCATGTCACGCATGTCGGGGATGCCGTTGCGGAACTGCAGGGTGCGCTCCAACCCCATTCCGAAGGCAAAGCCCGAGTACGCCTGGGCGTCAATACCGGCGGCGCGCAACACATTCGGATTCACCATTCCGCAGCCGCCCCACTCCACCCAGCCGGCGCCGCCGCGCTTGTTCTCGAACCACACGTCGACTTCCGCGGACGGCTCGGTGAACGGGAAGAAGTGCGGACGAATTCGGGTGCGCGCGGCTGGCCCGAACTCAGCCCGGGCGAACGCGTCGAGCGTTCCGCGCAGGTGAGCCATCGTCAGCCCACGGTCCACTGCCAGCCCCTCCACCTGATGGAAGACCGGCGTGTGGGTGGCGTCGAGTTCGTCGGTGCGGAACGTGCGGCCGATCGAGACGATGTAGACCGGCAGCTCGCGCTCGAGCAGGGTGCGCACCTGCACCGGCGACGTGTGGGTGCGCAGCAACTGCCGAGAGTCCTCGGGAGCGATATAGAAGGTGTCCTGCTCGCTGCGCGCCGGGTGATCAGCGGGGAAGTTCAGCGCATCGAAGTTGAACTGCTCGGTCTCCACCTCTGGACCCTCGGCAAGTTCCCACCCCATCGCGATGAAGGTGTCGGCGACGTGCTCGGCCAAGATCGTGATCGGATGCCGTGCGCCGGGCGGCTGGCGAGTCGACGGCAGGGTCACGTCGATGCGCTCGGCGATCAGCACGGCCGCATCCCGTTCAGCGCGCAACTCGGCCAGTCGCTCGTCGTAACTGCGTTGCACGTCGCCGCGAGAACTGTTCACCAGCCGGCCCGCATCGGCGCGGTCGGCCTTGGGCACGGTGGCCAACGCCTGACGGGCCAGCGCCACCGGCGAGCGGTCACCGAGGTGCTCGGTCTTGGCCCGTGCCAGTGCGTCGAGATCGGCCGCGCTTGCGAAGGCTTGCCGGGCTGCGTTGACGGCTGCGGTCAACGCCTCCAGCGACAGGTCGACGGGTTGGTCACCCACGCGGCGACACTCTCCTTGTGCTGGGGGCTTTCAGCGGTTCGCGGCACGGCGTGACGCGCAAGTGCCGATCATATGTGGTCACCTCAACGCCGATCGGTAGCCGTTAGCCTGTTTTCCACACGCCGTGCGTGCGGTCGCCCCCGAAACAGTCCGGCTTGAGTATTTTCGCGTGGTGGCGACGGCCCAGGTTCCAGCTCAGTACCTGTTGTCGCCATACGCCTCGACTCCACGCACGCTCCGCGAGAATCTCCACAACACCTGCGCACATCTGCCCGATGCCGCGCCCGAGTCATCTTCCAGGCCTCGCCTCAAACGCGGAAGGACGCGGGTTCGATCCCGGCCCTGGCCACCGGATGGCGACATATTCGACAGGTGCACGCCGCCCTAATTAACACCCCCGCAGTACGCTGCTCGGGCGATCGCTACGAATCGGGCGGCCTTGGTCTCCGACAGATAGGGATTGGCGTTTTTCACCCCGCGCACTGTTTGGTTTATGGAGTTGCCCTCGTCGAGGGATTCACAGACCGCTTTCCCGGTCGCAATGGCTTCCTGTGGATCCGAATACTCGACGCCTGCTTCGCTAAGCGCACGGAGGAAAAGCTCGTCGCTGCTGCCGTCGGCGTGCGCCATGGCAGCCATCGCGATCACTGCGGCGACGCCGGCTCCAACCAGGAACCACTTCACCGCGTTAGGTTAACCGCTCAGGCTCACCACACGATGGCCTCCGGCGACGCCGATGACCTTCAGCCTTGGCGCTTGTGACCTTTAGCCCTGCTGACTGCACAGCGATTGTTGCCCAATTGTTTCCTGACCCATAACGCTGTGTTCACTTTCGAGGTTGCGTCGCTAGCCGGAGGTATTGATGAGTAGCCAGCCCGCCCCACGTCGGACTCGGCGGTGATCTGTTTGTTGGATTTCCCTGTCCGGCAACGTCGCACGGGTCAACGTTTGTGGATCGTTGTCGATCAACGCCAATTAGCCGCACGGGCTCAGCACGTACTTGGTAGCCGACAAGCACGGCGCAATTCGCACGTCTTTAGACGCGGGATACGAGAAGAACGGAGCTGCACATGTTTATGGACTATGGGGCGTTGCCGCCCGAGATCAATTCCGGGCGTTTGTATGCCGGTCCGGGGCCGGGGTCGCTGCTCACCGCCGCGGTGGCCTGGGACGAGCTGGCTACTGAATTGCACTCCACGGCAGCCGTTTACCGATCGGTGGTTTCGGGGCTGACCGTCGGACCGTGGATGGGCCCGTCGTCGGCGGCCATGGCGGCCGCCACCGACAGCTACGTGGGGTGGTTGCACACCACTGCCGCGCAGGCCGAGCAAACGGCCGGTCAAGCTAAGGCTGCGGCGAGTGCCCATGCGACGGCGTTGGCGGCCACCGTGCCCCCACCGCTGATTGCGGCCAACCGTTCCTTGTTGATGGCGCTGATCGCAACCAACTTTTATGGGCAGAACACACCGGCCATCGGGGAAGCCGAGCTGCTCTACGCCGAGATGTGGGCCCAAGATGCCGCCGCGATGTACGGCTATCTCAACTCCTCGGTAGCCGCGTCGATCCTGACCCCGTTCAGCAGCCCACCGCAGACCACCAACCCGGTTGGGCAGGCCGTCCAAGCAACCTCGGTCCTTTCGGCCACCGGCAGCGCTGTCGGCGCGGCGTCGGGTTCGTCGTCGTTTGCGGACCTGATGACGCTCCTCGGATGGGTGTCGACCGCGACGAGCTATCCCGTACAGGGTTTCGGGAACAGCATGAATGCCTGGGCCGGGGCCGCGAACTTGATCAGCAACGTCAACAACGGGATCGGCTTGGTCACATTCAATGCCCAAAACCCGTGGGGGCTAGCCCCCATACTCGACCCCACGATCGCGGGACCAGCTATGGGCGTGGGTCTACCCGGACTGTCGGCGAGCTTAGGCCAGGCGGTCAAGATCGGGGGGTTGTCGGTGCCGCAGGGCTGGGCGATGCCCGCCTCGGCGGTCGCCCCCGCCGCGGTGACGCTGCCGGCCAACAGCGCGGGCGCCGCGCCGGCGGCCGTCGGCGCCATGCCGGGAAGCGCTTTCGGCGAAACCATGCTGGGCACGTTGGCCGGACGCGGCCTCGGCGCCACCGCCGCCCATGTGATGTCGCGCAACCGCAAAGTGGTGCCCCGGTCACCCGCCGCCGGATGACGGCCATGCCCATGGACTATGCTACCGCCGGAGGTCAATTCCGGGCTGATGTATGCCGGTGCGGGTTCGGGGCCAATGCTGGCGGCCGCGGCGGCGTGGGACGCAGTGGCCGTCGAGCTGGAGTCCACTGCGAGCGGCTACTCCGAGGTGATCTCGGGGTTGACCGGCAAGGACTGGCTGGGATCCGCCTCGGTGTCGATGGCAGACGCTGCGACACGTTATGTGGCGTGGCTGTCAGCCACCGCCACCCAGGCCGAGCAGACCGCCATCCAGGCCAAGGCGGCGGCGGCGGCCTACGAGGCGGCGTTCGCCATGACGGTGCCCCCGCCGGTGGTCGCGGCCAATCGGGCGCTGCTGCTCGTGCTGATCGCGACCAATTTCTTCGGGCAGAACACCCCGGCGATCGCGGCCACCGAGGCCCACTACGCCGAGATGTGGGCCCAAGACGCCACCGCGATGTACGGCTACGCCGGATCCTCGGCGGCCGCATCGATGCTGACCCCGTTCAGCGAGCCGCCGCAGACTACAAGTCCGGCCGGGCAGGGGGCCCAGGCCGTCACGGTGGCCCAGGCCGTCGGCAGCGCAACTGGCACCGACACCCAGGCGTTGGCGCACCTCGCGATTTCCCCGCTCAATTCTTCGACCGGGTCGGTAGGCACGTCGACCGCGTCGACGATGGACCCATCGATATGGAGCACTCTCGGTGTCCTGGCGAGCTTCCCCAGCCAGATGGGAAGCGTGGGGACCGCTACGGCCGGTGCCCCCGAAAACCTCTATACCAATACGACGAACGGGCTCAGTTTCATGCGGGAGATCTACACATCCGGTGGGACACCAGAGGCGTGGCTTTATTTCGGGTCGGTGGGGCCGTATGGGGCCTTGCGCGGCGGTACGGACTTCTCGGCGACGCTGGGCCTGAGTCAGGCAACCAAGGTCGGGGCGCTGTCGGTGCCGCCGGGTTGGACGGCGGCCGCACCGGAGATCCGTTCTGTCGCTTTGACGTTGCCGGCCAGCGGTGTGGGCGCCGCCCCGGCGGTCACCGCCGGCATGCCGCCGGGAACCGCGTTCGGAGAGGCGATGACGGGAACGATGTACGGGCGCGGCGCACTCTCCCGTGTGACGGACCGCGCGGATGAGAACGAGAACGACAAGCACGAGCGGACGGGCGAGCGTTCCGCCACCGCGCTCGTTGCACCGAGCCGCTGGTTGGCGTCGAGCTGGGCGATCAACAACCGCCGGCGCGGCGTGGGCTGATAGCTGTGGCTTCGTCGGGTCGCGGCCAGGCTTCGCGTGCGTTCGGCGCCGGAGAGGTTAGCCGCAACGGTCCGTGATGACTGAGTCTGCCGTTATCCGCGTGCACAGTCCCCGGCGCAGCGCCTCGGCCTGAGTATTTTCACATGGTGAGGATGGTCGGGGTCGCCTTGTCTGCATACCGCCCCGCCCTGCGCACGCGCATCGACATCGTCCACGACAGCGCCGCGCGCTACCCCGATGCCGCCGCATTCGGTCAGGCCGGGCGTACTCAGCGGCGAAGCAACCGCCAGCGGCACGCACAGCAGAAGCACCAAGAAGTCTGCCGACATCACTCCGCACCTCGCGCCGGCAGTCAGGGACTTCAGACCAGCCTGCCGTCGGACAACCTCCCACCGGTTAGCCGGTGGCGATGGCGTTGGCCGCCTCGGTGGCAGCGTAAGACGTGGCGCTGGCCGAAAGGGTGGCGACGAACTGCTGGTGAATGGCAGCGGCTTGGGCGCCGATCGTCTGGTACATCTCAGCGTGCATCGCAAACTGCGTTGCAGTCATGGCCGAGACCTCATCGGCGCCTGCCGGGATCACTCCGGTGGTAGGCCCGGCCGCGGCCGAATTGTTCGCCGCCATCGCGGAACCAATCGTCTCGAAGTTGCCGGCAGCAGCCGCCAGCATTTCAGGCCGGGTAGTTAAAAACATGGACTCTCCTCACGGTGTATCCAGGAAATCGACTGTGGCAGCGCGGTTTTCGAGGAGCATTACGGTGCAGCCCCATTGTGTCTTACCAACTTCCCTAATTAAGTTGTCGGTGGACATCAGCGGAATTTCGCGCTAATGCAATCCGACAACTTTTAAGGAAGTCCCTGGTAGGGACGCAAGCCCCTGGTTAAAAGGGCCGTTGGTCATCCGAATTCGTAGGCGGGTAGGTCGAAACCGAGCCCCTAACGTGTGCTGAACGGCCGGGCTCCTCGCGGACCGGCCGATAGGACGCCTCAGCCGTTGAGTGCCGGCTCCGCAGCCGCCAGCGCGGCCTCCGGAAGTCGACGGCGCGCCGCGCGTGAGCGCGCGATTCCCACGGCCGCCGTCGCGCCCAACAGACCGAGGGCGCCGCCGACCAGCGTCGTCCGCTCGCCGTGCGCCAACATCAAGAATCCGAAGCTCCCACCCACTGCCAGCAACGCGTACCGCACCTGGGTCCAGTGGGCCGGGCCCGTCAACCGGGTGGAGACCAGCAGGCCCAGCGCCAATGCGATGGAATGCCCGACGTCGGTGAAATCGTCGCTCAGCACCACGGCGGCGATGCCGACCGGGACCCACCAACCGAGCCAGGCCGGCTTCCACCGGCGAGGGACGGCTGCGGTCAGCGCGCCCACCACCGCTACCGCGCCGTAGCTCACGCCGACATCACTGGCCCGCGAGATCGACAGCGGCAAATAGCCGACTTTGATCGCGGCGGTCAGCCCGATGGCAACGAGCAGCGTCGTGCCGACGTGGCCGGTAACGAACACCAAGGCCAATCGACCACTGCGCCAGATCAGCTCGGCGAGGGCGAGCAGACAAACCAGGCAGGGTAACCAGAACCAGATCGGGCCCGCATCGGTAACGAACGCGCTGCCGAACAAGGTCGCCAGGTGCCCGCGAGCCAGGTTGTGCAGGTTGGTGCTGGCCAACGCAATGACGTGCGCGCGCGCTCGTGGACCGAGAACCACGAGCGCGACGCTTACCGTCGCCAAAGCGAGCGCGTAGCCCAGGGTGATCCGGACGCGCGCCAGCCTCGACAGCATGCCGATAATCATCGCCATCTACTATGCCTGCGGACTTTCATCATCTTCAGCATCCAACGCTGGCAAATCCCTGACAATTTCCGAGGCGGCCTTCAGCCGATAGATGGCCAGGTCGGCCGGCAGCCCCGGGGTCTTACCTGCGAATACCGGCCGGTGGACCCGCCGGGCAGTGACCCCCAAGGCGTCCAAATCCGCCTGTGCAAGCCTGTCTAGTGTGGCGCCCGACACCATTACCCCGCCCTTGGTGGCACGCTCCATGACCCGGGCCGCGACATTGACGTCGACCCCGAGCCAGTCGGAGGCCAGGCGCTGGGGGCGTCCGGTATGGATACCGACCCGCATCCGCGGTTTGAAGCCATCGACGTCGACTGTTCTCAATGCCTGCTTGGCGTTGAGCACGGCACCCACGGCGACGAGCGGGTCGGCGAATACCGCCATGATGCCGTCGCCCATCCGCTTGACGATGTGACCGCCGGCGTCCAGCAGCGGCGGCTCGACGGCGCGCGCCACGCGCCGCAGCAGCTTGAGGGTCGCGTCGTCACCGGCTTGCAAAGACCACGTCGAGAAACCCACCAGATCCGTGAAAACCAACGTGACCTCAGGGTTTGCCGGGCGTCGGGAGACCGACTCGGTCAACGCCTGCCACACCTGCAAGGCGCCGAGGCCGACTTCGCGGGACGCGCCGCCGCGCTCGCCCAACAGTCGGCCCGCGGCCCGCGCGGCAGCACGCGGTCCGCCGTCGCCTGCGGTGGACAGCGGATCGCCGAAATCCGGATCGCCCGGCAACACGCGGCGCGCTCGACGGACGAGGTCGATGACGGCCGGGTTCTGGTTTCGGCTACGCAGCCACTCCGCTGCCCTCTGCAGGGACACCGATGGCTGCTGTCGTGAACCAGGCGAATCCGGCATGGTTGCCGTTTGCTCGGGCTCGCCGGACGCCGGGTAGGGCCCGAGTTCCACATCGTTCAGGGTAGGTCGTGTCAGGACTGAGCGGCAACGACCGCCGTCGTGGTGTGCGCCACGGTCCCCGCGAAACCGCCTGATCACGCGGTTACGACGCGGGGGTCGAGAGTCGATAACGGCCCGTTGCGGCACGCGCCGAAATCGTAGACAACGTATGTTGTCAACATTATCGTGGGACCCATCGCTCCTCAGCATCAGGAGGCCGGTGATGACCATGACGCCGATAACGCCGCTGTCGACGACCACGTCGGCGCAGCCCGCGACGGTCGAGCAGCGCGACCGGCACGATCCGCTCGGCCCCGACTCGCTGACCTGGAAGTATTTCGGTGACCTGCGCACCGGAATGATGGGCGTGTGGATCGGCGCGATCCAAAACATGTATCCGGAGTTGGGCGCCGGCGTCGAGGAACATTCGATTCTGTTGCGCGAACCGCTGCAACGCGTCGCACGCTCGGTGTACCCGATTATGGGCGTCGTCTACGACGGCAGCCGGGCAGCCGACACCGGCGAGCAAATCAAGCGGTACCACCACACCATCAAAGGCGTCGACGCGACCGGCCGCCGCTATCACGCGCTGAACCCGGAGACGTTCTACTGGGCGCACGCGACATTCTTCATGCTCGTGGTCAAGGTGGCCGAGTACTTCTGTGGCGGTTTGACCGAAGCTGAAAAGCGCCAGCTGTTCGATGAGCATGTGCAGTGGTACCGGATGTATGGGATGAGCATGCGGCCGGTGCCGCAGTCGTGGGAAGACTTCCAGGAGTACTGGCAACGGGTCTGCCGCGATGAGCTGGAGATCAACCAGGCCACCCTGGACATCTTCCAAATCCGCATTCCCAAACCGAAATTCGTGCTGATGCCCACCCCGGTGTGGGACCAGCTGTTCAAACCGCTGGTGGCCGGGCAACGCTGGATCGCGGCCGGACTGTTCGAGCCGGCCGTTCGCGAAAAAGCCGGCATGCGTTGGACGCCGGGCGACGAAGTGGTGCTGCGGCTGTTCGGCAAGATGGTCGAGCTGGCGTTTCTGGCAGTCCCCGACGAGATCCGGTTGCATCCGCGCGCGCTGGCCGCCTATCGGCGGGCAGCCGGCCGGGATGCCGCCGACGCCCCGCTAGTGGAGGCACCGAGCTTCATGGCGCCGCCGCGGGATCGCCGCGGGCTGCCTATGCACTATTTCCCTCCGCGCAGCCCGCTTTCCAAAACGATCTTCGAGCGCGCCGGCTCGCTGGTGCACACCACGTTCTCGCTGGCCGGGCTGAGACCGGCCCGGGGTCGCGGCAAGGCCGCCTAAGTCTTGGGGTTCGCCCGCTGGGCTCGTGCGCTCTGGTAGAGGCAAATCGCAGCCGCTGCAGCCACATTGAGGCTTTGCGCACCCCCCGACATCGGAATTATCACCCGGTCGTCGGCTTGTTCTGCCAGCTGAGGCGCCAGGCCGTGGGCCTCGGACCCGAACAGCCACGCCGTCGGTCCGGCAAGCGCGACATCGTCCAGGGACAGCTCGCCGTCCACCGTGGTGGCCAGGACCCGCAGTCCGGCGGCCTGCAGCGCGGCGACCGCCGCGCCGGTATCGGGCTCCACGACAACCGGTAGGGAGAAGACACTGCCGGCTGACGCGCGTAGGCATTTGCCGTTGTAGGGGTCGACGCTGTGCCCGCCGAAGATCACCGCTGCGGCGCCCATCGCGTCGGCGATGCGGATCAATGTGCCCGCGTTGCCCGGCTCACCGATCTCCACCCCGACCGCAACGAGCCGGGGCGCGTCGGCCAGTACATCGGCCAGGCCGAGACCGGGCAGCTCGCACACCGCCACCAAGCCGGCCGGAGTCACGGTGTCGGACAAAGCTTTTGCGGCTCGCTCAGTCACCAGGTTGACTGCCGTGTCTTGCCGGTCGAGCAGTGCGGCGTACCGCTGCGCAGCCGCTTCGGTCACGAAAACTTCGCGGACCAGTCCACGCCCGGAAGCGGCCTCGACCAAGTGCGCGCCTTCGACCAGGAAGCGCCGCGCCCGGCGCCGCGCTACCTGCCGGTGAAGTTTGACCGCAGCGACCACCCGGGTCGATCGTTCGGTGAGCACCGGGTGTGATTGAGATCCGATTGTCCGGCTCCTCCTCGGGCCGTTCCTGCCCGCATCGTCGCCTGACGCCGAACGCCGGAGAAGGTTAGGCAGCCTCTCCGGACGGCGCGTTGACATCGTCGGGCAGTGCGGCTCGGGCGACACCAACGAGGGCGGTGAACGCAGCAGGATCGCTGATGGCGATTTCAGCAAGGTTTTTGCGGTCCACCTCCACACCGGCGGCCTTCAGGCCCTGGATAAGCCGGTTGTAGGTGATGTCGTTGGCGCGGGCCGCCGCGTTGATCCGCGAGATCCACAGCTTGCGGAACTCGCCCTTGCGCGCACGGCGGTCGCGGTAGGCGTAGTTCAGTGAATGCAGTTGCTGCTCTTTGGCTTTGCGGTAAAGCCGGGATCGCTGGCCGCGGTAGCCTTTTGATGCCTTCAGAATGGTGCGCCGCTTCTTCTGGGCATTGACTGCCCGCTTTACGCGTGCCATGGGTATTCCTATCGTCGTCCGGACGTAATGGTTGTGGCGCCGTTGTCTTGGGTACGGGCGTGGGTCAGCCGTTCAGAAGTTTGTTGACCCGCTTGGTGTCGTTGGCGGACACGGCGGTACGTCCAGCCAGCCGTCGCGTCCGCTTGGTCGGCTTGTGCTCGAGCAGGTGGCGGCGATTGGCTTGCTCGCGAACGATCTTGCCGGTTCCGGTGCGCCGGAATCGTTTCGACGCGCCACTGTGAGTCTTGGTCTTGGGCATCTGTCTTCGGTCCTCGGTTCTGTCTGTATCAGTTCGGCGATGGTTCGGTGTCACTGGTGTCGTGGCTAGGTGCGGGCGGCGGCGTAGGGCCGCTGGCCTGTTGGGCCGCACGCGCACGAGTTTTCGCGCCGCGGTGCGGTGCCAACACCATCGTCATGTTGCGTCCGTCCTGTTTGGCCGACGTCTCGACGAATCCGTAGTCGGCGACGTCGGTGCCAAGGCGCTGCAGTAGCCGGTAGCCCAGCTCGGGCCGCGACTGCTCACGTCCGCGGAACATGATGGTCACCTTGACTTTCGATCCCGCCTCCAGGAACCGGATCACGTGGCCCTTTTTGGTTTCGTAGTCGTGATCGTCGATCTTGGGGCGCAACTTCTGCTCTTTGACGACGGTCTGCTGCTGGTTCTTGCGAGACTCGCGCGCCTTTTGCGCCGCCTCGTACTTGAACTTGCCGTAATCCATGATCTTGCAGACCGGTGGCCTGGCGTTTGGCGCAACCTCGACAAGGTCGAGGTCGGCGTCCGCGGCGACGCGGAGAGCGTCTTCGATACGCACGATGCCTACCTGCTCACCTCCCGGTCCGATCAAGCGGACTTCAGGTACGCGGATGCGTTCGTTGACGCGGGTCTCAGTGCTGATGGGGCCTCCTGGGCTCGATGTTGTCCGAGTGTGTTTCTAATGCCACCGGCATCTGCTCCGTCCGGATTCAGCGGTGGAAACACCACGCCATCAGCAAAAAAGCCCTGCTTAAGCAGGGCCCGGTGCCGACCGGTCACGGCCAAGGCCGCCTGCGTGACGCAGAACCAGCACAGCTCGTGTGCCGGTGACCGGACCGCTGAGCCCTGTAAACGATCTCGTGGCCAACGGTGGGAGTGGGACTCCACTTGCTGTCCCTGGACTTCGCCGGAGACGGTCGCGCATGACAGTTTAGCAGTCAGGACGCGTCGATCGGCCCCCGAGCGCCGCTCAGTAGCCGACACGTGCAATTACGTGCCTGCCGGGCATAGGCATTCCATAGCTTGACCGAATATCCTCGCGGTCTGTGACCCTCACTGCGTCCCGCCCGCGGAGCCGCGCGACTTCCCGGCTCCGCTGGGTGCCCGCGGCCGCTGGCTGGACCGTCGGCGTCATCGCTACGCTGTCACTGATCGCCAGCGTGTCGCCCGTGATCCGGTGGGTCATCAAGGTGCCACGCGAATTCATCAACGACTACCTGTTCAACTTTCCCGACACCAGTTTCGCGTGGTCGTTCGTCTTGGCGTTGTTGGCCGGCGCGCTCACCGCGCGCAAGCGCATCGCCTGGTGGCTGTTGGTGGCCAACCTGGCGCTGGCCGTCGGGTTGAACATCGGCGGCCTGACCGCGGATGGCATCACTCCGCTCAAGAGGCTCGGCGAGACGCTCGGGCTCGGTTTCCATCTGGCTGCGCTGATTGTGTTGGTTTTTGCCTACCGGGAGTTCTGGGCCAAGGTCCGATCGGGTGCGCTTTTCAAGGCGGCCGCAGTGCTGGTCACCGGCTGGGCGATCGGCATCGCGTTGTCCTGGGGACTGGTCGAAATGTTTCCCCGCACGCTGGTGGAGGACGAACGGCTGTTCTACGTGGTGAACCGGGTGGTCGGATTCGCCGTCGTCGACCCGAGCTCGTTTTCGGGCCGGCCGCACGTCGTCCTCAACGCACTCTTCGGGCTTTTCAGCGCGATGGCGCTGATCGCCGCGGCGATCGTGCTGTTCCAATCACAGCGCGCGGACAACGCGCTGACCGGCGAGGACGAATCCGCCATCCGCGGGCTCCTCGAGTTGCATGGCCAGAACGACTCGCTGGGTTACTTCGCCACGCGCCGAGACAAGTCGGTGATTTTCGCGCCGAGCGGCCGCGCCGCGATCACCTACCGCGTCGAAGTCGGAGTCTGTCTGGCCAGCGGAGACCCGATAGGCGATCCACGGGCGTGGCCGCAGGCTATCGAGGCCTGGTTGGCGCTGTGCCAGACCTACGGCTGGGCGCCCGGAAATATGGGCGCCAGCTCGGCGGGGGCCAAAGCCTTTCGCGAGGCGGGCCTCAACGCGCTGGAACTGGGCGACGAGGCAATTCTGCACACCGGCGATTTCAGGCTCTCCGGCCGGGAGATGCGCGGGGTGCGCCAGGCCGTGACCCGGGCGCGCCGCGCCAACCTGTCGGTACGCATTCGCCGGCACTACGACATCAGCGCTGCCGAAATGTCGCAGGTGCTCGAACGCGCAGATGCGTGGCGGGACACCGAATCCGAGCGGGGCTTCTCGATGGCGCTGGGCCGGCTCGGCGATCCCGCCGACGGCGACTGCCTGCTCGTCGAAGCTGTGAAACCCGATGACACCGTGGTCGCGATGCTTTCGCTGGTGCCATGGGGCCGCAACGGCGTTTCGCTCGATCTCATGCGTCGCGCGCCGGAATCCCCCAACGGAACCATCGAGCTGATGGTCAGCGAGCTCGCTCTGCACGCTGAGCGCATCGGGGTCAGCCGAATTTCGCTGAACTTCGCGATGTTCCGGTCGGCGTTCGAACAGGGCGCGCAGTTGGGTGCGGGCCCGGTGGCGCGACTGTGGCGCGGATTTTTGGTGTTTTTCTCCCGGTGGTGGCAGTTAGAGACGCTGTACCGCTCGAATATGAAGTACCAGCCCGATTGGGTTCCGCGCTACGCCTGCTACGAGGACGCCCGGCTAATTCCCCGCGTAGGCGTTGCCTCGGTGATCGCGGAGGGCTTTCTGGTGTTGCCCTTCACCCGGCGCAACGAGCAGCACACCGGTCATCACTCGGCCGTCCCGGCGGCACTGCTGGCGACCGGACTCTTGCACCAAGACGGGTCGGCACCGGACGTGTCTGCGTTGCAGCAGACTGACCTAGGGGGCGGTGAAGACCGCGATCGTCGGCTGCCAGAGCAGATGCGCGTCCGGCTGTCCAAGCTGAAGAAGCTGCAGGACAGTGGCGTTGACGCCTACCCGGTGGGCCAGGCGCCGACCCACACCATCGCCCAGGCACTAGCCAGCGACGAGGACCAAGCGACGATCTCGGTGTCGGGACGCGTGCTGAGGATCCGGGACTTCGGCGGTGTGCTGTTCGCCCAGCTGCGCGACTGGTCCGCGGAAGTGCAACTACTGCTTGAGAATTCGGGCCTCGAACATGGGCGAACCACCGACTTCACCAAGGCAATCGATCTCGGCGACCTGCTCGAAGTGACCGGGCAGATGGGCTACAGCAAGACCGGCACCCAGTCACTGATCGTTCGCAGCTGGCGGCTCATCGGCAAGTGTCTGCGACCGCTGCCCAACAAATGGAAGGGGCTCACCGATCCCGAAGCCCGCGTGCGCAGCCGCTATGTCGACCTGGCCGTCAACGCCGAATCGCGCGAGCTGATCGCGGCACGCAGCAGCGTGCTGCGCGCCATCCGAGAAACCTTGAACGCCAAGGGCTTTTTGGAAGTTGAGACTCCGATTCTGCAGCAAATCCACGGCGGCGCCACCGCCCGTCCGTTCAGCACCCACATCAACAGCTACGACCTCGACCTGTATCTGCGCATTGCGCCTGAGCTGTATCTGAAGCGGTTATGCGTCGGCGGCGTCGAGCGCGTGTTCGAGCTCGGCCGGGCTTTCCGCAACGAGGGCGTCGACTTCAGCCACAACCCGGAGTTCACCCTGTTGGAGGCCTACCAAGCGCACGCCGACTACACCGACTGGATCGACGGCTGCCGGGAGTTGATCCAGAACGCCGCCCAGGCCGCCAACGGCGCGCAGGTGGTGATGCGGCCCCGCCCGGGCACCACCGACGGCAGCGTCGAAGCGATCGACATCTCCGGTCTGTGGCCGGTGAAGACGGTGCACGATGCGGTATCCGAGGCGCTCGGTGAGCACATCGACGCCGACACCAGCCTGGCCAAACTGCGCAAGCTGTCCGACGCCGCGCACATCCCGTACCTGGCGCGGTGGGATGCCGGCGCGGTGGTGCTGGAACTCTACGAGCACCTCGTCGAGGATCGAACCGAGCAACCGACCTTCTACACCGACTTCCCGCTGTCAGTGTCGCCGCTGACCCGACCGCATCGCAGCAAGCGCGGCATCGCCGAGCGCTGGGACCTGGTGGCGTGGGGCGTCGAGCTGGGCACCGCCTACAGCGAGCTCACCGACCCGGTGGAGCAGCGGCGCCGCCTGCAGGAACAGTCCCTGCTGGCCGCCGGCGGCGATCCCGAAGCGATGGAGCTCGACGAGGACTTCTTGCAGGCGATGGAATACGCGATGCCGCCCACCGGGGGTCTGGGAATGGGCGTCGACCGGGTCGTCATGCTCATCACCGGCCGCAGTATCCGGGAGACGTTGCCGTTCCCGCTGGCGAAGCCGCGGTAACGAAGCCGCGCGACACGCCGAATACCGCTTGTGCGACCGATCGGTGAAACTCGTGCTCAAAGAGCGCAATTAAGACGACAATGGACCACGTGACGGGTTCAACGGCGAGCCTCACGTTGCCGGTGCTGGCCGAGTACCACATCTCATTGATGCACGGCTGGATCCCTGGGACCGTCCAGGCCCTCAGCGTGACAGTGCTGCTGCTGGCGATCGGCTGGCGATCGCGTCGTTGGCGGCTGCTATGGCTGCCGGTGGCGGCAGCCGTCGGAGCCGGGGTGGCTGCGTGGGCTCACTGGTACATCACCGCCGGCGGTCTTGCCGACGACCCCGCGCCTCACCTGTTGTGGTGGTGGATCGCCTTCAGCGGCGCGGCCGCAACGATCCTGGTACTGGGATGGCGTGGCACGGCCTGGTGGCGGCGCGGCGCATCGCTGCTGGCGGTGCCGCTGTGTCTGCTCAGCACGCTACTGGTGCTCAACTTGTGGGTCGGCTACTTCCCCACCGTGCAGACCGCCTGGAATCAGCTCACCGCCGGTCCGCTGCCCGACCAGACGGATCTGGCCACGGTTAACGCCATGGCCGCCAACGGCATCCGGCCCCAACACGGCAGCCTGGTGCCGGTGACGATCCCCGACGACGCGTCGCACTTCAAGCATCGCGGTGAACTCGCGTACCTGCCACCGGCGTGGTTTGTTAGTAGTCCGCCGCCTCAGCTGCCGACGGTGATGATGATCGGCGGCGAATTCAACACGCCCGCCGACTGGGCACGAGCCGGCAATGCGGTGAGGACGATCGACGAGCTGGCGGCCGCGCACGACGGCAACGCCCCGGTGTTCGTGTTCGTGGACTCCGGTGGAGCGTTCAACAACGACACCGAATGCGTCAACGGGAAACGCGGAAACGCGGCTGACCACCTGACCAAGGACGTCGTGCCCTACATGGCCTCGAGCTTCGGGGTCAGCTCCGATCCGTCGCGGTGGGGCATCGTCGGCTGGTCCATGGGCGGCACGTGTGCGGTGGATCTCACGGTCATGCACCCTGAGCTGTTCAGCTCCTTTGTCGACATCGCCGGCAACATGGGCCCGGATGCCGGAACCAAGACGCAGACCATCGCTCGGCTGTTCGGCGGCAGCACCGACGCGTGGGACGAGTTCGACCCGGCCACGGTGATCCGCAGGCATGGTCGCTACGACGGCGTCTCGGGCTGGTTCGCTGTTTCGTCGGACAACGCGCCAAAGCGGTACCACAGTCTCGCGGTGGAGACCGACGCCGACGCGATCGGGTTGGGCGGTCAGGACAAAATCCTGTATCCGGACGACCAGACCGCCGCCGCCCAACGGCTGTGCAAACTGGGCCGGGCCAATGGCATCGACTGCGCGATCGTCGCGCAGCCGGGCAAACATGACTGGCCATTCGCGAGCAATGTTTTTGCTACGGCGCTGCCCTGGCTGGCCGGCGAGCTGGAGACTCCCGAGGTGCCGTTGATCGCGCTGCCGTCCGCTCCGCGCGCGCCGATGTCGGCGCCGGCTCCCCGCACCGAGTCCGTTGGCAGGTAGTCATGCCCGATGAGCCGACGAGTTCCGCTGCCGAGTCCGACGCCGACCCGGGCTTCACGAGTTCCGGCGTTCCGACGTTCGAGTCCGTCCGCGACAAGATCGAGACGCGCTACGAAACATCAATCGGCGCGGCAGAATTGGATGCCGAGAGTCCCGAGGGTCAGGATGTCGAGCAGCAATACGAGAAGCGGCAGCAAGCGGCGGCAGACCGGCTGGCCCAAATCCGCAAATCGATGCACGATGCCCAAGCAGGCACCCCCGAAACTTAAGCCACTGTGGCGCCCGGCGTGTCGGCGCAAACGTTTAAGTGTCGCGTCGCGCGGCGGCGGTTAAGCGCTGACCTTTCGCCGCCGGTTCGAACGCCGCGGCGCACCCGTCGATACTCCAGTGCCGCTGAGTGTTTCGGCGAGGAACTTCCCGGTGTAGCTCTCCGGCACCGCCGCGATGTCTTCCGGCGTGCCCTCGGCGACGATGGTCCCGCCTTCGGCACCGCCCTCCGGCCCCATGTCGATGATCCAGTCCGATGTCTTGATCACGTCCAGGTTGTGTTCGATGACGATCACCGTATTGCCTTTGTCGACAAGGCCGTTGATGACGTCCAGCAACTTTCGGATGTCGTCGAAATGCAAGCCGGTGGTGGGTTCATCGAGGATGTACACGGTGCGCCCGGTGGAGCGCTTCTGTAACTCCGAGGCCAGCTTGACCCGCTGCGCCTCGCCGCCGGACAGCGTAGGTGCCGGCTGACCGAGCCGCACATAACCCAGGCCGACGTCGACCAGGGTCTGCAGGTAGCGGTGGATGCCGGTGATCGGCTGGAAGAACTCCGCGGCCTCTTCGATCGACATGTCCAAGACCTCGGAGATGGTCTTGCCCTTGTAGTGCACCTCAAGGGTTTCCCGGTTGTAGCGGGCGCCGTGACACACCTCGCACGGCACGTACACGTCGGGCAGGAAGTTCATCTCGATCTTGATAGTGCCGTCGCCGGTGCACGCCTCGCAACGGCCGCCCTTGACGTTGAACGAGAAGCGTCCCGGTTGGTAGCCGCGAACCTTGGCCTCGGTGGTCGCGGCGAACAGGGTACGGATCTTGTCGAACACCCCGGTGTAGGTCGCCGGATTAGAGCGCGGCGTGCGACCGATCGGCGACTGGTCGACGCGGACCAGCTTGTCCACATAGTCCAGGCCGGTGACGCGGACATGCCGGCCCGGGACCTGCCGGGCGCCGTTGAGCCTGTTCGCCAGGACCGCGGCCAAGATGTCGTTGACCAGGGTCGACTTGCCGGAGCCGGAGACCCCGGTCACCGAGGTCAGCACGCCGAGCGGAAACGCCACATCGATCTGGCGCAGATTGTGTTCATGAGCACCGACGACAGTGAGCCGACGTCGTTTGTCGACAGGACGCCGGATCGCCGGCGTGGCAATGCTTTCCTTGCCCGACAGGTAGGCGCCGGTGACCGAGTCCTTGTTGGCCAGCAATTCTTCGTACGTTCCGCTGTGCACGATGCGGCCACCGTGCTCGCCGGCACCGGGGCCGATGTCGACAACCCAATCGGCGTGCTCGATGGTGTCCTCGTCGTGTTCGACGACGATCAGCGTATTGCCCAAATCCCTTAGGCGGGTAAGGGTTTCGATGAGCCGACGATTGTCGCGCTGATGTAGGCCGATCGACGGCTCGTCCAGAACATAGAGCACACCCACCAAGCCGGAGCCGATCTGGGTGGCCAGCCGGATACGCTGCGCCTCACCGCCGGACAAGGTGGCCGCCGCGCGCGACAACGACAGGTACTCAAGCCCGACGTCGAGCAAAAAGCCCAGCCGCGACTGGATTTCCTTGAGCACCTGACCGGCGATGGCTTGTTCGCGCGGGCCCAAGGTGAGCGCGTTCAGGAAATCCGCACAGTCCGAGATGGACAGCTCGCAGACCTCGGCGATGGACTTCGCGCCACGCTCCCCCGCCGCCAACGTGACGGCCAGAATCTCCGGCTTGAGCCGCGTGCCTTCGCACACCGGGCACGGCACGTCGCGCATGAAGCCCTCGTAGCGCTCCTTCATCAGCTCGGATTCGGTCTGGTCCATCTTGCGCTGCAGGAACGCCAGCACGCCTTCGAAGTCGGCGTAGTAGGACCGGGTTCGGCCGTAACGATTTCGGTAACGGACGTGCACCTGCTCGTCGCAGCCCTCAAGGATCGCCTTGCGCGCCTTGGCCGGCAGCTTGCGCCACGGCGTATCGACGTCGAAGCCCATCGCCTCGCCGAGGCTGGCCATCATCCGGGTGAAGTAATCCGCGGTGTGGCCCATCGACCACGGCGCCACCGCCCCTTCGGCCAGGGTGCGCTCCGGGTCGGGCACCACCAGGTCGGGGTCGACCTCTTTGCGGATGCCCAGACCGGCGCACTCGGGGCAGGCGCCATACGGCGAGTTGAACGAGAACGACCGCGGTTCCAGGTCGTCGACGGCCAGGGCGTGCCCATTGGGGCAGGCGAGTTTTTCGGAGAACCGCTGCTCCCGGTTATGGGCGTCGTGCTCGTGGTCGACAAATTCCAGCACCACGATGCCGTCCGCGAGGCTCAGCGCGGTTTCCACCGAATCGGTGAGCCGCTGCTTGGCGGACAACTTGACCGTCAGTCGGTCCACCACCACCTCGATGTCGTGCTTCTCCTGCTTTTTCAGCTTGGGCGGATCGGTCAGCGGATGCACCACCCCGTCGACCCGCACCCGGCTGTATCCCTGGGCGTTGAGCTTCTCGAACAGGTCGGCGAACTCGCCCTTGCGGGTGCGCACTACCGGCGCGAGCACTTGGAATCGGGTGCCTTCGGGCATCGCCAACACCTGATCGACGATCTGCTGCGGCGTCTGGCGAGCGATCCGCTCACCACACACCGGGCAGTGCGGAGTGCCCGCACGGGCATACAGCAGTCGCAGGTAGTCGTACACCTCGGTGATCGTGCCGACCGTCGACCGCGGGTTGCGGTTGGTCGACTTCTGGTCGATGGACACCGCCGGGGACAGCCCCTCGATGAAGTCGACGTCGGGTTTGTCCATCTGCCCCAAGAACTGTCGGGCGTAGGCCGACAGCGATTCCACGTAACGTCGCTGGCCCTCGGCGAAGATCGTGTCGAACGCCAGCGACGACTTGCCTGAACCGGACAAGCCGGTGAAGACGATCAACGCGTCGCGCGGCAAGTCGAGGTCGACGCTGCGCAGGTTGTGCTCGCGGGCGCCCTTGACGATCAGGCGGTCAGCCACGCTGCCCCTTCCAATGAAACTCTTTCGCGCCTGCAGCCGATATTGCGCATGGCGCTTTCCATGCTATGTGCCCATACCGACAAGCAATCGTCGAGCAGTACCGTGACGCTTATGACCATCGTCGACGACAACTACACCGGGCACGTCGAACCGGGTACGGCCGCAAAACGCATTCTGCCGGGCGTCTCGATCTTGAAGGCGTCGGTGGGCCCCATGGATAACAACGCCTACCTGGTGACGTGTTCCGCGACCGGGGAAACGCTGCTGATCGACGCCGCCAACGACGCCGACGCTCTGATCGAGCTGGTGCGCGAGCACGCCCCGAAGGTGTCGCTGATCGTCACCAGCCATCAGCATTTCGACCACTGGCAGGCGCTGGAAGCCGTGGCGCAGGCCACCGGCGCGCCGACCGCCGCACACCAGATCGACGCGGATGCGCTGCCGGTCAAGCCGGACCGTCTGCTCGCGGGCGGCGACACTGTGCGCATCGGCGAGCTCAGCTTCGACGTCATCCATTTGCGCGGGCATACGCCCGGATCGATCGCGCTGGCCCTCGACGGTCCCGCCACCGGCGGCGTCACCCAGCTGTTCACCGGCGACTGCCTGTTCCCCGGCGGTCTTGGGCGGACAACAAAACCTGCGGAGTTCGAGTCTTTATTCAAGGACGTGAAAACGAGGGTGTTCGACCGTTTCGGCGACAAGACCGTTGTCTACCCCGGCCACGGCGATGACACCACGCTCGGCGCTGAACGCCCTCAGTTGGATGAGTGGCACAAACGCGGTTGGTGATGTCGCGCGCCTGCGACTTGTGGTTACTCTGCGGCCTCGCGCTTTTCGACGCCACGCCGTGCTGGTTGCACGGCGACGGATACGTGGACGTACCGAACATGCGACCAGACCGTGTACGGGCCGGCGGTCAAAACCCCCGCCCGCTGTCAGGATTGAACTCGCCGGACTCCAGCGGAGGAGGGCGAAAGTCGGCTTGGTACCGAATACCTAGCGCGCTGTCTAGGCTAGAAACGCATAAATGGCTGATCCGCGAGCTATGACGATTCGTAGAGAGCCGAGAGGCGGTCGGCGAACTTCTCGATGACCACCTTCCGGCGCAACTTCATACTCGGTGTCAAGTCGCCGGCTTCGACGGAGAATTCGCGGTCGGCAATCGTGAATCTCTTGATCTGCTCCCAGCGATTCAATTCCTTGTTCAGCGCATCGATATATTCGGCGATCAATTCCCGGGTCTTCTCGTCGCGTGCTATCTCGACGAAGGACTTACCGGCCAGACCGTGCTTACCGGCCCATTCGGTGATCGCTTCGTTGTCGAGGCTGACCAGTGCGACGCAGTACGGCTTAGCCTCCCCATAAACGAGAAGCTCGCTCACATATGGGCACAGGCCCTTGAACCTCGCATCGATCGCCGATGGCGCTACGTACTTGCCCTGCGATGTCTTGAACATGTCCTTCTTGCGGTCGGTGATCCGCAGAAAGCCGTCGGCGTCGATCTCCCCGATGTCGCCGGTGTGAAACCAACCGTCGGCGTCGAGCGCCTCGGCGGTAGCGTCCGGCAGATCATGGTAGGACGTCATCAAACCAGGCCCCTTGAGCAAGATTTCGCCGTCGTCGGCGATTTCGACGTCGGTGGCCGGGAACGGCCAGCCGACCGTTCCGAACCGGTAAGCGTTGGGGCGGTTGATGAATGACGCGGCCGCAGTCTCGGTTAGCCCATAGCCCTCGAGCACGATGATCCCGACAGCGTCGAACCATTGTGCGACGTCACGGTCCAGGGCGGCGGCCGCGGAGACGAAGAACCGCAGTCGGCCACCGAATCGTTCCCGGATCGTGGAGAACACCATCCGGTCGGCCAGCTTGTATGCCAGCGATGACGCCAACGAGGGCTTCTTGCCGGCTTGCCGGGCTTGGGACACCTTCACGCCGACCCCAATTGCCCAGTCGAACATTTTCTTGGTGAGCCTGCCCTGCTCGGCTGCCATACCCTCGATGCGGGCATGCGCTTTCTCGAAAATGCGTGGTGCTGCACCCATGATCGTGGGACGTAGGGCCGCGAGGTTGTCGACGATCCTCTCGACGCGGCCGTCAATCGCAGTCGGGAAGCCGATCTGTAGCGGCAGTGCCAACATCACTTTTCCGAATGCGTGTGCCAGTGGCAGCCATAGGAAGTTCAGGTCATCGGGGCCGAGGATGTTGAGCGCATCGATGGCCGCGGCCGTGTACGTCCACGCCCCGTGGGTCAGGCGCACGCCCTTCGGGCGCCCGGTGGTCCCGGAAGTGTAGATGAGGCTGGCGAGTTGGCCCGGACCGACGGCTGCGACACGCTCTGTGACGGCATCGGGAGAATCGGTGAGCAGTTGCTTACCCAGTTGCTCGAGTTCACTAAGAGTGATCACCCAGTCGCCGTCGCCATTTCCGTCGATCATCACCACCTTGCTCACATCCGGCATTTCGGCGCGGTGCTCAAGCAATTTGTCGAGCTGGGTCTGATTCTCCGCGACCACCACCCGGCTTCCGGAATTGGCGACGATGTAGGCGACGTCGCTGGCGTTCGTCGTCGGATACACGGTGGTAGTCGCGGCGCCGGCGCACATCACGGCGAAATCGACCAGCACCCACTCGTAGCGGGTCGACGATGCGAGTGCGACCCGATCCTCTGGGGCGATTCCCAGTGAAATCAACCCGCCGGCAATGTTGTAGACGCGTTCGCCGACCTGCTGCCAGGTCACGCTCTCCCAGCCGTCCTCGTGCGGATATCGAAAGGCCTCCGCGTGCGGCGTCGCGGCGACGCGGTCGAAGAACATCTGCGCCACCGATGGCGCGCGATTATCGATCTTGGTGAAGTCGGGCCTCTCCGATAAGGCGAGTGGTGCTTTCATACTGCTAATCCCTTGGTGCTGAACCGAATAGCGGTGGGCGGTGATCTAGTGGGGCTTTCGATCCTGCGAGTTCCTCCAAGTCGGGGATAGAGGCGAAAGTCATCCAGATCTTGGCTGTAGTTCTTTCCAACGAAGCCGGGTGTTCCGCGCAACGCCTGGTTGACCGGCCGCCCGTCTTCAGGTGTGGTTGGGTATTCAACTTGCAACAGCTACATCGACAGATAAGTACTCGCCTAAGGCATAGGTTGCCGGCCAATCACCGACACTCACCGCGCGTGCAAGGTCGTCAACCAACGGGCTGCGGGCGCCCACCTCCGCCAACCATGCCGAGACTGTGGCCGTGATCTGGTGGGGGGGTACCCGGGCCGTGTATCCGTCGTGTAGGCGATCTGTCAGCTGATAGATCGTGGTCGTCGGCCTGCGCTGTGGCCAATGATGCCGCCATATTGTTGAATTCATCGTCTCTCCCGGTCAGCTTTATCGGTCCATCCGACCAGGGCCGCAGGCCGAGCCATAGGGGCCAAGAGCACGACTACCCGAATGCTTTGGTCTCGCATTGGATCTGCCGAAGTCCCAGCACGACAGGGTCCTTTGTCGCTGCGCTTACCGACTTACGGCCCAGGCGATGGCCGCGCCAGTCGCGTACCGTACATCCGGTGGTGGCACGTAGCGGATACCTGGCTTCGATAGCACTGTGATACGGGAATCGGCAAGATGACCGCTGCATCAACTGATCACGGTCGGCAGGTGCCGCCGAAGCGGGGCGAATCCGGCTCACGCCGGGCTTCCAAGGGGGCCAGCATGAGCGCGGTTAGCACCGAGGAATTGGCGGCGCTACAAGTGTTCGCCGATATCCCCGCTGAGGACCTTGCGGCGTTGGCTGCCAACCTGCAACCCCTGCATGCGCGGGCCGGCGAGGTCCTGATGCGGCAGGGTCAGCGAGCGGTGTCGTTTGCGATCATCGCGTGCGGTCGACTGGAGATCAGCCACGTCGGCCCGGATGGACAGATTGCGGTGACCGAGCTGTTGCCGGGAACGATTGTCGGTGAAATCGCTTTGCTGCGAAACGCACCCAGAACGGCGACGGTGATCGCGAAAGATGACGTGTGCGGCTATCGCGGATACGACGTCGCTTTCGAGTGCATGCTGGCCATGCCGGTCGTCGCCGATCGGATGGTCCGTACAGCGCGACAGCGATTGGCCGCATACATCGCCCCGATCCCGGTATCGGCCAAAGACGGTGCCGGGCTATTGCTGCGCCCAGTCCTGCCCGGGGATGCCGAGCGCTTCAAGGAAAGCGGCGCGTTCTCGCGGCAGACTCTTTACCGGCGGTACCAGGGTGGTGCTCCGACCGAGGCACGGTCGGCCTACCTGTTCGAGGTCGATTACGTTGATCACTTCGTCTGGATCGTCACCGACGGCGTGGACGGGCCGGTGGTCGCCGACGCACGCTTCATCCGGGATGAAGACGACCTCGCCTCGGCAGAGGTTGCGCTCACCGTGGCGGATGCCTACCAAGGCCGCGGGATCGGGACACTGCTGCTCGGCGCGCTGGCGGTCGCGGCACGCGTCGACGGCATCGAGCGGTTCCACGGCAGGGTGCTTTCCGACAACCCGCCCGTGCGTGCATTGGGCGATAAGGTCAACGCGCGCTGGGAGCAAGAGGAACCCGGGGTGGTCACTACGACCGGGGAAATCCCGGCCCCCGGTGACCTGCCCCTCGATGACGACACGCGCCGGCAAATCCAGCATGTGGCACGCCTAGTGATCCATGCGTTCGACTGACGCGACTGAAAGGCACCCCGAAGTGACCAACCCCCCGGGCTTTGGTGCCTTTGCGTCCTTACCGGATGGTGAGGCGCCCACGCAGCATGGACCCGTCTGGGCCATTATTCGAGGAGCTGGGTTATGAAGTCGCTCCATACGAGTCACGTGCTCCCAGGCTGCTTCATGCGCAGTGGCAAACCAAGAGTGCGCCCCTGGCGCGTGGCCTCGTCGCCTAGGTTCACCCGCATGCCACACCGCGCTCGGTGACGCCGCCGCACGACCTGGCAGTGGATGGTCGCCGGACGGGGGTAAATCGCGACAGCTAAAACTACTCGACGACCAACTGGTCGCTGTCGACAAAAACCAAACCGCCCGTGTCGAGCGCCACCGCCCATCTGCGCGCGGGGCCAGCTATATGGTTCTCACCGATATCGACTGCGTGCCCCGCCAGATCGCCGAAATCCTCAACCACAGTCCCCCCGACCTCGCCGTCCTTCCCCGTAGATACACGCACCCGCACATTCACGGCCACGCGGCTATCGCCGGTATCGCCAGCCGTCCCGCTGGCGTCTTTCGTCCGTCTATTCATCCATCGTCACCCATCATCAGCCTAGGTTGTGCGGGTGAAAATAGTGACGCGATTAGAGCACAACCAGCTAACACCGTCCGGGCTTATGGTCTATGACGACCACACCGCCGACCCCGCTCCCCCTACTAGGCTCTGCTCGACGACGTCACCATCCGGGTATTCGACGTCTACGGCGACTCCACCGTCGTCTACCCCGGCCACGGCGACGACACCACGTTGGGCGCCGAGCGCCCCAGCCTTGCCGAGTGGCGCGAGCGCGGCCGGTGAACGGGCCAACGACCCTGCCGCCGGCCTCAGCCCACGATGGGAAACCGCCGCCTGGCAGCCAAGCCCCAGAGGGCCTTCTGCATGAGCGAGCGGACGTGCCTGTCGACTTGCGCGACATTGGCGCACTTGCCGAATTCGGCTGCAATGTCGAGCGACGGAAGCACTTGCGTGACGATCTTCGTCGGCAGCGGCATGTTGAGCGGCAAAACAACGCTGAGCCCGAACGGGAAACCGAGCGTAATCGGCAACATGTCGCTTCTGGTGAGCCTGCGCCCAAGGTTGGCGAGCCCCAGCGCGCGCGACAACCACCTGCCGCGAGTCACATAGAGTTGGCCTTCCTGCGCACCGATGGACACTGAGGGGACGATCGGCACTGCGGCCTCCATCGCGGTGGCGACGTAACCCGTTCGGCCGCCGAAACTGATGACGTTCTCCGAGACCGTCGGCCGGTAGGCGTCGTAATCGCCGCCCGGGAAGACCAACACCACCCCGCCGGCAGCCAGGGCCGCAGCCGCATTGTCGCGGGTCGCGCGGATCACCCCGGTGCGCTTGAGGAGTTCGCCGGCAGGACCGGCGAACAACAAGTCGTGGCCGAGCGTGTAAAGCGGGCGCTGATAACCGTAAGTGTCGTAATAAGCGACCGCGAACACTGACATGTCGGGTGTGACGACGCCACCCGAATGATTCGACACCACAAGGCATGGGCCTTCGGGGATGTTCTCCAATCCCCTCACCTCAGAGCGGAAGTACCGCTTGACGACGGGCCGGGTCAGCCCGACGATGAGTTCAGTCAGGCCGGCGTCCCATTTTTCGACGTCTGTATGCTCGATCGCTTCGCTCATGCCTGTCCCTCACGGCGTGCCAACGGTGCGGGATCTGTCATACCCCACACGCCACAACGGCCGACAGGGCCGAAAAGCAGCAACGGTTGGTGACCTTGTTCCCTCGTTCGCACGGGGTTGGTGAATAGCGGTCGCGAAACGCGGTGCAGCGCCTAAGCTTACCGCGATGAGAGTGGGTATCGACTTCGGCACAACCCACACGGTCGCGGCAGTCGTCGACCGGGGTAACTATCCCGTCGTGTCCTACGACGGTGTCGACACGTGGCCATCGCTCATCGCGGCCAACGACGCCGGCGAATTGCGCTTCGGCTTGGATGCGGCCGCCGTCCGTCACGACCCGAGCTGGTCGACGCTGCGGTCGTTCAAGCGTCTGCTCAGCGACGCCGGGCCGAGGACCACCGTCGAATTGGCGGGCCACTGCTATCCGCTGGCTGAACTGTTCGCGGGCTTTCTCGCCCAGCTCAAATGCGACCTGCGGACTCGTTCGAACGCCGAACTGGCGCCCGGTGAACGTGTCGAAGCAGCGATCAGCGTGCCGGCCAATGCCTCCAGCGCCCAGCGGTTCTTGACGCTGGACGCCTTCAGCCGGGCCGGCTTCGAGGTGATCGCGCTGCTCAACGAGCCGTCGGCGGCGGGCTTCGAATATGCCCACCGCTACCGCTCGACGATCACCGCCAAGCGTGAGCACGTTCTCGTCTACGACCTCGGCGGCGGCACATTCGACGCGTCGCTGCTGAAGATGACGGGACGGTTGAACGAGGTCGTCACCAGCGAGGGCATCCAGCGCCTGGGCGGCGACGACTTCGACGAGGCGATCCTCAAGCTGGTTCGCGAGGGCGCTCGGCTGCGCAAGCTGGACGCCGACAGCCGTGATCTGCTGCTCGAGGAGTGCGCAGTCCGCAAAGAAGCCGTTGGCCCCAACACCCGCCGATTTCTGGTGGATCTGACGGCGTTCGGCAAGTCGCCGTTCTCCTGCCCGATCGACGACGTCTACGCGGCCTGCGAGCCGCTGGTGGAAGAGACCGTCGCCGTTTTCTCCCGCGCGCTGCACGACCCAGACGGCGACGACATCGACTGGTCCGAGGTGGCGGGCATCTATGTGGTGGGCGGAGCCGGGAGCTTCCCGCTCGTCGCGCGGATGTTGCGCAGCGTGTTCGACGAGAAACGGGTCAAACGTTCACTGCATCCGTTCGCGGCAACCGCGATCGGCCTGGCGGTCTTCCTTGACAAAGAGGCGGGATTTGCTCTGTCCGAACGTCTTTCGCGACACTTCGGCGTCTTTCGCGAAGCGCTCGCGGGTGAGGACGTCTGTTTCGACCCGATCGTGCCGAAAGGCGCGCAGTTACCGGCCGTGGGCCAGCCGCCATTCATCGTCACGCGGTCCTACCGTGCGGCACACAACATCGGACACTTCCGCTTCGTGGAGTGCAGTCGGCTGCGCGACGGCCGCCCGGATGGTGATGTGACGCCGTACGAACCGGTCTTCTTCCCGTTCGATCCCGATCTCGATGACGACGATGACCTGCGGGGCCGGCCGGTGCGGCGACGCGATGGCGGCCCGGATGTCGAGGAACGCTATGTCGTCACGTCCGGTGGTGCGGTGGAGGTGACGCTGACGACGCGACCGGCCCGGCTCAGCCGAACCTTCCGCTTGGCACGACACGACCTCGCGACCGCTTGACGCGTTCGCCCGTTCGCGCGTGGCGTCGCGAGTCGCAGCTACTTCGCAAGAAAGCGGTGTGCGTGCTGCTGGCCGGTGCCAAACTTGGCTAGCTAGTTCCCCGCAGGGAACCCAGTCAGTGCGGTTGGGCTGGAGGGTTGCGTGTCACGGATCTTCTTGAGCCATTCGAGCGAGAACAACGCCGAGGCCGTTGGCATCCGTGACTGGCTGCGCCAGCATGGTTGGGACGACGTCTTCCTGGATCTTGATCCTGAAAAAGGCATCGCGGCCGGCGAACGCTGGGAACGGGCATTACATGAGGCGGCGTCGCGGTGTGAAGCGGTGCTGTTCTTAGTCTCGCGCGCCTGGCTGGACTCACGCTGGTGTCAAAAGGAACTCACCATCGCCGACAAGCTCAACAAGCGCTTGTTCGGGGCGTTGATCGAAACATTTGACCCCTCCGAGTTGCCCGCTGATTTGAGCAAGACCTGGCAAATCGTGAATTTAGCGTCGGGACACGATCATCGGCCGTTTCCCGTCACGTTGCCCAGCACACAGGAGGAGAGCTTCGTCTACTTCTCTGCCGAGGGCCTCAAGCGGCTCGAAGCAGGCCTGGTCAAGGCGGGCCTCGACCCGCGATTCTTCGACTGGCCGCCGGAGACGGACCAGGACCGTGCGCCGTACCGGGGTTTGCGCCCATTGGAGGCCGAGGACACTGGCATCTTTTTTGGCCGCGACGCGCCGATCGTGGAGGCTCTCGATCAGCTGCGTGGGATGTGCGAGAAGGCGCCACCACGGCTTCTGGCGGTGCTCGGCGCATCCGGAGCCGGGAAATCTTCGTTCCTACGGGCCGGGTTGTTCGCAAGGATGGAGCGCGACGACCGGGTTTTTCTGCCATTGCCGGTGATCCGTCCGGAAAGGGCCGTTATTTCCGGGGAAACCGGATTGCTGCGGGCGCTGGAAACCGCGCGCGATGCGGCCGGGATCAGGATGGGCCGCACCAAGCTGCAGACTGCGATCAACGGTGGTGTCGAGACATTAAGACCATTTTTGCAGCAGTTGGTCGAAAAAAAGACACCAAAGCCGATTGACGGCCAAGGCCCGAGCAAGCCGCCAGCGTTGGTTATCGCCGTCGACCAAGGCGAGGAGCTGTTTCGCAGCGAGGGGTCCGACGAGGCCGAACAGCTGCTCGAGCTGCTGGCCGGATTGCTGACCACCGACGCACCGGCAGTCGTTGTGCTGATTGCGATCCGGTCGGACTCCTATGCGCAACTGCAGGAAGCCAAAGCCCTAGATGGAGTAGGAAAAAAGGCTTTCGATCTGGGCCCGATGCCGCAGGGCTCCTACTCCGAGGTCATCAAGGGTCCGGCAAGACGATTGGCCGGAACACCGCGCGCACTTGCGATCGAGCAGGCACTTGAGGCTGCGCTGCTGAAGGACATCGAGACCGGCGGGGCCAAGGATGCGTTGCCGCTGCTGAGTTTCACACTGGAACGGCTCTACCTGGAAAACAATGGCGCCGGCGGCCTGACTCTCGCCGATTACCAAGACCTTCGCGGCATAAAGGGCTCCATCGACGAAGCTGTCGAGCTTGCCTTGAGGGCGACAGACGGCGACGACTCCGTACCCAACGATCGCAGCGCGCGGCTGGCACTACTGCGCCGCGGCATGATCCCGTGGTTGGCCGATATCGATCCCGACACCGGCGCACCGCGGCGACGAGTCGCGCGTATGTCGGAGATACCTGCCGAATGCCAGCCGTTGCTGCGCAGTCTTGTGGAGCAGCGCCTGCTGACCATGGACCGGGACGCAGACAACCACGTCACGATCGAGCCGGCCCACGAGGCGCTACTGCGGCAGTGGACGTTGTTGGACGGCTGGCTCGCCGAAGACGGCGAGCTGCTAGCCATCTTGGAGGGCATCAAGCGCGCAGCGCGAGACTGGCGGCACCACGGCAAAAGTGGCCCGTGGCTCACGCACGCGGCGGATCGGCTGGTGGCCGCTGAGCAGCTCAGCGAGCGCCCCGACCTGGCAGCGAAATTGGAGCCGGCGGATTACGAGTATCTGAAAGCATGCCGGAAGGCCGAAGACGAGCGCCGCGCCCGCGAAGAGCGACAGCGCCGCGCCGAGCTGGAAGCCGCCCAGAAGCTCGCTGCCGCGGAAAGCGCCGCGGCGAGGCAGGCCGAGGCGCGCGCGGCGGCGGAGACGTCCGCCAAGCACGAGGCAGAAGTTCGCGCCGGCGAAGCGCAGGCTCACGCGCTGGTATTACGGAAACGCACCCGCGTTCTGTGGGCCATCTTGGCGATCACCGCGATCGTGGCGATCATCGCGGTCGGCGGTGGACTGGCTGCCTTATGGGCCCGCAACGAGGCAAATCAGGCGGCGCTGAAGGCCTCCGCCGAGCGTATCGCCGGTGATGCGTTGGGCATACTCAACCGCGATCGACCCGGTGGCGATGTGCAGGCGATCCAGGAAATGCTTGCTGCCAGTGTCCTTTCGCCTGCCATCAGCGGTGATGACGCCGTCGCCGCTGCGGTCAAGCTGTCCTGGGCGTCCAAGCTGATCTCTCCCGGTCTGACCTCCACCGCGGCTTTCAGTGGCATCGGGCCGCGAGTCGCGTCTGCCGGCTTTGACCACCTCGTGCGACTCTGGGACGCCAACACCGGCGCCCAGATCGGCAAGCCGCTCGCCGGTCACCACGGCGCGATACGCAGCCTTGCTTTCAGTCCCGACGGAGAACGAATCGTTTCAGCGAGCGACGACGGCGAATTACGGCTGTGGGACGTCAGCAAAGGCCAGCTGATCAAATGCGCTACCACCACGGGATCGCCCTGCTCTGGCATTGCCGCGAGCGATCCATCAAGCAGCCGCCCGGGGATTTCGTCAGTGGCATACAGCGCCGATGGAAATAACCTTGCGATCGGGCGTGAGGACAACGGCGTGCAACTCTGGGATCCGAAAACCCTTCAGCCTCGCCTGCCGCCGTTGCCGGGGCATGACGACTCCGTGTATAGCGTTGCGTTCAGCCCTGATGGCCGCCTACTCGCGTCCGGAAGCCGCGACAGAACCATCCGGCTGTGGGATACCGACAGTGGCGCCGCCGTCGGCGATGCGCTGCGTGGTCAAGACAGCTCGGTCTTGTCCCTGGCGTTCAGTTCGGACGGTCATCAGCTCGCGTCGGGCAGCAACGCGGGATCCGTCTGGATATGGGATGTAGTCGACCCGAAGTCACCCCGACCGACGTGGGCGCCGCTGTCGGACAAGCAGCACCCGGGAGCCGTGCACAACGCGGCCGTCGAGGCCGTCGCGTTCAGCCCCGCTGGCGGCATCCTGATGTCGGGAAGTGACGACGGCACCATCAGATGGTGGGACACGCAAAGCGGATACTCGATGCCGCTTCCGTCGACACGCCGTGGGGACAAAGTGCGAATGGTCGCGTTCGCCCGGGTGTGCGGCCAAATCGCGTGTACCTTGGCCGCGCTGTCGGCCAGCACCGTGGGAGGGATCCAGGTGTGGGACGACGTTTATAAGGCGATCCCTCTCGAAGGCAACGACGGTACTGTCACTGTCCTCGCGTTCGACCCTGTCAATCCGGCTTTCATCGCATCGGGCAACGCCGGGGACGACGCAGGGAACCATGGACACGTCATGCTGTGGCAGCCCGACACATCGAGTCAGCCCCTATTCGACGTGCAGGACGGTGGCGGCGTCGGGTGGCTGGCGTTCCGTCCCGATGGACGACGCATCGCCTCGGGCAGCTGGGACGGCAAGATCTATATCCGGGATGCCTCGACGGGCAAACTCGCCGGCCCAGGGGTCATTCCCACTCACTCAAGATCAATTGCCGCATTGGATTACAGCCCCGACGGTAAGCGGATCGTTGCCGCACAGGACCAACAGGACGCGAAGAAATCGGTTCTGCAACTCTGGGACGCCGAGACGGGTGCCGCGATCGGCCCGCCCCTGACCGGCCACAGCGCGGGCCTTGAGACAGTTGCTTATAGCCCTAATGGAGACGTCATCGCGTCCGGAGCAGACGACGAGACCGTCCGACTCTGGGATGCCCGGAGCCTTCGGCCGATTGGTGTGCTGGCGGGCCACAGCGACAAGGTGTACGACGTGGCGTTCAGCCCCGACGGCCATCGCTTGGTTTCTGGCAGCTGGGACGGCACAGTGCGCATTTGGGATGTCGACAAACGCATCGAGGTGGGAAAGCCGATGGAGGGCCACGCCGGAAAGGTCAGAGTGGTCACGTTTTCGCCGGATGGCCGCTACATCGCCTCCTCGGGCGATGACGGGACGGTCCGGTTGTGGAACTCACGGACCCAGCAAGCCGTCGGCGCTCCGCTCAGCACAAACTTGGAGCCGGTTTGGGCTGTGGCATTCAGCCCCGCCGAAAACGAGATGGTGAGCTCCGGCTTTGATTACAAACTGCACCGATGGCTGTTTCCCTTCAACGCGCAGAACTTCCTCTGCGAAAAAATCGCGACGAACATGAGCCATCGACACTGGACCGAGTGGATCGGATCCAACATCGACTACCAAATCCAATGCCCCGGCAAGCCGATCGAACCGGATAGCTGAGCGCAGCGCCATGCCAATCGCGTTCATCTCGCGCGTTCGCGGCCGAAGCCGGCTATGGATCCGAGCGGCCGTGATCATCGAAGCCGTCGCCGCCGGCGTGGCACTCTGGGCAGTGGGTCTCTTCCCTGGTCTAGGCGCCAACGCAATCAGGCTGGTCGAGCTCAAAGACGGCGTCTACATCGGGAGCCGCCGCGCCGCCGCTATCGACGTTTTCGACGAACCCTTATGCTCCTCCTGCGGACCGTTCGTCCAATCCAAGGGCCCTGACATCGAGCGCGCGGTGAACGACAAGAAGATCGCTGTGCGCTATCACTTGCTCAATTTCTTTGACGAGGAGTCCGCGAGCGGGGATTATTCGAGCCGCGCTATCGCGGCGACCCTTTGTGTCGCCGAAACCAACGACCCCAACCGCTACCAGGCCTTCTACAACCGCTTATTCGCCGGGGATTTCCAGCCGAAAAAGAATGCGCACGCCGATCGGACCAATGCCGAGCTGGCTCACCTGGCCCAGACGCTGAAAGCCCCGCCGAGCGTGAGTAACTGCATCACGTCCGGACAGCGAGTGCCGCACGCCAAGGAGGAGGCATCGCATGCCGAGGGGACACTGCAGAGACTGCTGGGCATAGTAAGCGTGCCCCAGGTGTTCCTGGGCCCCCGAGAAGTCGACTGGTCCAACACCGGCTGGATCGACAAGCTCAGTTGACGCCGGCAAGCGGTCACGGCGCGGCGTCGAGATCGGGCGTCCAGGCCACCCCGTTGATATGGCTTCCGCCGTCGACGAACAGCGTGTTGCCGGTGAGGTAGCGGCAGCCCTCGCCGGCCAGGAACAGCGCCACGGGGGCGATATCGAGGTAGGGGTCGCCGATCCGGCCCATCGGATTCATCGCGTCGGCGAAGGTTGCGATCTCCGGGTTGTCGCCGAGCGCGCGCATGAACGCCACACTTTTGGCCGCCGGGCAGATCGCGTTGACCGTCACGCCGAAGGGCGCCCACTCCCTGGCGGCCGTCCGGGTCAACGCACGCAACGCCTCCTTGGCGGCGTTGTACTCCAGGGTGCCCATGTGCGCGTTTACGCCGTTGAGGCTGCAGACGTTGATCACCCGTCCCCAACCGCGCGCCCGCATGTACGGTAGGGCGGCCCGCATCGCCCAGAACGGCCCGAAATAGGCGACCGCGATACCGTCGCTGAGCTGTTGATCGGTCTTGTTCTCCACTCGGCCGATCGAACCGCCGCCCCAGGCATTGTTCACCAGGATGTCGATCGAGCCATACTCCGAAACCGCTTGTGCGACAGCATTTTCGACTTGGCTTCGCACCGCGACGTCGACGTGGGCGAACAATCCGCCGATGACGTCGGCGGCGTCGCGGCCGGTGCGCTCGTCGCGTTCAGCCACTACGACCTTGGCGCCCTCCTCGGCGAAGCGGCGCGCGATCGCTTCGCCGATACCCGCGCCGGCACCGGTGACCAGCGCCACCTTGCCGTCCAGCTCAGCGGTCATCTGCCACGCTCCTCAGCAGGTCGCGGGCCTCGGCCGAGCCGTCGAGTGCACGAGTGGTGCGTTTGACGATCTGCCATCCAGCCACCGTGCGTCGCAGCGTGACGTGGTTGGCGCCGGCCCGCCACACTCGGTAGCCGCTGCCGTCCTCGTCGTGCCGAACCAGTATCGACTCGCACACCGCCACGGCCTTATCCCCGTCGACATCGACGCGCACCGGACCCAGGAAGTGCGCGGAACCGCCGCTGATCAGTCCTTGGTGGGCCGGTGACCGCACCATCTCGGCGACGTCGGCCCGGCTACGCATGTGCCAGCCGTCGACGTCGTACTCGCCGTCTTCGGCCCACAACCCGGCAACCGCATCGGCGTCACCGGCGTCGACCAGCGGTCCATAGGACGCCATCAGGCGAGCGATAGCGAGCTCGTCTTCAGCCCGGCCCAGCCGTTGTTCCAGCAGCGCGAGTCTTTCCTCGACCGTCATCCGGCTTCCTCTCCGCTTGCAGCAGCCTCTGCATCGTGCGATGAGCGGCGAGAACGGCCCCCGCGCGGTCGGCATCGTTGCGCATGGCCGCGATCTCGTCGTTGCCGCTGACGACATGCACGGGCCCGCGACCCAGCCACTCCAACCCCTGACGCGCCACGTCGGCGGGCTCGGCGACGACGATCCCGGGCGCGTCGAAGTTCAAGCCGACCCGTTCCATCGCCGGCGTCCTGGTGACGCCCAGGACCAGTTCCAGCACGTCGACGCCGTGGTCGCGCAGCTCCAGCCACAGCCCCTCAGCGAAGATCCTGGTGAACGCCTTGACGCCGCCGTAGACGGTTTGCCGAGCCGAACCGAGGTAGCCGG
>Ga0335075_10001230_pt1 | contig 42633 bp, 45 predicted proteins | sample Lox_Sample_24_FD_206723 | JGI IMG/M metagenome (GOLD analysis project Ga0335075, IMG submission 206723) | Soil microbial communities from Loxahatchee National Wildlife Refuge, Florida, United States - Lox_Sample_2.4 | ecosystem: Environmental > Terrestrial > Soil > Wetlands | place: USA...
CGGCTGCTCCACCCCCGCCATCATCCGCAGCAGCGTGGACTTACCCGTCCCGTTCGGGCCAAGAACACCGATCTTGGCGCCCGGCAAGAACGCAAGCGTGACGTCATCAAGGATGACCTTGTCGCCGTGCGCCTTGCGGACACGGCTCATCTGGTAGATGAACTCCGGCATGGCTCAAGGGTAGGCGGTACCTGACCGGGTTACGAACCAGCGGCCTCCCAGGCCGGAGCCGAGGCCCTTCGCCCGGCCAGCCGAGAGCCGAGTGCAGGTCAGGGTCGCGCTCCGGACTAGGCCGATTTGGACCGGCCGACTTGGACCCCGCAGGCCAGGACCGGGCTGGCCCGGAGCCGGCCGACTCGCAGCACAGCCGGCTCGGGCAGCCTTTCCTGCCCCGGAGCGCGACGCGAGCCGAGTCAGGCCGGTACCGAGACTGGCTCAGCCGATTCGCCGGCCTGCGCCAGCATCTGCCTGGCTTCGTCCTCGTCGAACGCCGCACCGCCATCGGACGCTAGCGAGCTGGCGGAAGCTGACTCGAGTTCGGCCTGGTATCTGGTCCCGCCGTCTTGCTCACTGTCGGCCGGGTCATCCTCCTCCGGCTCCGGCTCCGGCTCGCCGTACTCCGATTCGTCGGGATCCGGGACCCCGAACTCTGGCCCCATGCCGTACGGCCGCCCGGGCCGCTCCCCGGTGCTTGGATCGACCGGGCTCCGGTCGTCGGTACCCCGGTCGTCCGTGCGTCCGTCGTTGATGCGCCCGTCGTCGGGCAGCGGCACGCGCCCCTCCGCGGCCATCGCTCGCTCGCGCTCGAGCGCCGTCTGCTCGAGCTGCTCGGTGTTCTTCTTGAAGATGGTCACACCGCGGGACAGGTCGTGCCCGATCGATTCAGCGAAAACATCGACAGTGACCCGCTTGTCCGCGCCGTACTCGCGGACCGTGAGCGTGCCCTTGACCACAACCGGGTCGCCTCGGCGCAGGCACGCGGCGCCGTTCTCCGCCACCTTCCGGTAGCAGGTAACGCCGACAAACGAAGTGCCCTGGTCCGTCCATTCGCCGGTGCGCCTGTCGAACCGGCGCGGGGTCCAGCCAACCCGCATGTAGAGCGTGCGGGTCCCGTTCCTGGTGTATCCGCCCTTCGGCGGCGTCGCCACGTAGCCAGTCACGCTGAAAGTTGCTTCATTGGCCATGTCGGGCCTCCTCGACGTCCGGCATGCCGACCGACATTCGGTCGGCGCTGCCGCTGACGGCCGGCGGCCCAGTGCCGCCAGCGCACCTGTCAAGGATGTGCCGGTTTCCCTGCCCGACCGGGACGCCCAAGCACGGCTGTGCACAACCGAGTCGGTCCTGTCCTGGCCTGTGGAACGCTGTCGGCCGCCTAGCCCGCGCAGGTGCGAGAATCCGCCCGGCCGGTCATTGCAGCCGGAAATCTCCGGCGGCTGTCCGCAGCTCCGCCCGGAATCGTGCCAGCTCATCGAGCTCGCGCTCGGCCGGCGCCAGCACAAGCTCTGTCGCAACGCCGCCCATTCGCTGCTGGATGTCATCGAGCAATGCTTCGGTCTCGCGGCTCGCGGCCGCGCTGACCGCCCGGCTGCTGGTCCGCGCCGTCAGCCAGCCACCCACCAGGCCCACGACAACCATGACGACCGGCCAGGGCAGCAGCCACACATCGCTGAAGAGCTTCGGCATCCCCGATGCGATGCCGCTAGCGCCGAGAAGCAGCGTTCCGTACCAGGCAATGCCCACCAGCACGCAGCCGAGCAGCAGGCCCTGCACCACACCAACGAGCCGCCACCAGCGCTCCACCGCGGTATCGGCGGGAAGCGCAGCGCCAATCTCCGCGCCAATGGCAGCGGGCACGTCCTCGGCCCGCGATCTGACCGCGGCCCGGACGGTGGCCGACCACGGTGTCGGCAGTGGCGGCACGCCGGAGTCCGCCACCTCGGTAAGCGCGTTGTCGATCTCTGCCTGCTGCGCGCCCGACGGGCCTGCGGTCAAGCCGTGCAGCTGATTCCATAGCTTGCTGAGGCGGATCTTCCGGATCGGATCCCGTCTGCCGAATCGCTCGATGACCCAGCTCACCGGCCAGCCGACATAATCCGTTGCCCGAAGCTCGCGAGCGCTGCGCAACGCATCTCCGATGGCGGAGACGCCTGCTGCCCTCGCGAAGGCCGTCGCGAGCTCTTCTTCGCTGGCATCCAGCAGCACGTCCTCGTCTGGGCTGGCCGGATCGGCGGGCCGCGCGCCGCTAGCGGACGGGGCCGCGCCATACGGCTGGAACCGAGCGACGATCTTGTCAACGTCGGCCGCGATCCTGGCGGTAGCCGCCTTCCTGGCCGAGACGGCCTCGATCAGCAGCTTGCGCATCTCCTCGATGCCAGCCCCCGTCTTGGCGGACGCCACAAGTATCTGCACGTCCGGCAGATTCTCGTTGTCGAGCAGCCGCCGCAGGTCCTGGACGCAGTCCTCGATCTGGCCCGCGGACAGCAGGTCCGCCTGGTTGAGCACCACGGCGACGACCTCGGAGTGCCCGGCTAGCGGCACGAGGAACCGCCGGTGCACCGCTGCGTCCGCGTACTTCTGCGGGTCCAGCACCCACACGATCAGGTCCGATCGGCCGACCAGCTGATCGACGAGGTCGGTGGCGTGTCCTAGCACCGAGTCGTGGTCGGGCAGGTCGAGCAGCACCAGCCCGTTCATCGACTGCTCGCCGCTGCCCAGCGCGCTCGCTCGCGCGTAGCGGTGCCGGCGCGGCACGCCGAGCCACTCCAGCAGCGGCCCGGCGCCAGCAACGCCCCAGACACAGGCGTGTGCTTCCTTGGTTACCGGCCTGGTCACTCCGACCGTCGAGAAGTCTGCCCCGGCCAGCCGGTTGAACAGCGAGGACTTCCCGCTGCCAGTACCGCCGGCCAGTGAAACAACGGTGTGGCGCGAAGAGAGCATGAGCCGCTGATCTGCCTTGGCCAGCACTTCGCTGGTCGAACTCAGCAGTTCCTCGCTGAAGCCTTCCGGTCCGCTTCGGACGGCGCCGATCTCCACCATCCTGGCAAGCGCGGCCAGGCGGACGGACAGCTCGGCTCGGTCACCGCGCCCCGGACTCCGCACCGACCACATGCCGGTCATCGCGCCGCCTCAAGTTCATAGCCGGCCTGCAGCAGCTCGGTAGCTGCGCCCACCTCGGCCACGCCCGCTGCGTCGATGACAGCGAAGAACCGCCGTGCTTCGAGTTCCAGAAGCTGAGCCACCCGCTCGCGCAGGTCGCCGCGCACCCGGGCCGCGACATCGCGCAGCAGGCCAGCCCCGAACAGGGACTCGAGCAGCTGCTGAGGCACCGCGTCGGCCGCGCCGTCCGCCATCGCATCGGCTCTGGCGTAGCCGAGGACGCCAATCGTCAGTACCAGCGCGAGCGATTCCTCATCGAAGGACACGACCCTGGCGATCGAGCGCTTGGTGACATTCTCGTCCCGCACCACGTGCACCACCTGCTCCTGCCACCTGCCGATCGCCCTGGCTGCCGTGGTGGCGAGCCCGGCCGTCGCCCGGGCAAGTGCGGCCCGCTCCAGCCCGTCGGCCCCTGCCCCGGCACCAGTGGCAAGTCCGAGGTCAGCGAGCGCGGTGGCAACGAAGTCCGCCTCGGCCGCTGCGGTCGCGTCACCACCGGGGGCTTTGGCCGGTCCCATTTCGGCAAGGAGGGTGGCTCCGGCTCGGCGCTGCTGCCAGTCCGCCACCACCAGTTCGGCAGCGCGATCGGCGGTCGCAGTCACCAGCGACACCATGCTCGCCTGCAGCGCGGCCTTGACCGCCGCCGCCCTGGCCGGCATGCGCACCTTCTTCTGCTTGGCTCCCCAGCCGCGCCGAACCTGAAGCGTGCGGAGCAGGTCGCCGGTGCTGGCAAAGTCCTGCCAGCGAGCCAGCACTTCACCGTGCAGCAGCGATCCGTCTCCGGTGGACGCATCAAACTCAGCCAGGCTGGAAGCGAATATGGACTCAACCGTTTCGCGAAGCTGGCGCGAGATTGCGTTCTGCTCGATCACCTCATCGGCCAGGGCGGGCACCCGCTCGCGGAACGTGTCGAGCACGCCCGACATCGTCTGGCTGAGCACGGCCACCCGCCGGTCCTCGCGCTTGGCCGTGTCAGCCAGCCAGTCGCCGATCGGCGCGGCCACGTTGGCCGGTAGCTGCGCGTCCGTGATCGTGGTCTCTGGTACGACGAAGCGCCGGACCTCACGCAACCCGTTGGCCTCAAGCATCGCGTCGAAGTGCGTCGTGAGCTCAGCCGCGGCTGATGGCGGCACTCTCGACAGCGCGACGGCAAGCGCGGCTCCCCGATCCCGGGCGTCCCGGAGCATCTCCCAGACGGCAGCGTCGGCGTACCGGCGGGCAGTCGTCACGAAGAGCCAGAGGTCCGAGGCGTCCAGGAACTGATGCGCGAAGTCGCGGTGAGCCTGCACCACAGAGTCGATGTCGGGCGTGTCGAGCACGGCGACGCCTCGCGGCATGCCCTCGCTCGCGGCGAGCACCAGAAGTCCGTCCCGGCCCGGCATGGCGAGACCCTGCTGACGTACTCGCGGCAGTGTCGGCAGGAAGACGTTCTCGGCGAACCAGCGCGTGTCGTCCGGGTGGCAGGCGAGCACTGGGCTGTTGGTGGTAGGCCGGCGAATGCCGGTCGCACTCACCTGCTTGCCGACCAGGCTGTTGAGCAGAGTCGACTTGCCGGCACCGGTTGATCCGACGAGCGCGACCAGAATCGGCGCGCCTGACTGCCGCAGTCTGGGCAGCAGGTAGTCGTCGATCTGGCTGAGTAGCTTGACCCGCTCGGCCCTGGCCTCGCCGACACGTGGTGAGTCGAAGACGAGCGGCACCGTGACGATGGGATGCCGCAGGCCAAGCAGAGCGGCCTCCAGCTTCTTGGCGTCCACCCGGGCGAACGGTTCCTCGTCTTCGGCTGGCGTAACCGCGCCAGAACCGACGGGTGCCGCATCAGCGGTACGGGACCAGATCGAGCCAGGAGTGGGAACGGCGGGACCATCAGGCGGCGGCTGCCCGTCCGGGACCTCATTGCCGCGGATCGGGCCAGGCGGAGGCCAGCCAGGTGCGCCAGGTCGCGGCAGCTGGGCCGGTGCACTTGCCCGCGCATCATCGGGCCAGCCCGTTCCCCCCTGCTCGGCCGAGGCAGCCAGCGCGTCATGAGCGCTTGCCGGCCCGGCGCCTGCCCGCCCGGTGTTTGCCGGCACGGTGTTTGCCGGAACGGGGGCAGGCATCGGTAGCGAGAGGGACGGGCCGACGCCGGCCGCGTCGGGCCAGCCGCCTGCATTACGCGGCACCGGTGCCGCGCCCGCGTCCTGGGCCTCGGTCATGCTTCCGGGTCTCCCACCCCAGCCATGTCGTTCACAATCGGTCTGCACTCTGCTCGCTGCCTGCCACGCGCACCGAGACCGTCACCGCCCTGGTCCCTTGCGGCGGCGCGGCCCAGCGACGCCAGGCTCGCCGGCCAGCTGCCGCAGGCCTGCGGCCGGCAGGCCACACATCACTATCACGACTGTCAGGCGTAAGATCCGGCATTGTCTAGTCCCGGGGCGACAGTATCCGGCCTTGACGTAATTGTGCTCTGCTAGGGCAGATTACCGTCAGTAATGCGCCAACATGACCGGCCGCATGGGCGGACCCGGAGCAGCGGATCGGCTGGCCCGGCTGCGGTTCCTTTACTAGCCGCGGTCACGCACCGCAGTCGCCCATGTAAACCGAGTTAATCGATAGTAATAGCGAATAGCTCCGTCACTTCTCGGTAACGCCCGCTGCGTCGAAAGTAGCCACATCGCGCAGTGCCCGGACGGCGCTCTGCACGATCGGCAGCGCGAGCAGGGCGCCGGTGCCCTCGCCGAGCCGAAGATCGAGGTCGACGAGTGGGCGAAGGCCCAGATGATCCATGGCCACGGTGTGACCTGGCTCGGCTGACCGGTGACCGGCAATCAGGCAGCAGGCGGCGCCCGGCGCGATCGCGCATGCCGCCAGGGCGGCGCTGCCAGCGATCACCCCGTCCAGGATGACCGGAACCCGCAGCGCGGCCGCGCCGATGATGAAGCCGGCCAGGGCGGCGTGCTCGAACCCACCGAGTGCGGCCAGCATCCGGACCGGATCCGCGGCATCTGCCTGATGCAACGCGAGCCCGCGGCGCACGACGTCGACCTTCCTGGCCAGGGTCGCGTCATCGACCCCGGTGCCCCGACCCGTCACCTCAGCCGCGTCCCGGCCAGTGAAGGCACAGATGAGGGCCGCCGAGGAGGTCGTGTTGGCGATGCCCATGTCGCCGGTCAGCAGGCAGCGGTTTCCTGCCGCGACCAGATCACGTGCCACCTCGATGCCCACGCCGATAGCGGTCATTGCCTGTTCACGGCTCATTGCCTGCCCGACGGTGAAGTCGCCGGTGCCCCTGGCGACCTTGCGTGGCAGCAGGCCGGGCATCTGTCCCAGGTCAGTGGCCACGCCAACGTCGACGACTACGACCTCGGCCCCGGCCTGGGCGGCGAATGCATTGACCACAGCCCCGCCAGCCAGGAAGTTAGCCACCATCTGGCCGGTAACCTCCTGCGGCCATGGGCTTACCCCTTGAGCATGGACGCCGTGATCTCCGGCGAAGACCGCGACGGCCGCAGGCTCGGGCAGCGGGGGCGGGCAGCTGCCGGCCAGCCCGGACAGCTGAACCGACACATCCTCGAGCACGCCGAGCGAGCCGGCCGGCTTGGTCATCTGCGCCTGGCGCTGCCTGGCTGCGGTCAGCGCATCGCGGTCGAGCGGGCCGATTGCCGCCACCACCTCGTCGAGCAGGCTGACTGCCTCCCGTCCGGGGAGCTCTCGGTTGCCATATTCCTCGGCGTGTACTGCCCAGCCCAGCGGGCGCCGGCGCGCCCAGCCGGCCAGCGCCAGCTCCGGCTCCGGGGCGAAGCTGGCGACGTAACCAATGCAGAGGTAAGCGACGACCTCCAGGTGCGGCGGCAGGCCAAGCTCTGCCGCCAGCTCGCGTTCGCTGAAGAAGCTGACCCAGCCAACGCCCAGCCCCTCCGCCCTCGCCGCAAGCCAGAGGTTAGCCACGGCCAGCACGCTGGAATAGGCCGCTGTCTGCGGCTGAGCATGCCTGCCAAGAGTGTGTCGGCCGCCCCTGGTCGGATCACACGTGATCACGATGTTGACCGGCGTCTGCAGGATCGCCTCGGTCTTCAGCCGGTCGAAGGTGCGGGCCCTGCCCGCTGGCAGCGCGTCAGCGAAATCCTGCCGTGACTGCTCCGCCAGTGCCTTGATCCGCGCCCTGCGGCCGGCGTCAGCTATGACGATGAAATCCCACGGCTGGGAGAAGCCCACCGAAGGTGCCCGATGCGCGGCGGCCAGCACGCGCTCCAGAATGTCGCTCGGGATCGGGTCAGGCAGGAAGTCTCGGCGAACGTCGCGCCGCTCTTCGATAGCCCGGTACACCGCGGCGCGCTGATCGTCGGGAAATGCATGCATGTCGGGTGACACCTGTGGCCCCTACTCCGTCCGTCGCCGGGCGTCACCCCGGTCTGCGGCACAGCCTTTACCAGCCTGCGCCGTCATCATCTACCTGGGCCATTGGCGGCCCGTCAGGGGGCCAGCCTGCCACCGAACCAGTGACCGCGATGGCATGCTGAAGCAGCGCATTGAACGCCGCGACCGCCACGGCGGGCCCGCCCTTCTCTGACACGTTACTTACCGACCGCAGGCAGCTCGCCCGTAGCGCGTCCTTGGCTTCGGCGGCGCCGACGAAGCCGACCGGCAGCCCAACGACGAACGCCGGCTCGACCCGACGGCTGATTATCTCTGTGAGTCCGGCCGGGCCGCCGCCGGCCACCCAGACCGCGCCCGGGCCGACCTCACCGAACGCCAGCCTGATCGCGGCCGCAGCCCTGGTGATCGACGCCGTCCTGGCGAGGCGATGGGTGAGCGGTTCGCCGATCTTGCACAGCACGGGGCTGCCGGTAATGCCCGCCGCTACCATCGGCGAATCCGCGACGACAGGAGCGCCTGCGGCCAGCGCGGCGACTCCCTCCGCCAGTGATTCCTCGTCACAGACGAGGTCGGTGAAATAGTCGAAATCGGCGCTGGCCTGAATGACGCGCTCCGTCACGTCGCGGCTGAACTTCGGCAGCCGGGACAGGTCAAGCCGGGATCGCAGGATCCGGTACGACTCTTCGATGACCGAGCTAGTAGCAGCGGCCGCCGCCTCATCTGGCCACGCCATGCGGTGGGCACCTCCCTCCGCACCGAGCGGAGTTAGCCCGGGATGAACTGATCAGCTCGGCGGATGCGGCGAGTCGCCCGACACCAACGCCATCGGCCCGGTGTCGCTCCCGCTCGCTTCGACCGTCGCCAGGTCGGCGCCGACGGTAGCCGCAGCCTCCTCATCTCGGCTCCGGTGCGTAAACAGCACGTAGTGGAAGATCAGGAACCGGAGCACGAAGGTCACGCAGTTCATCAGGAAGTAGGCGCCCTGGACCACCAGGTGCTTCATCAGGTGCTGGTAGCCCATGTGGTGGGCCCACACGCTGGCGTAGTGCGACGTCAGGCCCAGGATGACCCAGACGGCGATGGAGACGACCCAGAACGGCAGGGTCTCGCGCAGCCAGTCCGGCTTGCCCTTGCGCTCCCAGGCCCAGCGGCTGAGCACGTAGCTCACGAGAGCGGCAACCATGGAGGCAATGACGCCCGAGGCGCCCGCGCTCAGGTTGACCGGACCGGTCAGCAACCCGAGCACGACCTGACTGGTGACGACGGCCGCCACTGCGACGAGGATGAACCGGAGGAACCGGTTGCCGGCTTCAGTACGGAGCTTGGTCTCGAGAGGGGCGGGAACGAAGCGCCAGGCGGCGCGCGCGATCTTGTCCGTTACGGAAGTCATCGATTCCCTAGCTTGACAAACGGCTCCGGCGGGGTTCAGACAGGCACTACAGTACGGGAAGCTGCGAGCAGCTTGGCCCGAAACCCTCCGCTACCCGCCGCATTTGAGGTTAGACGTCCTGTCGCATCCGCGCGGCTCAGTCAGTATCCCCGCCCAGGACCGGTCAGTCGCGAGACAGCAACCAGCGGTCGGCGACCAGGTCATGACAGAGCTCGTACCTCGCCGGGGGCAGCGTTCGCTCGGGCGTGGCCTCGACCCGCCAGCAGTCGTTCCCGCCGCCCGCGCCAGCCGGCTCCGCATCCGGGCTAACTAGCGGCGCATCCGGGCTAATCAGCGGCGGATCCGAACTGACTGATGGCGCGGCCGGAACGAAGTGCCGGTCCAGCACGAACATGACCGTGTACCGCCGGCCCCGCCAGACGAACCTGGCCGGCGTTCCGTCCCGCAGCCAGACCTCTACTGGCTCGCCGAGGTTGGCGCGCATACTGCCGCTCCCTGGCACAGGCACCGCGCAGGTGCTGCCCCACCGCCCAGGGGAAGACAGGCAGACTTCTACTTTCGAACATACATTCGTTACGTTACGCGAGCAACCCCGCCGGTCAGGCTGCGGCCCAGCCGGCCATCGGGAAGGCCGCGAGCAGGTCGCGCACCTCGCCGGCTACCCGCGTGATGACCTCCTCGTCATCCTTGGTGGCGGCGGTGATCGCCTCGTCCATCCAGGCGGCGACCTGGCCCATGTGCTGCTCGGTAAGGCCCCTCGTGGTGATCGCCGGGGTGCCGATCCTGATGCCGGACGGGTCAAACGGCTTGCGCTGGTCGAACGGCACGGTGTTGTAGTTCACCTCGATGCCGGCCCGGTCCAGCGCCTTTGCGGCGGGCTTGCCGCCGATGCCCTGCGGCGTCAGGTCCAGCAGGATCAGGTGATTGTCAGTGCCGCCCGAGACCAGGCTGTAGCCGCGCGCCAGCAGCGCATCCGCGAGCGCCTTGCTGTTCGCCACGACCTGGCTCGCATAGGCGCGGAAGGACGGCTGCGCGGCCTCACGCAGCGCGACCGCGATCGCTGCCGTCGTGTGGTTGTGCGGGCCGCCTTGCAAGCCGGGGAACACCGCTTTGTCCACCGCGGACGCGTGCTCCGCCACCGACATGATCATCGCGCCGCGCGGGCCGCGCAGCGTCTTATGGGTGGTGGTCGTGATCACCGAGGCGTACCCGACCGGTGACGGGTGCGCGCCGCCAGCAATGAGGCCGGCGATGTGCGCGATGTCCGCAACCAGAATCGCACCGATCTCATTGGCAATCTCGGCAAAGGCCGGAAAGTCGATAGTCCGCGGGATCGCTGTTCCACCGCAGAAGATCACCTTCGGCCGCTCGCGTCTGGCCAGGTCGCGCACCTCGTCCAGGTCAAGCCTGCCGGTGTCGGCCCGGACCCCGTACTGCACAGCCTTGAACCACTTGCCGGTAACTGACACCGGCCAGCCGTGGGTCAGGTGGCCGCCCATCGGCAGCGCCATGCCCATGACGGTGTCGCCGGGCGCCAGGAAGGCCAGGTAGACCGCGAGGTTTGCGGGCGATCCCGAGTACGGCTGGACGTTCGCGTGGTCGATGCCGAATAGTTGCTCGGCACGCTCGCAGGCGATCCGCTCGATGGGATCGATGAACTGCTGACCCTCGTAGTAACGGCGACCCGGGTAGCCCTCGGAGTACTTGTTCGTGAGCACGGTGCCGCTTGCCTCGAGCACAGCGGCCGACACGTAGTTCTCAGAGGGGATCAGCCTGATCTTGTCGCGCTGCCGGCGCGCCTCGGCCTGAATGAGGTCGGCGATGTCTGGGTCGGTGCCGGCGACATGCGGGATGGGCGGCTGGTGCATGTGTAGCTCCTTCGCTCCCCGGGCGCGCGGCGGCCTGCCAGTCGCCGGGATTCCTTCAGCTGGCCAGACCTTCATCATGCCGAACCGTGCGGGCCCCGTACACCTTGGCCTGCCCTGCCGCTATACCGCTGCCAGCAACCGGCCGGCCACCTCGGGCCACGGCCGCTCAGCTGCGGCCAGCTCGAACAAGCCTGCAGCCAGCAGGGAGTCCGCGGCAGCCGCCAGGTCTGGCCGGAGCTCGCGGTGCACGGTGGCGCACGGGCCAGCGGGGTTCCGGCGGACGAAGTACGCCAGATGCAGGCCTGCGGCCAGGCGACCGGCGGCGTCATCACGCGGGCCGCTGAGCGTCAGTAGGACGCGGCTGGTGTATCTCGTCGTTATCCGTTGCGCGGCCGCCCCGTTGAAGGGGTCAGCGCCCAGGTAGGAGACGTTTCCCACGGTCGCCTGGGCGACCGCGCCCATGCACAGCGGGCATGGCTCGAGCGAAGTGACCAGGTGGCAATCCGCGTACCTGCGCTCAGGCGCAAGGTCAGCGAGCGCATTGATCTCGGCATGCGCCAGCAAGCTGCGCGCCAGGTGCTGGGGCGCCGCGTCCGAGCTGGCGGGCGAGGCCGAATACACCATGTTCTGGCCGGTGGCGATGATCGTGCCGGTCCCGTCCAGGACGGCGGCGCCAACCGGGATGTTGCCGCGCAGCAGCGACTGCCAGGCCTGGTCGAGACAGGCCCATTCGGCCGCGGACAACTCGTCGGCCGGAATCACCCCAGAAAGGCTAGCGGCTGAAGAGCAAGACCAGCCGCGAACGCCGCCGTTCCCGATAAAAAACGCAAATTCATGACACGAGTAAGCGACGGTATGCACCAGCCAGAGCGCGCCGCCTGTTTCGGGGCCGCCCCCAAAAGCGGCTAAGCCGGACAGCGCCGTGATTGCGGGACGGCGCCCGTCCGGGCTTAGCTCAGCCTGCTACGGCGTCCAGCAGCTTCCTGCGCTGCTGCTCGCCCAGGCCGCCGACTCGGCGGTTGTCGTCGATGCCGGCCTCTTCCATCACCGCTGCGGCCTTCGCCGGTCCGTAGCCCGGCATCGCCTTGATGACCTGAGCAACTTTGGTCTTCTTGGTGATGTCGTCAGTTTTCGCGAGTACCTGGGCCATGCTCGTTTTGCCGGCCTTCACTGAAGCGAGCAGCTCGCTGCGCTTCTTGCGGGCAGCCTGAGCTTTAGCCAGGGCCTCGGCGCGCTGCTCCGGTGTAAGTGTTGGCAGAGCCATGTCACTCCTTCGGTTTGGGTCGATCAACTGTCCCACATACCCGCTGCTAGCTGCGGTAGCCGCGCTCGTGTCGACATCCGCCCGGCTGGATGCTGCTCTTGATTGAGATTCTCAGTGCTATTTATTGACAATTGCGCCAGCTAACATTCGCAACCGGGCCTCGAGGAGACCAGCGCCATGGCTGATGACACTGTGACAGCTGAGACCGTGACCGCTGAGCCCGTGACCGCTGAGCCCGTGACCGCTGGGCCCGTGACCGCGCGGGACCTGGCACGCCGGTCGCAGGCGGCCGTCAAGGTCAAGGACCGGGACGGGTGGCTAAGCCTGTTTGCCGCTGACGCCGTCGTCCAGGACCCGATCGGCCCCTCTCCCTTCGACCCGGCCGGGGACGGCCACCACGGTCTAGCGGCGATCGCGGCCTTCTACGACGCGGTAATCGCCCCGAATGAGCTGATCACGTTCGAGATCGAGAACTCCTACCTGTGCGGCAACGAGGTGGCAGACGTGGGCATCATCCGCACCGTTCTGCCTGGCGGAAAGCACGTCGCTGTGGTGCATGGCGTCTACACCTACCGTTGCAACGAAGCCGGTGAGCTTGTGGCGCTGCGGGCATTCTGGGAGTTCGACAAGGTCCGGCTCGTCGCGGCCTGACCCGTACCTGACCCTTGCTTGCCAGCAAGTAACCTGCCTAGGTGCGCATCGGGCAGATAGCAGTCGACATCGCCCCGCTGCGCGAGAGCCGGGACTTCCGGCGGCTGTTTGCCGGGCGTTTCGTCTCGATGGCCGGGAACGCGCTAGCAACCACCGCGGCTGACTGGCAGGTCTACTCCCTCACCCACAACTCACTAGCCGTTGGACTGCTCACGCTCGGGTCGAGCGGTGGCATGTTCATCGGGCTGCTGACCGGCGGCATGCTCGCCGACCGCCACGACCGGCGGACACTGCTCACCGTGGTACGGCTCCCCCAGGCCGTGCTCGCCGCGCTTCTGGCGGTCAACAGCCTGCTGCCCCATCCGGCGCTCTGGCCGCTGTACGCGATCACCTTCGGGATCGGCCTGCTCTCCGGGCTCAGCTCGCCGGCTTCCACCGCAGCGACCCCTGCGCTCGTCGGCCTGGACCGGCTGCCGGCTGCGGCCGCTCTCAACGCGACGGCCGGTCAGCTGGGACAGCTCGGGGGCCCGGCCATCGCCGGGCTGCTGATAGCAGGACCTGGGCTGGCCAGCTGTTACGTGATCGATGCCGTTTGCTTCGCGCTGTTCGGCCTGGCGATGATGGGCGTCTCCCCGCTGCCGCCGACGGTCCGCGGCCAGCGGCCCGGCCTGAAATCACTGGCCGAGGGCCTCCGGTATGTCCGCCATAACCGCGTCGTCGGCGGGATGCTGCTGGTCGACACCAACGCGATGATCTTCGGCATGCCGTCGGCCCTGTTCCCGGCGCTGGCCAGCACACACTTCCACGGCGGGTCAGCCACCTTCGGCCTGCTGACTGCCGCGCCTGGCCTCGGCGCGATGATCGGGGCCGCGACCAGCGGCTGGACTGGCCGGGTACGGCGGCCTGGCGTCGTCGTCATCGGGGCTGGGATGGTCTGGGGAGCGGCAATCGCGCTGTTCGGCATCGTGACCAGCCTGCCGCTGGCGCTGTTCTTCCTGGCGCTGGCAGGAATGGGCGACCTCATCTCGGAAGTGCTGCGGAACTCCCTGCTGCAGCGATACACCCCGGACGAGCTGCGCGGCCGGGTGTCGAGCCTGTACCTCGCGCAGGTCACCACGGCCCCAGCCGTGGGCAACGTCGAGGCAGGCGGCGTGGCCAGGCTAGTGTCACCCGGTTTCTCCGTGGTCACCGGCGGCTTGGCGTGCGTGGTCGGCGCCCTGGTGCTGGGCGCGCTGATCCCGGCGCTCCGTAACTCGACGCTCAGGGGCTCCCCGGGCGAGACGCCGGACTCCGCGCCTGTTGCTTCCGCCGAGTCGTCAACAGCGCCAACTGCGTCAACTGCGCCATGATCCTTTTTCGATGAAGACTTGGCGTGCTATACGGACGCCAAGTCTTCAGGATCACGACTTGAAGGGCGTGACGGCCGCACGAGCGTGTCCGCTACGTGATCTGGATCGGGCACAATGTGCGCGTAGGCGCCTGTAGCTCAGCCGGATAGAGCAGCTGCCTTCTAAGCAGCCGGCCGGGGGTTCGAGTCCCTCCAGGCGCGCAGGTCAGAGCCGCCTTTGGCGATCACGAACCGGTTCTGGGAGCCAACGGCTGGTACAGGTACTTGCCCCGTGACCTCGATGAATACGGCGACGGATCCTGCTCTGAGATGCCTGGCGGCTAGCCAGACATAGCCTGGGGCTGCGGCTCTTGCTGTGCGATGCCCGGCGATGGATCGTACGCTTCCCGCTGCCCGTCTTGGGACCGTCAAACATGAAGAAGCTCTAGGACCTCCTGAGGCCCTCCCGGAACTATCAGCGGAACCGGGACGGTCTAAACCCCAGGCCAGTCGTGACGGAGCGCAGCGATCGGCGCGGTTCCTCCGGCGACTCGTCTTCCCTGCCCAAAGAACGCCGACATCCTGGCGCACTCGGCCTCACCCCCGAAACCACCGAACTGTCAGCACACGTGCAGCGCACCGTCAAGGCCGCCCGCAAGGACAAGCCCACGTTGCGGAAAGGATCTCCGCTCACATGCAGGTGCGGGATGATGCCGGACATGACCGCCGCAACTAGCCGCTCGGACCCACACCACGCCCCAAAGTTCGGCTACTTCAGCCTGCCCCGCGTCATGGCCGAGCGCATGCGCGGATTCCCCGGAGCGTGACGTGGCAGCCCTTGAAGGCACCCGGGCGAGCCAGAGGCAGCAGCGAAGCGCAATCACGGCTGGCACGCGTGCCGCTCATGTACGGAAGGAACTGCCGCTTGCCTGCCGGCTTGCACGCTGGATCCTCGCCGCGGCCATCCTGCTAGGTTGGCTGGGCCTGTATGGCTACTGGCTCGTGTCGGGCGCCCATCCCGACTGCCAGGTGACAACCGTCACCCGCGCGGGCACCGCCGCGGCGACGACCCGTAGCTGCGGCCTTCCAGGGACGGCTGGCTATATCTATGTCGGAGCGATCGTCCTGCTCCTACTCCTTCCGGACGCCAAGGCTATCCGCATCGCCGGTGCATCATTCGAGCGCTACGACTCCGCAGAGCTGCCAGGGGCGCTGCGCGTCATTGTTCAAGCCGTCAGCGGTGACACCCCTCCTGCCCGCACGCCCGCCACGGACGTCGTCCCGGAGGAACTCATCCGCGAGGTGCTCCAGCAGGACACGGCGCAAACTGCCAGCAGCGGGTGAAAACCGCTAGCTATCCGGCTGCCCGCCGCGCGCCGTATGCTCGAAACATGCCCGAGCCCGAGACTGCCGGCCTGCTTGCCGAGATCAGCATGTCCCCGTCAGCCGCACAGGCATTCCGCGGCCTTGACGGCGCGCAGGCCCGCGCGGTGGTCGAGGCGTTCATGAAGATCGGCACACGCGAGGCCCGGCCTATGTCGAGGCGGCCGGAGTTCGCCTCTACCCAGCTCAGGACTTACCAGGTGATTGTCCCTGCGCTCGAGGCAGCGCCGGCAGTCATCTACCGCCGCCTCGAGGGCAGCGAGGGTGGCGGATACCTCGTAATGGCCCTTGTTGGTCGCAGCGACTTCGAAACCTTCGAGCGGGCAACCGCAGAGGGACTTCTGAGCACGCCCACCGGGCAGATCGCATCAACCCTGGCTACAACCGTCGCCAGCACCGCGGCTGGAACGATCAGCGCGGCCGCGTTCGACCAACTGGCCGAGCGGAGCTAACAGCCTAGCGCGCCGACCCGATCGGCTCGGGCCGGCCCGCTGAGTTGCGTCCAACTGGCCGGCTCCGAGATGATCTTCTGGTTGAGATGCTCGGACCCACATATCTGCGTGGCTGGAGACGGGAGACGAGGTGTTCTCGCTGACCGCCCTAGCGCTGGAATACCAGGGAAACTACGGGACTGCCCAGGGGGATCTGGAGATCTCTGATCTCATCAACAACCCCGAGGCGAACGGCCTCTGCCGCGTCCATTGTGTGACTGTCCCCGAAGAAGGCCCGTATCTGGTCCTCGGTGAGATCGGTCCGATGCTCGAGTATCGATCCGATTCGGCGTTCGTCTGCCTCCAGCGAGCCTAGCTTCTCGCGCAGAGTCTTCGCATCGAGCTGACCGGCGCCCTGGAACTGCAGGCTCACGCCGTGGAACATGAATGTCGAGTGCGGGCTGGCGTACCTGACCTCACCGGCTTGGAACACCGCGTTGCCGATGGAGTCCATATTGCCGACGTTGTGCGTCGACAGTTTGAACGGCATCGCCTTCAGGACGTTGTACAGGTTGATCCCGTTCATTACGGCGCCGCCAGGCGTCGAGAGCGAGAGGCACACTTCGGAGGCGCCCTGGTTGGCCAGGCTCGCCATAGCTGCGATCAACGACTCTGAGGTATGCGCGTTGATCTCCGCGCTGAACGAGACGTAGACAGTCTTCCCGGCGCCCTGGTTGCCGAGAACCTCAGGGACCTGGATTGGCGCCACTGACCGGGTCATCCCGGCGAACATAGGCGGCACAGTCGTATTTTCTGCCACTAGAGGCCTTTCGCGATAGTCACCATGACCGCGGCGTGGATTGGCCAGCGGCCAACGGAGCGAAAGCGCTGCGGCGTGGTACTACCCGGCGTAGCGCAGCGCGCGATATCGTGGCTGCGCAACGACGGCAGGCTTTCTGCCCCGGCTCCGGCCCTGCCGAGGCTGGGCACGGCAGGGTTTGCGCATTGCGGTTGGGCTGGGAAGCGCGAAGGGCCTGCAAGTCACTTGCAGCTTCCCAGCCCGTGCCTCACCCCCTTAAGGCGAGCATCCGATCAGCAGTGTCCCGGGATCGGCAAGCCCTCCGCGAGAAGGCGCGCCGGCGGCTTTCAGAGCGATTTTCAGTGGAAGCCGGAATTTTCAGCCGTGCGCGGCGTGTCACAGGGGGCCCGGAGCGGGGACGCATTACCGTCGGGTCCATGGAGCGATCAGACGTTGTGGACAAAATACGTACCTACAGGGCTGAACTGACCGCTGAACAGAATCGCATCGATGCAGAACTCCGCAGGCTGGACGCAGCTCTGGCGGCGTTCGCCATCGGGCACGAGAACCTGAACGCCACTACTACTTCGCAGACCGGCTCCGACTCCGACACCGCCGGGACTTTCGACCTGCTGCGCGAGTACATCAGGTCTAACTCCTTCATCCACGCAACTGCGGCCCTCGAGTACCTCATAGGGCACGGATGGCGGACCGACGCACGCCATCCGCTGAATGCGACGCGCACAGCGCTAGCACACCTGGCGACCTGGGGTGAGATCGAGAGGGTGAGGCGCGGTGTGTACCGTCCGGTGACCGGAGCTTTCGTTCCCGCCCAAACGGCCAGTGCCCAGTCACTGAACAGCGGCCCGGCTGCTCTGTCATCGTGTTGCGGCACGCACCAGGTTCTCGCTTAACGCCTCGCGGCAGCCGACTAGGGAAACAGCATGGGCATGGGCAAGGGACCGAGGATCGTCCAGATCATGCCGGGCGGCGGGTGGCTGATTGAGCGCCCAGCCTGGGGGCCGGGCGATGAAGTTACCAGACTCATCAGACCCGTCGTCGCGTGGGCTCTCAGGGAAGACGGCTCCCTAGTGCCAATTGAGCTCGAGTCTGATGGCACCTGGTTGGACTCAATTCACGACATCAGCACGGTGGGGCTGCGCATCTATCACCCCGATGAGGCTGATGTTGAGTATACGGAGATGGAGAAGGCTCAGATCAGAGCCGAGGACAGCCGCCAGACGGCATAGTTGGCGGAACGCCGCGGCGGCCGGTAGGCCGCGGCCCCCATCACGCAGGAGCCAGCCAATACGCCCTAGCACCACCCAAAGCCATTCACCCAGGTAGCGGACAATGCATCGCGTCCGGGAACCCTCGACGCACTCAATCGCGCGGCTCGATGAGATCCCCGGCATCAGCCTGGTCGCCGCGCACGCGATCCTGGCCGAGATCGGGCTGGACATGACCCGGTTCCCGACCGCCGGGCACCTGGTCTCCTGGGCGAAATACGCTCCCGGCGTCAGCGAGTCGGCCGGGAAGAAGAAGGGCAAGAACTCCACCGGCCACGGCAATCCTTACCTGGCCGCGATCCTGGGCAACGCCGCCGCAGCCGCCGCCAAGACCGACACCGTCCTCGGCGACCGCTACCGCCGACTCGCTCGCCGCCGCGGCTCCCGCAAGGCCAACGTCGCCGTCGGCCGCTCCATCCTCGTCATCATCTGGCACCTGCTCTCCGACCCCGGCACCCGCTACGCCGACCTTGGCCCCGACTACTACACCCGCCGGATCGACCCCGACCGCCGCCGCCGCGAGCACGTCCGCCAGTTCGAAGCGCTCGGCTACACCGTCATCCTCGAACGCGCCGCCTGAACCCACCGCGTCCAACCCAGCCCGGCGCCGCCGGGCGCTGCCGCGCGCCCGCTAACTGCCGATTTTCGGATTAGCAGCCGGCCGGGGGTTCGAGTCCCTCCAGGCGCGCAGCCAGTTTCCTCAGCTCAACGCGTTGCAACGCAATGGCGAGAAAATGATCGCTCGCCCGAAATGTCAATTTCATGCCACACGTGCCACGGCGTCATTTCTACCGAGCGCCTGCTAGCCGCCGAGCATCGCGTCAGCTGGTCACGATGAGCACGACCGTCCTTAGCGCACGTCGGCATACGACGGCGCAGGGACAGGCGTCATGACCGCGGTAACTGCATAGTGTTCGGCGGCCGGACCGCGTCTCGACCTGCGGCCATTCGTCTCATATCGGACTAGCAGCCTGTGGTAAGCACATGAGCCCGAAGCTGGCAGCCATTGCAAAGCTTGCTATCAACAACTATTGTATCTTGCAAGACTTAGGCAAGGACCTGTCCGCGTTTCACGGGTCACCGCCAGGCGCCCGCGGCGGGTCGGTATCGAGGTCCGCGCCTCAGAGGGAGTCGAAAATGAGGCTCTTCAGATTTAGGGCGGTGGTCACCATCCGCCTGCCCGGCGCCCCGCGATCTGGCCGCGCATACGAGAGTGGCGCGCGGAATGTGACTGTGCACGCCCGGCACATCGGCCCCCCTCCCGGCGACAGATACTTTCCAGCGGCGATGACGTGGGAGGAGCCGCAGGACCTGTGGTCCGGAGATAAAGGAGATAAAGCCGTAGTCACGATAACCGTGGCGGACGAGGACGCGCTCGACTATCTGGCCGCCGGGCGGCCGTTTACGCTGTGCGGTAGCCATTCAGGGCACGGCGTCGTCACCCGCCAGGTCTACACAGACGGCAGCCCCAGCTAGCCCGCCCAGTGGCACAGACCTAGTGATTCGGAGGCTGCCACTACTCACCGGCCTGGCCGCCGGAGTCGGCTTCACAGTCAGGCTCAGCCGCCGGAAAGGCCGCCAGGCCACGTCTTAGCTGCCTGCTGACGGTCCTTGCCCTAACCCCACTTAGGCTGGCGATCTCCGTAGCTGGCAAGCCGACAAGGTAGCGCAGGACGAGCGCCTCGCGCTGGCGGAACGGAAGTCCCCGCAAGATGACAGCCGCAGGCAAGGACGTGGGGCTCCCTGGACCCGGCGGCCCCGTCCCGGCGGCGTTCGGCCGACCTGGCTGGCATGAGCGCGAGCGCTTGAGCACCTGCTTGCGCAGGTAGCTCAGCCCTTGGTCGCAGGTGCCTAGCCGACGCCACGCGCGGTGCACGGCGACGAACGCAGCCTGGACAACGCTCTCGCCGACCGCCACATCGCCGGTCAGCAAGGTTGCGACCTCGACCAAAGAGCGATAGTGCGCCTCGTAGAGATCTTCCACGGCGCGGCCAGCTTCCGGCCCCGCGGTATCCCGGCCCTGCGGCCTTCGCCATAGCGGGCCAGACCGGCTCGCCTGCCTGCTCGCCGCCTGCCTGCTCGCCACCTGCCTGCTGTGCTTGCCAATCGCCACCGGCGCAACGAGACTGCGTCCACGGCGCCCTGCTGGCAGCCCGGCCGCGCGCAACCTTGTTAGCCGGCGGATACGCGCCAGCACTTCCGGTCCCTCCCCGCCGATCCGCTGCGCTGGTCAGGCCGGAACCAGCGTGCGGGAAACGACCCCGTACCCGTCCCCCGCCGCAGCCAGCAACTGCCGCAGGGCCGCCGTGACCCTTGCCTGGTCCGCAGCGGTCAGCCGACCGAGCATCCGGGCAAGCTCCTGCTCACGCCACGTCGCGACCTTGCGGACCAACCGTCGGCCAGACCGGGTCAGCTCAAGCGTCACGACGCCGCGGTGGCCAGGCTCGCTGCCCCTGGCCACGTGCCCGGCAGCCACAAGCCGGTCGGCAACCCTGGTCACTGTCGACGGCTCCAGCCCGAGCGCCTCGGCCACCCGAGCTGACCGGGCCGGGCCCAGATCAGCCAGCACCGCGAGCATCCGGAACTGCGATAGCGTCACCGCACCGTCCAGCACGTCGAGGCTGCGCAGTGCCACTCCCGTCAGCATCCGGGTCGCCGACTGCAACAGCTCAAGCGCCACCGGATCTTCTACCGTGCGCTCGCGATTAGCAGATGCTTCCATAGCGGAGAATTGTACTTGTACAACACTTGCAATCCGCAACAGGCAGTTAACTAGTACCGGGCGCCCACCCGGCGTCGGCGCCGTGACTGCGGTTGTTAGCGAAGACCAAGCCCGATGACGGCTCCACCGATGATCACGCGCTGGATCTCGCTCGTTCCTTCGAACTATGGAGCAGATGGAGGTGCGGGCGGCCGGCGGCGGTCGGTGCCCGCGCAGGTCGATGCACTGCCGTGCGGCGTAATGTCAGCCCGGAAGCTGCGCCGGGCACCCGCGATGGAACGCCTCGGGTCGCATCTTCACTCAGTGGAGCCGCTCTCTCCCGCGCCGCTGGCCGGCGCGGTCGATGATCGCTGCTGCCGTGGCCGCGGCTGCGGCGACGATGGCGGTGGCGGCGATGAAAGCCAGGTGCGTGCCCGTTGCCCAGATTCCGTCGGGCAGCCCGAGGATCACGGCAAGCGCGCACGCCCAGGCACCGGTGATCGTGGCCAGAAACCACCGGCCAGTGAGCAGGGCGATGCAGGGCCCGACGATGAGAAGCCCGATCAGTACGACCCGGTGGCCGGTGGCGGCATCGATGGCGGCTACCACGGTAACGGCGATCATGCTGACGACCCACAGTCGCCGTGCCGTCCAGCCCGGCAGCAGGGATGCCCGGAGGGGCGCGTGATCGGCAGCAGTGCCAGGCGCCGGCTTCTGCCCGTTCAAAGACGGCGGTAGGGCGCGACGCGCATCGCGTTGACCGCGTCTCGTGCCCTGCGCTATTGCCGCAGCCAGCGCCATGGCCGACAGGAGGCTGAGCCCGGCCGCCGGGGCAGTGGCGCTGGCCGGCGCATAGCCGGCGACGATGAGACTGGCCGTGAATGCGGCGTAAGCGCCAATGATGGCCGCGCCCTGACGGCGGCCGATTCCATGGTGCCGCCACGCCAGCGCGAGCACGGCTAGCGTCAGGCCCGCGTACCAGGCCGTGACTAGCAGCGCCTGGCTAGATGAAGCGCCGAGGCCGAGCAGGGCGCCGGGAAGCAGCAGCCCGGCTACCACATTCAAGGTGTTGCTGTTCAGCGCCGTGCTGAGTGTCGCGCCACCGCGGCCGCGACTGGCGAGGTACACGGCGGCTACCGCGTTGGGCAGGCTGGTGACGGCGGCTAGCACCAGCCCGCCGGTGATGATCTCCGGGATGCCAAGGGACCTGCCGAGGCTGGACGCAGCCCGTTCCATCGCGATACTCGCCACGATGACCACGGCCAGCGCGACCGAGGCTGCAGCCCAATCGGTCCATCGCCCGCGCCGAGGCCGGATTGCTTCCTCGAGCTCCAGTTCCTCTTCGGCGACCGCCGACCGCAACCACGCCCGCCACGCCACGGGGACCGGCAAGCCCTGTCCGCGCGTCCAAAGCACAGCGACGTACAGCGCCATCGCTACCGCCGCGAGCACCAGGCCGGCCAGCGCAGGCACCATGCCGCCGAGGACCAGCACGCAGACGACGGCAACCCACAGGGCGATTGCCCCGCCGAGGGCCACTACCCTGCGGTGCAGGCCGATCCGCCCCGCCACCGCCGCCCCCAGACCCAGCAAGGCAGCGAGGTTGAAGACGTTTGAGCCGAGCACCACGCCCGCGCCTATCCGCTGCTGGTGGCTGGACAGTGCGGCAACAGCGGCAGTTATCTCCGGTGCGTCAGCGGCCAGCGCCGCGACGATTCCCAGCAGCGCCTCCGTTAGGCCTAGCCGCTCCCCGATCCGCTCCAGCCGGGAAACCAGAAACCAGCTCGTGAGCAGGCTGGCCACTGCCCCAGCCGCAAAGACGACAACGAGCACTAGGCTCCTCTCCTCCTAGTCCACCGCACTGGCGGCGTCACTGGCAGTCCGCAAACAGGAACATCACCGCAGGCCGCCCGGCCGCCCGGCCAGCCGGTCAGCGTCGGAAGACCGATTGCCGTGGCAGTAGTCCGGTCGCGCGGAGGCTCGGCCATATGGACGTTGCACCGACCAGACTGGCTCACGTACCTCGGCTCTGGAGTCCCTATCCGAGGCCGCCCGTTAGCCGCGCCAGCCGCGCGGCGACCGTGACGTCACGAACGTGCTGTGCAGATGGCCGCCCGGCCCAGGGGCTGCGATTGCCGGATCCGGGCCGTCCCGGTCGGCCAGCCATCTCATCAACATCGTGTAAACGACTGGCACGAAGCAGGCCGCCGGAATTGCCCACAGCACTGCAACCGCGAGCTGCCGGTCGGCAGCGGCGCTCAAAGCCCCGGTCCGCACCGCCGAGCCGGCCGCGTCCGACATACCCGTGACATAGGCGACCACCCAGATGCTCCACATCGCAACCGCGGCCATGGCCGCGCGCAGCGGGCGGGGCAGAGGCTGACGCGCAGCAACGGCTGAGGTTAGCTCCAGCCAGACGGCTGTCCCAGCACTCACGAGCGTCACAAGCTCCGCTGCTGCCAGGATCGGATCACGGTCCAGCGCGCGCAGCGCCACAGGCAACCGCCACGCGATCACCAGCGCCACGAACGGAAGCACACTCACGCTCGCCCGCACTGTCGGCTGCCCAGGGCGCCCGGCCCGCGTCGAAGGCCGGCGTTCGCGCAGTGGCGACGACTGGGCTGGCCAGCCGATGGCGACCAGCGCCGGAACAACTACGGCGAAAACCGCAAATTGCACGGCCTGAGCGACGGCGTAATGGCGGGCCCATGTCCCGCCGGGCGGAACTGCCGCTCCAGCGGCCAGCACCACGGCAACAACGGGCAGCCAGCGCCGTGCCCGTCTGATGGCCGTCGTCACACTGACCGCCTCTCTGCCGGTTAGCGCCTGGCTCAGCTGTTATCGCTCCGCGGCGGCCGGCTACGGCATCAGCCTTCGGCCGCGAAAGCCGCTGCACCGATACCGATCTGCGGCGCTTGAGCCATATCGGCGAGCATACTGCGACATCGCGTAGCCAGACCCACCAATATTCCATTTGCGTACACGTACACACCATCAGCTTGTCTCAACCGGGCCTGTCAGTGCTCTGGCGCCCCGGCGCGGTAGTGATGTCACACCAGGTCGACGGACATCCAGTTCAGCGATCCAACCTGTGCGCCGCTCGACCAGCAGGTAAGACGAGGACCTGCTCTGTCGCAAATCTAGTTAAGGAGACGATCAACGAAACGCTCGAACTGGGTTGCCTGATATGGCGAGCGGCCTGCTCATCAGCCTCGGTGAGCAGCCGTTGGCCCTTTGTGCTCGTCTAGGGGGAACGGCGCTGCAGCCCTGGCGGATTTCGGACTTTCCCTGATAGCGCGGGCAATCACAGCGAGCGGGAAGGACTCGTCATGTTGCACTATGTCCTTCGGCATGGGGCCAAGGCGCCTCAGCATCCCGCCGAGACGCGCCAGGCCGCGGCTGAGTCCGGCCGACCGCCGAGCGAGCCCGGGCAGCCAGAACATCCTGTCGCCATGGCCGGCCGGCAACTGGTCCGCTACGGCCTCGTGGTTGTGATCGCCTGGATAGGCGCGCTGAAATACTCCGCCTACGAAGCCGCGGCAATCCACCCGCTGATCGCAAACAGCCCGCTCATGAGCTGGCTTTACAACATCTTCAGCGTGCGCGCGCTCGCGGCTACGCTCGGCACCCTGGAGATCATCGCCGCCGTGCTGATCGCAGTGCGCGTGCTGTCCCCGCGGTTGTCAGCTCTCGGAAGCGCGATGGCGATACTGCTCTTCCTCGGAACGCTGAGCTTCCTCTTCACTACACCGGGCGTGACTGCAGGCGGCGGGTTCCCGGTCCTGTCGGTCCTGCCTGGCCAGTTCCTGCTCAAGGACCTAGTCCTGCTGGGCGCGGCACTGTGGACGCTCGGCGACTCACTAGGTGCCATAAAGCCGCGCGGCCGGTCCGGTGTGCCTCAGCAGCGCCATCCGTCGCGTTAGCTGCCGGGTCATGCCGGGTCTTCTCGAGCCGCCAGGAGCGTGCCTTCGTAATCCTCGGCACATGGCCCGCAGCTGAGCAAGTGAGCGACGACGCCGGGGTACCGCCGGGCCACCTCGGCGCCGGATTCAGCGTCCAGGACGGCATCGACGTACACATGCAGAATGCGCAGCGCCTGCTCGCAGCCCACGTCCCGCGGATCGGTCTGCAGGAACCGGTCGAGCTCGTCCCAGCCGGTCATGGTCACCTCGCACGCTCGTGATGGGGACGCGCCTCCTGGGCGGAAGCGGCCAGGTAACCGTTAGCGGCCAACGTGGCCCGTAGCTTACGGCGCGCGTCGAACATTGTCTTGTAGACGGCGTTTCGGCTTGAACCCAGCTGGACAACTAGGGCATCCAGTGGGATACCGTCAACCACGATCGCGATGAATATGCGCCGCTGCCGCTCAGTCAGCTCGTGCTCCACAGCGCGCCGGACAGCGGCGATCAGGTCCTGCCGCTCGGCATGATCGGCGGGGCTGAGGCCGAAGCGGTCGGGCAGCCGCTCCCAGTCCGCGGCGTCGAGCGCTACAGCCGGGCGCTGCCAGAAATGCCGACCGAGCTTGCTGGATACCTCCAGGACCACGAACTTGTATGCCCACGTGGTGAACCGGCTCTCACCGCGGAACTCCCCGAGCTTGATAGTGATCGCAAGCACCGCATCGTCGGCAGACTGGTGAGCCAGGTCGTCAAGTTCCGGCCCCGTGATCGGGTGCCGCCCCGCGCGCCTGCCCAGCTCGGTGCGCGCAACGCGGAGGAGCAGCTCATGGAGCCGCATGAGCGCCTGGTCCCGAGCCAAGCCGGAGCCACCCAGCGCCGCGAGCCACTCCGCCGTCTGCTCGTCGGTCGCGCCGCCACGCCTGCCGTCGCCGCCAGTAATATCGCCGCCCGCTGGGCTAGCGCCTTGAGCAGGGTCATCAGCCGATCCCACGCCTAACGATCCTACGAGCCCGCCAACCAAGGACCGGTTTAGGCCGGGCAGGTAAGACCGCGACGGGCTTGGTCGCTAAAGCTAGTTGTGGAGACCATGAACGGAACGCTCAAAGGCAGGGTCGCCCTCGTAACCGGCGGCGGCCGTGGCATCGGGAGGGCTGTCTGCCTCGGGCTGGCCGAGCAGGGAGCGCTGATCGCGGTGCTCGCCCGGTCGGCCGACCAAGTGCGCGAGACGGTGGAACATATCGGAGGAAGCCCAGGCGAAGCGCTCGCTGTGCCGGCGGATGTTAGCGACCCCAGCCAGGTCGAGGCGGCGCTCACCGCTATCGGCGACAGGTGGGGCCCAGTCGAAATGCTGGTCAACAACGCCGCAGTGGTCTGGCCGCTCGGGCCCAGCGCCGACGTCGACGCCAGTCAGTGGGCAGCTGCGATCAACGTCAACGTGACCGCGGCCGGGCGGCTTAGCTTCATGGTGTTGCCCGGCATGCTCGCCCGGGGCTGGGGCCGCATCGTCAACGTGTCCAGCGGCATCGCCGCCCGCCCGGCAGCAATGCTGCGAGCCAACGCGTACGCCACCAGCAAGGCTGCCCTCGAAGCCCATACCCTCAACCTCGCCGCCGAGCTGGCGGGCAGCGGCATTACCGTCAACGTGTTCCGCCCCGGCTCAGTAGACACCGCCATGCAGGCCTGGATCCGCGACCAGAATCCCGCTCAAATCGGCACTGCCCTGCACCAGCAGTTCGTCGGCAACTACCGGCAAGGGACGCTGCTCACCCCGAGCCAGTCCGCTGCCTCGCTGCTGAGACGTCTGCCGGGCCAGGAGAACGGCCAGATCTGGGCGGCAAGCGACCCGCCATGACAGCGCAGCCGCCGGCGCGGCCCGGCAACGCCGCCCGGCCGGATAGCTGGCAGTCCTCTGCGCCGGTGCGGTGGGCGGTCTGGGTCCTGGCTCTCGCAGGGCCCGCACTGCTGTCGATCGCCGCGCTGCCGCTGCGCTCGGTTATCTTCCGGGGTAGCTTCCAGTTTTCTGCGCTCGCACTCGTCCTTACCCTCGCGGTCGCAGGCGGTAAGCGGCCAGCATTCACCGCGCTGGCGCTGACCGTCCTGGGACAGGCGCTGTTTTTCGCGCGTCCCTTCATGAACCCGCGAGCCGGCCTGCTGCCCAGCGCAGTAGCCCTGGCCGCTTTGGCGACTGGCGGCGTGGCGGTATCAATTCTGGCGGGCAAGCTCAGCCATCTCGGCGCCGAACAGGCCGCCTTCCGGCGGGTCGCCGTGCTGGTAGCGCAGATGGTGCCAGAGCAAGAGCTATTCGCGGCCGCTGCCGAGGAGGCCGGCCGGCTAATGGGCGCCGACTACGTCTGCCTAGGGAGATGTGAGTCCGGCGGCACGGTCGGCGTGGCGGCGTGGCGACGACCACGAAGCCAGTTGCGTCCTCAAGGCCAGTGGCCCGTAATGTCGACCCTCACCGGAACCGTCTCCCAGGCCGCCCACCGGGCCGTCGTGGATGAGCTTGCTCAGGTGTGCGGGCCGCTCGCGGACAGCGCGCGCGCCAATGGCGTCCGATCGGCGGCCGTACTGCCGATCAATATCGGCGGGCGAATCTGGGGCATGATAGTTGCCGGCTCAGTCACCAGACGGGCACCGAAAGCGTGCCCCAGGAGGTGCGCGGACTCGTTCGCGGACCTGCTCGGAGCAGCGGTATCTAATGCCGAGAGTCTGGCCGAGCTGATGGCATCGCGGGCACGCGTACTGGCTGCCACAGACGAAGCTCGCCGTCAGATCGAACGCGACCTGCACGACGGTGCACAGCAGCGCCTGGTATCGCTCACGCTCGCCGTTCGGGCCGCGCAAGCGTCAGCGAAGCCTATGTCTGGTCGCCTCGGCGACGACCTCGGAGGTGTCGCTGACGGCCTGACGAGCGTGCTCAACGACCTGCGACAGCTGGCCCGCGGCATCCACCCCACCAACCTGATTCAAGGGGGCCTGGTGCCGGCCCTCAAGGCCCTCGCCCGCCGCAGCATCCTCCCCGTCGAACTTCACATTCAGACCATCGCGCGTCTGCCCGAGCCAGTCGAGGTAGCGGCCTATTACGTGGTTTCCGAAGCTCTCGCTAACGCGACCAAGCACTCGGATGCCTCGATCGTCCGAATAGATGCGGAGATAGCCGGCAACGTTTTGCACCTTCGGGTTACCGACGATGGTGACGGCGGCGCCAACCCCGCGACTGGCTCTGGGCTCGTCGGCCTCAAGGATCGACTCGAAGCCCTCGGCGGCACGATCGCCGTCCACAGCCCGGCCGGCGCAGGCACCAGCCTCGACGCATCACTGCCGCTAGCGGCCTGATCGCCGCGGCCGGTACCGCGCACTGAGAGCGGTACCGGCCACGTTCGAGCCGTTGTGGCTAGCGGCTCGGTCTATCGAAAGCGCCGCTCACCGGAATGAGCCATGCTGGCCGTGCAGCAGGAATGGGTTGGTGAATTGTGGCCGGCTGCTGCAGGTGTAGCTAGATGCCACAGCCGGATCCCCGCTGGAGTAGATGGCGTCGGGGTCGGGGTAGGGGCACAGCGGCCGGGTGACGGACTGCCCGTTGATCGAGCCGCTCGCGTCCAGGACGGCCGGTGCCTGGCGGTTCTCGACCCAGTCGATGACCTGCTGCATCGGGTTGGTCGGCGCGATGCTTCCGGGCCCGGGAGTGCCGCAGTGCCCGACGCCCGGGGCTAGGAAGTAGCGGAAGAACGACTGGGTGTTGCGGATTCCGCCGTTAGCCGCGAGCACCTGGTTGTAGTAGTTGATGCTGTCGCCAGTGAAGATCAGCTGATCCGCTAGCCCCTGCCACATGACCAGCTTGCCGCCATGAGCCTGGAACGCCCGCAGGTTGGGATTGTCAGTGGCGAGCGCGTAGTCGAACCGTTGGCCTGACTTCTGGAAGTCCTGCCAGTACTGCTGGTAGGACTCGTCGGTGTAGACCCAGTCCGGGTTCTGCGTGATCCACTTCTCGAGCCAGTCGGCACTTGGCGTGAACGGCGCACCGCTCCACTGCCCATTGGCCAGTTGGTAGGTCACCGCGAGCCCGAATCCTGTTGTACCGGCCGGGTACCCGGGTATCCCAGGCGGGAATGTTATGGCAACGCCGGGAGCAGCCTCGAATCCGTCCAGGCTGGCGCCGGGTTCCATGCCGAACCAGACCGGCTTGCCGTGCAGCAGATCGGACTGACTGCCAGACTCGCGCGGCCCCTGCCAGATCTCCTGGATCACGAGTGCGTCAGTCGCCGTGAACGTGCCGCACGGCGTAACGGTGCCGATCAGGCTGTCCAGGATGCCGAGCACGTCACAGTTGCGTGGGTCGAACACGCCGTCGGTCTGGCCGTCCTGGTCTGGACACTTCTGCTGGAGTGTCGTGTTGACCAGGTCTTCCTTACAGGTCGACAGGTAGTCGTTGTTCCACTTCATGACCAGTTCCGGCCATAGCTGCGCGACCATGAACTGGTCCCAGTTGAGGGCCGGCGCGCCGGCCAGAACGCCGTTGAAGTCCGTCGGGTAGCGCTGCGCCTCCATCAGGCCCTGACGCCCGCCGGTCGAGCAGCCGTTCCAGAACGAGTAGTGGGCTGCGACGCCGTAGTAGTTGTCGATTACTACCTTCGACTCGACCGCCATCAGGTGCTGTGCGAGGTAGCCGAAGTCGTCGATCCTGTTCCAGTTCAACGATGGTGGCGGGCTCGAGTTCGTGACCCATGGCGAGATGAGCGCGTTGGTGTACCCGGTGTGCCCGCAGTCATCCTGGGAGATCGCGTATCCGGCCGCCAGCCACTGGTCGCTTGCCAGGGTCACGAAGTTCGCCGGGCTGCAGTACACGCCGTTGCCCTCGGCCATGTAGTTGCCGTTCCAGCTGTCAGGAAGCGTCACGTCGATCCCGATCATTCCCGGCTGGCCGCCGCGTGGATCGGAGGTGTCGGTGATCTCGATCGCTACCTGGCAGCCGCTCCCTGCGACCTCGTTCGCATTGACCGTTGCCGTATCCGAGCCTGGCAGGTCGGGCAGCGACATGCCGGTCAGCGCCGCGCAGGGTATCGCCGGCGCTATCTGTTCAGCTCCCGCTGCCGATAACGGCGCTGCTCTTGCAGCGGTCGCGAAAAGGCCCATGGATGCCGAGAGAGCCAGGGCCGTGCCTCCTAGCAGTATCGCGCGAAGGCGCGATCCAACGCGTTTCTGCGGCCGCAACGTCCGCATGATCCTGCCTCCTTCACCCTCAGTTCGCCGGCAACCGATGCGATCTCGCACATCTGTCCGCTTGTCGCACACGGGATACAGGCCCAGAGTCTTGAAGCAGTGGCGACTAGTCAATACAGAGTTCTAATATTCAGAACAATGGATGAAACGAACGGACCGGGACTGTCCCAGTCGCTGGAGCGTGGTCTCGCGGTCCTCGGCGCGTTCACACCTGATCGGCCGACGTTGGGGATCAGCGAGCTAGCGCGCGACCTGAACCTGACTCGCAGCACGACGCACCGTTACGTCGCCACCCTCGCCACGCTCGGCTTTCTCCGCCAAGACGACTCGACGCGTAAGTACCGGCTCGGCCCGCGCGTCCTCGACCTGGGCTTCTCCGTGCTCGGATCGCTCGAGCTCCGCGACATCGCGGCCCCGCACCTGCGACGGCTGACCGACGTCACCGGGCATACCTCGAACCTGGCCATCCGCGACGACACCGACGTGATCCTGATCGACCGGATGCGAGGCAGGCCCGGCCGCTACCACCACCTCGAGTTCACCCTCCATGTCGGCTCGCGCATACCCGCCTACTGCAGCGCGACCGGCAAGGCCCTGCTCGCATTCCTGCCGCGAGCCGACCTCGACCAGATCCTGGACCGCATCGACCTGGTGCAGCGCGGGCCAAAGACCCTAACCAGCAAGAAGGCGCTGCTCGCGGAACTTGAGCAGGTGCGCCGCACGGGGCTGGCTACCAACGACGAAGAACTCGAGAGCGCCCTGCGCTCGATCGCCGCGCCTGTGCGGTCCCGCACCGGGCAAGTCGTTGCTGCTATCAACGTGGCTGTCCCATGGTCACCGGCCGCAATGAGCGAGCTCGTCAGGCAAATCGGGCCGACCGTCCTGACCACGGCACACGAGATCGCAACCCAGGTGATCTGAGAGCACTGCCAGGCGTCCGGACGCCCGCCCAGGCTTCCGTGCCCGTGCGTGCCCGCACAGCGGTTCGCTTTCCTGCGCCTCGTGTCGCAGCACTTCTCGGCGCCGAGCCGACTGTCATCGAGAGCCTGCCGGTCGAACTAGTCCCGGTTAGCCGGAGCCTTCACTGTGGCCTGGCAGTTGACGAGAACGGTTCACTGTAATATTTTCCAATGAATGGAGGATCTTCCAGCGGAGCCGGGCGTGGCGCAGACAGGCGGGCAGCGCAAGTCCTGGCATGGGATACACAAGGCGCTGGCTGACCCGCTGCGCATCCGGCTATGGGAATGGCTGGCTGAAGAGCCCCGGTCAGCGCGGCAACTAGCCGACTGCGCCGGGCTGCCCGCTGACCGCCTTTATTACCACCTCGGCCAGCTGGAGCAAGCGGGGCTGATCGAGGTTGTCGAGTACCGGCCGCTGGCCCGCGGCAAGGTCGAGCGGGTTTACGCGCCTGCGGAAACCGAGCCGCCCGGCGACGACGCCGACCCGGAGGAGACCGCCGCGTTCCTCGGATCGGTGCTGGAGGCCACCGCGATCGACATCACGGCTGCCTACCAGGCCAAGCAGGCGGGCCGCCGGCGTGAGGTCGACCTGCGCCGCGGCGCCCTCCGGCTCACTGATGAGGCGCTCGCCGAACTGCGCGGCTATATCGACCAGCTCGGCGCCCGGTTCGCCGATCGCACCGCCGACGGAACCTGGACCCGGGTGGTCCTGGCGCTCGTCGACTTGCAAGACCGCCCTGAAGCCGATCCCCCGCCAGGGAGCCCAGGATGAACGATCCCACCGCACACCACGCCGACCTTCCCGTCCGCGCCTCCGACGCTGACCGAGAGCACACCGTTGCGCTGCTGCAGCGCGGCTTCACCGACGGCCGGCTGACCCAGGCCGAGCTCGAGGAACGAGCCGCCGTCGCCTACGTGGCGCGGACCACGGCCGAGCTGAGCGAACTCACCGCCGACCTGCCCTGCGACGAACAACAGCAGCAGCCACGGCGATGCATGGTCCTGGACCGGCGCCTGCTGTGCATCCTCTTGTGCGTCCACCCCCCGGCGGGCCTGGTCTACTGGCTGCTAACTCTCCGGCGAAGCCGACCGCAGCCGCCGACAGTCAGCGGCCCGGAATCGGCGTTCGGCAGCGAGCGAGTGGGTCAGATCGCCGCCAACACCTGACACCGGCTATGAGCCGCCGCTACTGCGGCTACGCGCACGCGCGAGCGCGCCGATCTGCGCCACCAGCATGACGCCGAGCGCGACGGTAAGCCCGATGGCCGGACTGCCATGCACCTGCGGGCTGTGGGCGGTGACCAGAACGACCAAGAACACCACCAGACCGAGGAACGGCCAGAAAGCGAGGCCGATGCTCTTCGGAAGCCAGCGGTTGTATCCGCCAGCGCCGTGGACGGGGATCTGCGCTCCCGGCGGCAGGGTGACCGCGCCGTACAGGGAAACACAGATGACGGCGAGCTCCAGCGCGCCGCCGATGATCAGCATCGTCGGGCTCATCTCAGTTCCTTCATGAATGCTGGGCGGTGACTACCGCGCGGGCGGATGGAGGCGGAGCCCGGTGATCTTGCCGTCAGGGCCGAAGCGGGCCCAGAGCATTGCCTCGCCGGCTTCGAAATGCAGCAGCACGTCGACAAAGGTGCTATCCCCGGCCCGGACCGGTACCACCTCGCCCATGGCCTGGTAGCTGCCGAACATGCCGATCAACTGCGCCCATCCGCCGGCGAGACGGTCAGCATCGTGGCGGTCGCGCATGAAGTCGTCGAAGTAGGCGAGCACGTCATCCCAGCGGCCTTCGGTGAAGCTGGCGAGGAAAGCCGCTGCCCGGTCAGCAGCATCGGGCGGAACGGTACGAGTCATCGGCTGTCCGGTGCGGGGATCGACCGGATGGCCGAACCGCTGGAATGCGGCCTGCCTGCTAGTGCCGAGTACGTCACCGATCTCCCTCCAGCTCTGCCCGGCGGCCCGGGCCCGGTCGACGGCGGCCTGCAGGGCGGCCTCAGCCGCAGCCGACAGCTCGCGCGCTGCTGCCACAGCGCCCTCCGGCGACGCGGGCTGGCCCAGCTGTGCTGCCAGTCGGCCCGCCGCCGAAATGATCCTGGCGGCCACGGCGTCGTCGGCACCGGGAGGCTTTCCGTCGATGGCGTCAAGGTTTACATGACGTTCCCGTGCTGTCAAATCTGCCTTTACAGTCCGTCTCTTCCCCTGGGACTGGCGCGCCCGTGCCCGCCGCGCCGCGTCCCGGCACCGCGCGTCGCAATACTCACGCTTGCGGCCTCTCCCCTGCTGAGATGGGAGCTGTCGCCCGCATGCCTGGCACACTCCCGGATCGGCCACATCCGCCATCGCTCACCTCGGACTTTTTTACGTGTGCCAGAGATTATGCCACGTAATTCTAAAACGTGGCCGTCTTCACTAAGCTCTACCGGCATGCAATGGGTGTCCCTGGAGGACGGGCTGGTAACCGAGCACAGCAGTCATGGCATCCACATGACCGAGGTTGCACGACTTAGCGCCGACGGCGAGTTCCGGGTACACGTGGCCGAGTTCAGGCCGGGAGCGGTCCTCGGCAGCCATCCAACACGCCTGTGGCAGTCGTTCCACGTAGTTGCCGGCAGCGGCTGGGTGTGCGGGCACGATGGCCAGCGCCAGCCCATCCGGGCCGGGCAAACGGTGCTGTGGTCGCCCGGCGAAGTCCACGAATCCGGGTCGGACGGCGGCATGTCGGTGGTGATTACCCAGGCTGGCTCTCGTTTGCCGGACGGGGATTAGCCGTCAGCGCTCTCGGACGCACCATCCGAGCACGCGCATCGCCCGCAGAGTCACCCAGCGGGACGGCTTGCCCACCTCATCGTCGACGTTGAACCAGACGCGGCCGGAAAGCCTCCGGTCAAGAAGCCAGGTGCCGTCCCGGAAGCGCCGGGAGCGAACCTGGTCGACTGCCTCGCCGAGCCTCGGATCCGGCGCCGCGCCGGTGAGGAGCGCAGCCGAGCGGAAGTAGTCGAGCGCTCGCAGGATGTCGTACTGCCATCGGCTGGGATGCACGAAGGACAGGAACTCCTCGTCGGCCGGTTCGCCGGTGCTGGCGCGGCGGAAGAGACTGCGCTCCAGCAGGTATTCCTCGCCCGACTTGCGTGCCGCTCGGGATTCCGGCGTGCCGCCGGTGGCTCTCTCGTACTCCAGCAGCCCTTCTAGCACGTTGATGGTGCTGGCGAACGAGGAGCGAACCGAGCCGTTTGCCCGCTCGCAGTTCCAGCCGCCATCATCAAGCCGCTCGCCGGCCAGCCTGTGCACGAGGGGCGACACGTCGACACCGAAGTAGGCCCCGTCGGCAACGACCCGGCCGTTGATGCACTCCTCGACCTCGCCGCCCCAGTAGGGCTCGCCCGCATGATCCCAGCGTGAGCTGGCGCCGATCAATCTGACGGCACGCCTAGCCCGGTCGCAGGTGGGATCGAGACCGAACTCGCGGAGTTGCGCCAGCGAAAACGCGGTCGCCGTGAAGGGCTGGCCAACTTCCTCCCACTCACGGAAGTCGAAGCCGCTAGGAAGAAAGGCACCACCGGCCCACTGCCCGTCCTCGTCCTCGTAGGAGAGCAGGCGCGCACCCCAGCCGTGGGTCTCCACCGTGGCCCGCTCCGCGGCCCACTCCGACTCGGGCAAGTCGAGCAGGTCGCGCATCACCTGCCAGCGGATCGCCGGGTCGGAATTGAGAAGCCACTCGAGAACCGAGCCGGGTCCCGCCATCCCCCTGGAACTGACAATGGCCGATGGCACCTGCGACCTCCCGCGGCAGACGGCAAACCTTAGCGTTGTGTCGATCAATGTCGCACCCTAAATGCGATTGCGGACGTTCTCCATCCGGAACCTGTGGCTCTAGGGCATCGGCGCACGGCGAGCGCCGGCGTTAAATCCGATAGACCGCGCCATCGCTGTCTGCTGTACTAAGCCGTTCGCTCAAACCGCCTGGTCTGACCCGCTTCACGGTGTCGAGCACGTCCTGCCGAGCCCCAGAGGAGACCTGATGCCCGTATCCGCTGACCTGGTCGTCGCGGCGGTCGCAGAGACGCGGCGTGCCCTGTCGCCTCGCGCCGATGCTGACTGGATCGTTCCAGCGCCCGACCTGGAATGGAGCTGCTGGGAGACAGGCGTTCACATCGCCGATTGCCTGGTGTTCTACGCCTCGCAGATCATCGACCAGCCCGAAGAGGGTTACGTGCCGTTCGAGATCACCATGACTAGCGCCGCAAAGCCGGAGGGGCTGCTGCGCACCATCGTGGTCGGTGGCGCGATCTTGCAGCGCACGGTGGCGGCAGCAGAACCAGGCGATCGCGGCTATCACATCTATGGCACATCGGACGCCGAGGGATTCGCTGCGATGGGCGTCGTCGAGACGCTCGTGCACACCTACGACATCGCCGCGGGGCTGGGGCTCGACTGGCGTCCGCCAGCCGAACTGTGCGCTCCGGTACTCGGCCGGCTGTTCCCCGATGCACCGCCCGGAGACCCGTCAGCAGTCCTGCTGTGGTGCACCGGACGGACCGGCTTCAACGACCAGCCTCGCCGCTCCGATTGGCGCTGGGACGGGACGGTCCGCGGGTAACACCGGATCTGCTTGCGGGCGCAACTAAACTGCCGCGCCATCTAGACTCCGAAGAGCGTGCGCCGCCCCTCGGGAGTCGAATGCAAACAGATGAGCGCTGGTCGGCCGGCTCGGCCCTGCGTGACGCCCGGCTCCGCCTTGCCGCCCGGCCCGCACCTGACGATCTCGCGCAGCATCTTGGCGAGCGCTACGGTTTGGCGGTTACCGGGCTGACTGAGCTGGACCTCGGCGTCTACCGCGTCGACCACGCCGGCGGACCGGCCTGGGTGGCGAGGGTGTTCCCGCCCATCCGGCCGCACACCGCGGCTGCGGGCGACGCGCAGATCTTGCAGCTGCTGGCAGATCGCGGCTACGGATCGGAACGCCTCGCTCGGCCTGATCCGGTCTCAGAAACTGACGGCCATGCTGTTGTGGTGACCGAGTACGTCGATGGTGTACCGCGGTCAGAGCGCCGCGAGGTAATTCGGGAGGTCGGCGGGCTTCGCCGGCTCGGCGAGATGCTGGGCGAACTGCACGCGATGCGCGACGGCGCCGACCCTGCGTTCAGGCCGGGTGGCGGCTGGCACCACCTCGTAGACGGCAGTCCACAGGACGAGATCAGTGCTGCGCGCCAGCTCCTGGCGGACTGCGAAGCGAGCGTCGCCGACGCAGACCACGAGCACTACGAGACGCTGCATCGCGAACTGTATGACCTGGATGACGGTGCAGGTCTGCCGGAGGCGCTTCTGCACCCTGACTTCGTGCTCGCCAATGTCGTCGCATCGCGCGAGCAGGGCATGGTGCTCGTGGACTGGACCGGAACGGGGCGTGGTCCGCGACTCTGGCCACTGGCGTTCCTGTTGTTTGCCGAGGGGGCCAGGGACCCGCGCCGGGTCGACTTGGTCGCGGCCGGTTACCGGCGGCACATCGCGCTTGAAGCTGACGAGATCAGCCGCCTTGAGCACATGATCCCGGCACGGCCGGTCGTACTCGACGTCTGGAACTACTGCCTCGGCCGCGTCAGCGCGCACCAGGCGGCGCACGCCGCCACGGCAGCGCGCGCGACGGCCGAAGTTGTCGCCGCTCGGGCTGTACCCATCGTCGCGTCCCGGGGCTGAGACACGAGTAAAGACGATTCATCTGGTCTTGCCCCAGCCCAAACCGATGTGCGGTAATACGGATTGCTGACGCCGCGACACCTGCGGCGCATGGGGTGGAACGGGGTTGAGCCAATGCGCGGCAGAACCTGCGTGCGCGCTGCTTTCACGCTAGCTACCGCCGCGCTGTGCGTGGCCGCCGCGGTCATGCCCGCTCAGGCCGCGACCAAAGCTGGATGGCGGCTCTATCAGGTGTACGGCACCGGCGCCAACAACATTGACGCAGCGCAGTCCAACGGCCTGGTCGCAACAAGCCGCGACAACGCCTGGTCGATTTTCGGGGGCTGCAACTGGCCATGCACCGGTAGCAGCAACCTCGACTTCCTCGGGCACTGGAACGGCAGTCGGTGGTCACCGGTCCCGGCATCGCAGATCGATGGCATTGACCCCGCCATGATCACGGCTAGCTCGAGCAAGAGCGCATGGCTGTTCGGATACTTCCCGAACCAAACTCACTACGGCGCGGTGTACTGGAACGGCACGTCGTGGACCGAGCGAGCCGTGCCGAGCTGGGCCTTCGTCATCAACGGCAGCGGTGAGCTGGCGGCTTCCTTTGCTGACTTCGGCCCGCGCAATCTGTGGATCTTCAGCGAGGGCGGGTACATCGGCCAGAAGTCTGCCTACGCCGCGCGGTACCTCAATGGCCGCTGGACGAAGTCTGACCTGCCCGACGCAATCGAAGGCGTCGCCGCGCTGTCCAGCACCGACATCTGGGTAGCCGGGCGGGCATTCAGCAACGAGGGTCCGACCGTCTTCCTGCACTGGGACGGGCGTAACTGGAGCAAGGCTGCCCTACGCACAGGCCTGCGCGGAACTCCGGTCAGCCTGTTCACTCCTGGTCAGCACCAACTGTGGCTGGAGTGGGCGCCAGCGAATACGAAGGCGGCTCCGTTCCTGCTGCGCAAGACCCGCACTGGCTGGAGCAAGGTCAGCTTCCCGCGCGGCTACAGCGGATACCTGCCGGTCAGCGACGGCGCGAACGGCCTGTGGCTGACGGGATTCGCACCCGGGAAGAAGCGGGTCCAGGTCTTCCTGCACTGGCACGCGGGACACTGGACGATATCCCGCGTGCCAAACGGCAAGTATCAGCCAGGCAACGTGGACCAACTGGCCCTGATACCCGGCACCAAGTCGGTCTGGGCGACCGGCAATGTCTACGGGCCTGGTGATGGCACGACGCTGAACCGCGGCACCATCTGGCGGTACAACCCCTAGCGGGCGGGGAACCACAAGCCGCTGCGGAAACCGAAAGAAGCAGTTAGGGCTCGATTCCGGTGCATCCAATCTGAGACGCTTGCGATGTGCTGAACCGACTCGAAATGGCTGCCGCACAGCGGCGGCTCGCGCGGCTCGCTGTTGCCGGGGCTGCGCGCCCGCAGCCGACAATGCGAGAGGGTGCCGATTGCCTTCCGCAGATCGAGCACATCGTCATCCTGATGATGGAAAACCACTCCTACGACAACTACCTCGGCATGCTCGCCGACCGCGGCGACGGATTTCAGTTAGACGAAGCGGGCCGGCCGACAGCAGTGAATAAGGCAGGGAACGGCGACATCGTCCAGATGCGCCACTCCGAAGGCACCCGGCAGAAGGTGGGAGTCCCGAGCCAGAGCTGGAACGCCAGCCACATTCAGTGGGACGAGGGGACCTGCGAAGGTTTCGTCCGCAGCATCGAGCAGACCCTTCCCGGCAAAGATGCCTCGGTGACAATGACATACTGGGACCAGCAGGACTTGCCGTTCTATTACGGACTGGCGAAGACCTTTCCCCTAGCGACGCGCTGGTTCTCGTCGTGTCTGGGTCCGACCTTTCCCAACCGGCGGTTCATGATCGCAGGCACCGCGCATGGCCTCATTGATGATCTGCCATTCGGCATGGTCGACTACCCGGCGGCTGGGACCATCTTCGACAGGTTGAGCGCCCACGGCATCAGCTGGGCGAACTACCATCACGTCACCCCGCTCCGCGTCAACTGGCGACGGCTGTCACATGCCTGGGGGCTGAACTTCCTGCGCGTGCTCGGCGGCTTGCTGGCGTCGATCTCTCCGCAGCTCAAGCCGGTCATGGAAAGCAAGATGCAGACGACGGCCGACCTGTACCCGCTCGGGATGCTGCGATCGATCAACCACCTGCGGCCCATTGACCAGTTCTGGCAGGACGCGCGGGCGGGCAAGTTGCCGTCGGTGACAATAGTCGATCCCGACTTCGACAGCTGCTCGGAAGAGAACCCGCAAGACGTGCAGGTCGGCGAAGGATTCGCGGCCAAGGTCATCAACGCGGTGATGGCCGGTCGCGGCTGGCCCAGGACATTGCTGATCTGGCTGTACGACGAGCACGGCGGATACTACGACCATGTGCCGCCGCCGCCAGCGCCGCAACCCGATGACGTGCCCGGTCAGGATCCGATGCAGCGCTTCTTCCTGCTGCGGCTGTTGCTGCGCTTCACGAAATATGCCAGCCAAATCGCGGCGATTGATGCTGGTCCGACTACTTACGACCGGCTGGGATTCCGGGTGCCGGCCGTGTTCGTCTCACCATTCGCCAAGCCCGGATATGTCACCGACACGGTGTACGACCACACCTCGATACTCAAGCTGATTGAGCGGAAATGGAACTTGCCGCCGCTCACCAAGCGCGACGCCGTAGCGACCGAGCCGCTCGAGCCGCTGGACTTTAGCAACCCGCCCCAGTTCCTGGATCCGCCGACGCTACCCGAACCGGCCCGGCAATGGACGGGATAACCGCTTTCCGCGCCAGCGCTGGTCTTCCCGAGTCATAACGAAATGGCTGGCGCAAAGCCGCCCGTTCCCTTCAGGGTTCTTCGGTTTAGGCGCCTGGCGTGCTATACCGACCTATACATGGGTTTCTTGCCGGGGATGCTTCGAAAGGAGATCCCGGATGTCTGACATGGAGATTCCGGCATCGGAGTCGGTGCCGGATGCGGTTACCGTGATGGCTCCCGGAATGATCGTGCCGGGAACGGCAGCGCCCGTGGCCGGTCCGCTCGTACCCGCACCGCTGACCGCTGTTCAGCTGGCCTTGTATGCGGGATGGACGATGGCGGTACTCTACGGAAGCCTCCAGGAGCAGCCCGCAGACATACCCGAGTTGCGCACGGCTAACGAGCTGCAGCCGGAGCAGCGCCGGGATCTCGAGCTCGCCAGGCTGCAGCACCTGCTCGAGCAGTTGTCCGCCGTGCCCGCGATACACCCGGCTGACCTGTCCGCGAAGATCCCGGCCGACCCCGGAGACCAGAATGCCCTGACCGCTCTCCATCTGGCCGTCCTCGAGGCGCTGACAGCCAGCCCGCCGGACACTCTGCTGGCTTACCAGCTCGGCCGGTCGCTGCGCGACACAGTCAATCCGCCACTCCTGCAATCTCCCGGCGCACAGCAATCGGCTCCTGCATTGTCCCGCCAGTTTCGCCGGGACAGGATCGCGACGTTGCAGGAATGGCTGGCCACCCTGGCAGGCCAGTTGCCGCCGCATTCCGCCACGGTCGTCTCAACGTCCCTCGGGCGATGGAGCGAATTCGCGGCAGTTACCGTCGGTCCAGGCAGCGAGATCAGGGGCGATGACCAGGGTGCCGTCGAGGCTGCGATGTGCACGTACCTGCTGCCGCAAGGCGATGCCTGGCTGATGTTGCTGACCGGCGGCCGCCCTTGCGTCGGCTTGCTCACCCCGGAGGCGTACGTGGCCGCCGGTGAGGAAGCACTGAGCCGGTCGGCGGCGACCGCCCGGCATGTGCTCCAGCACTACTGGATGTGGGTGGTCGTCGGGGCTGCCGGTCTGGGCGGCGTGCTCTACCTGATTTTCAGCAACCTGGGCGGTGCCGGGGAAGTCTGGACCTCCATCGCGGCCATTGGCGGATCGCTGGGGATTTCTGCCAACACGATCGCGTCCAGCGCCCGCAGGCTCGCAGCCGAGGCCGAGCGGCCTGTCTTCGCGATGGCCGAGGAGGACGCCATGGCGTGGGCGGTCACGACGCTACCCAAAGTCGATCTGAGCCGGCGCGGTGTCCGTAAGCTCCGCAAGGCCGGAATTGCGCCGCCAGGTAACCTCGGCCGCGTCTGACGCAGACGGGCGGCAGTGCGCTCGGTGCCACTGCAGACCGGCTCGGTCAGGTATGTTCGCGGCGTGGTTCATTACAGCAGGCTGTCAGACGTCGTGGTTGACGTTCCGGCTGGCGATCACGACGGTGAGATGGCGTTCTGGAGTGCGGCTACCGGCCAGACGCGGGCCCGGCTCGGCAGGCACCCCGAGTACCACCGAATCAAGCTCCCCGGCCAGGACGTTGGCCTGCTCATCCAGCAGCTGGGCGATGGACTGAGCCGGGTGCACCTCGATATCCACACCGACGACCTGGACGCCGAAGTGAGCAGGCTGGAAAGACTTGGCGCCGAGCGCATCAAGAAAGTGCACGACTGGTGGATCATGCGCGACCCTGCCGGACTGCTGTTCTGCGTGGTACCTAGACCGCCCGAGTCGTTCAACGACACGAACGCCCACCAGTGGGAGTGAGGGATCGCCCTGATGAAACTGCCTCCCGTTGACTACGAGGCGCCTGCAGCTGTCTCCGAAGCCCTGGAGCTGCTGGCTGAGCACCTTGACGAGGCGAGCGTGCTCGCCGGCGGTCAGAGTCTGATCCCGCTACTGGCGATGCGGCTGGCCCGGCCCGCGGTGCTCATCGACATCAATGGCATAGCAGAGCTGTCCGGGGTATCGAGGACAGACGGCTGGGTGACGATAGGCGCCATGACGCGCGAATACGTCGCGGAAGAATCCGAGGTCGTCAGGAGTACCGTGCCGCTGCTGGCTGATGCCCTGCCGCTGATCGGTCATGAGGCGATCCGCAGCCGCGGCACGGTCGGAGGCAGCCTGGCGCACGCTGATCCGGCCGGCGAACTGTCGGCCGTCGCCCGTGCGCTCGATGCCGAGTTCGTGCTGCGCGGCCAGTCGGGCGAACGGGTTGTGCCGGCGTCAGAGTGGTTCGAGGGCTACCTGATGACCTCGCGACGTCCCGACGAGATGCTCGTCGAGGTGCGCTTCCCGGCCGCGGAACCGGGCACCGGAACCAGCTTCCAGGAGGTAACACGTCGCCACGGCGACTTCGCCGTCGTTGGCGTAGCGACATCACTGACGCTGTCGGACGGCGCGATCCGCGATGCCCGGCTGGGGATGGCCGGGGTTTCTGATGTGCCGGTCCGGGCGCCGGAGGCCGAGGTTTTCCTGATTGGCGAGAGGCCGTCGGCGGAGCTGTTTGCCGAGGCGGCCCGCCGTGCGACCGCCGGAATCGATCCCCCATCCGACCTTCACGGGTCGTCCGACTACCGGAAGAAGGTCGCGGCCGCCCTGGTTCGCCGCGGCCTGGCAGAAGCCGCGGACAACGCCAGCGAGAGGCAGTGAGTAATGCCGGACATCACTCTGAAGGTCAACGACGCGACGCATACGATTTCGGCGGAGGCCCGCAAGACGCTCGCGGACCTGCTGCGGGACGACCTCGATCTCACCGGCACCCACCTCGGCTGCGAGCACGGCGTCTGCGGCGCGTGCACGGTCATCGTCGACGGCAGAGCGGTGCGATCGTGCCTGATGCTGGCTGTCCAGGCAGCGGGCAGCGAGGTAACGACCGTTGAGGGCCTGGCGCCCGAGGATGGACTGAGCACCGTCCAGCAGGCGATGTGGGACTCGCATAGCTTCCAGTGCGGCTTTTGCACGCCAGGATTTCTCATGCAGGCCTCGGCGTTCCTCAGCACCCACCCTGACGCAGACGAGCGGCAGATCCGCGAAGCGCTGTCCGGCAACATCTGCAGGTGCACGGGTTATCAGAGCATCATCGACGGCGTCCTTCTGGCCGCCGAGCGCAACCGTAAGCGCTGAGCGAGAGGAGCGACCATGGCAGGAATCGTGGCCGAGCGCTACACAGGCGCCAGCATCAAGCGCTCAGAGGACCAGCGCATTCTTACTGGCGCAGGGCGGTACGTCGACGACATCAAGCTGCCGGGGATGCTGCATGCGGCATTCGTGCGCTCGCCGCTGGCACACGCTCAGGTGCTATCGGTCGATGTCTCGGCTGCCCGCGCGCTCCCCGGCGTCGTCGCGGTCTTCACCGGAGCGGAACTAGAAGCAATGACAGTTCCCGGCCCGGATGCGCTGATGGCTCTCATGGGCTGGGCGGGCCCAACCCCGCAATTCACCCTG
>Ga0335075_10001231_pt1 | contig 42626 bp, 40 predicted proteins | sample Lox_Sample_24_FD_206723 | JGI IMG/M metagenome (GOLD analysis project Ga0335075, IMG submission 206723) | Soil microbial communities from Loxahatchee National Wildlife Refuge, Florida, United States - Lox_Sample_2.4 | ecosystem: Environmental > Terrestrial > Soil > Wetlands | place: USA...
ACCCGGTCGACACGGGATGGACGCCCTTCAGCCAGCGGCCCATCACCCGGTACACGGTCTCGCGGTAGCGCGGGTCGACGATGTAGACGACGACCTTGACGATGTGCGAGAGCTCGGAGCCGGCCTCACGCAGCAGCATGTCGATGTTCGCCATCGCCCGCTCCGCCTGGGCCTCCACGTCGCCGACCCCGACCGACGCGTTCGTATCGAGGTCCTCGCCGATCTGCCCGCGCAGGTACACCGTGTTGCCCGCGACGACCGCCTGGCAGAGATCGTTGTCCAGATCCTGCTCGGGATAGGTGTCGCGCGTGTTGAAGGGGCGGATCCGCCGGTGGGTCATCCTCGTTTTCACTCCATGCCGTCGTCGGTTCGTATCTGGGCGCAGTGTCGGCTTCCCGGGCGGGGTCGGCAATGGGAAGAGCCGCCGCGCTGGATCGTCTCATCCGATGCGTCCAGCGGGCTGGACTGATTCGCGCGCGGCGATGCGACACAGCGAGAGAATCGATTGACGGGATGCACCGACATGTCCACACTTCGCCGCTCAGCGCCCGGAACCAGGCCACGGTCAACGGGGCGGTAATCCGGAGGAGAGGAAAGGGACGCATCGATGTCTGAAGACCTCGCGGCTGTCGAGACCCCCGTCGAGATTGAGCAGCGAACGATCGCCCAGGTGCCAGCTGCCGAGCGCAAGGGCAAGGTCCGCAACCTGTTCACGATCTGGTTCGCATCCAACGTGATGCTGCTCACCGTCGTCACCGGCGCGCTGGCGACGACCGTCTACGGCCTGTCGATCTGGTGGGCGATCGTCGGCCTGGTCGTCGGCAACCTGTTCGGCGGAGTCTTCATGGCGCTGCACTCCGCGCAGGGCCCGCGCCTCGGCGTTCCCCAGATGATCCAGAGCCGCGGCCAGTTCGGCTCCTACGGAGCGCTGGTCGTCGTCGCGGTCGTGATCATCATGTACCTCGGTTTCATCGCCTCCAACGTCGTGCTCGGCGGGCAGGCGATCAACAACCTCGCCTCCGGGGTCTCAGTCGACGTCGGGATCCTCATCTGCTCGGCCGTCGGCCTGGCGATCTGCGTCTACGGCCACGACATGATCCACCTGGTCAACCGGGTGCTCACGCCGCTGTGCGGTGTCGTGCTCGTGCTCGCCGTGGTCGCCCTCTTCGTCAAGGGCGCGCCGCACGGAACCCTCACCCGCGGCGGGATCTCGTTCAGCGGCTTTGTGGCCACGATCGCGGTGGCGGTGCTGTGGCAGATCGCCTACGCCCCGTACGTCTCCGACTACTCGCGCTACCTGCCGGAGGACACTCCCCCGTCGCAGACGTTCTGGGCCTCCTACTGGGGCTGCGTGCTCGGCTCGGCCGGCCCGATGATCCTCGGCGCGCTGCTCGGCGCCGCCGCCCCGACCCAGGACACGATCGCCGAGATGCACATCTCCGCCGGCGCCGTCGGCTGGCTGATCGTTCTCGTGCTCGGCGTCGGCATGGCCAACGGGATCTCGATCAACATCTACGGCGGGGTGCTGGGGGCGATCACCACCGGCCAGACGTTCAAGGCGTCGTGGATACCGCGGGGCTCGGTCCGGCTCGGACTCTCGGTGCTGTTCACCGTCGTGGCCACGATCATGGCGCTGATCGGCAAGAACAACTTCGTCGTCAACTACACGAACTTCATCTTCCTGCTGCTGTACCTGCTGATCCCGTGGACGGGCATCAACCTCGTCGACTTCTACCTGGTCAAGCACGGCCACTACGACGTCGGCTCGTTCTTCAAGGACGACGGCGGCATCTACGGGCGCATCAACGCCCCGGCCTGCATCGTCTACGTGATCGGCGTCGCGGTCGAGGTCCCGTTCATCGCCACGACTCTGTTCACCGGTCCGATCGGCAAGTCGCTGCACGACACCGACATCTCGTGGCTGGTCGGCCTGGCGGTGGTCTGCCCGCTCTACTACTGGGCGGCCAAGCACTACCTCTCGCGGCAGCAGCTGCGCGGTGAGGCCGCGGAACCGGAGCTCTCCGCGGTCGACATCGGCGTCTGAGGATCGTGGCCCCCGATCCCGCCCAGGCGAGGCCGCCGCTGCGCGTCGGCCTCGCCCAGTGGTGCGCCGTCCCGGGCGACCCCGCCCGGAACCTGGGCGACGCCGCCCGGCTGATCACACGCGCCGGCGAGGCGGGCTGCCGGCTGGTCGTGCTGCCCGAGCTGTGGGCGAGCGGCTATGACCCGACCACTCTGGCCGCCGATCTGCGGGCCTGCGCCGAGCCGCTCGACGGCCCGCGCGGCGAGCGGCTGTCGGCTCTCGCCGCCGAACATGAGCTGTGGCTGGCAGCCGGCAGCGTCCCCGAACACGCCGCCGACGACCAGATCTACAACACGCTGGCGCTCTATGACCCATCCGGCCGGCTCGTCGCCTCCCACCGCAAGTTCCATCGCTATCTCCCGGGCGGCGAGGACCGGGCGTTCGCCGCGGGCGAGGGGCCGACGGTCTGCGACTGCGGTCCTGAGCTGGGGATCGTCGGGCTGTCGGTCTGTTACGACGGCGACTTCCCCGAGACCGGGCGAGCGCTGCGGGAGGCGGGCGCACGGTTCGTGCTGCAGCCGGCCGCGTACGAATGCGGCGCCGAGAGCTGGTGGGAGCGCCTGTACCCGGCGACCGCGCTGACCAACGGGCAGTGGTGGATCCTCGTCAACCAGATCGGCGAAGGCTGCTTCGGGGCCAGCCGCGTCATCTCCCCGCTCGGTGAAGTCGTCGCGGAGGCGCGGCGGTGGGACGGTGAGGGACCTGTGCCGGAGCCCGAGCTGCTCATCGCCGAGCTCGACCTGGCGGGCGGACTCGCGCAGGCCGACGCCGAGGCGTCCTCCCTGTTCGAGGAGCGCATCACCGACGCCCCGGTGCGGTCGTTCAGCGCCGCCGTGCGCGCGCGCAGCACGTGAGCCGCCGCTACGACGTGCTCGTGGTCGGCGGCGGGACCGCCGGCGCGGTGATCGCGGCCCGGCTGAGCGAGGATCCGCGCCGCTCCGTCGGGCTGCGGGGGCGCCGGGCATCTGCGGTCACGCGTGGTGACCACAGATGCCCAGCTGCCCGTCGCGCTACTGGATCGCGATGCCCGCCGCGGTGGCGCCGGCCGGCAGCGCCGCCGGATCGCTTGCGAGCTCGCGCAGCTGGCCACCGGCGATGTCGAACTCGGCGACGCCGTTGGTCTTGTTCTCCAGGACGTAGAGGTTCTGGCCGTCGGGCGAGACCGCCGCGTCAACGGAGTTGCCCGCGCCCGCGCCGTTGCGGATGGGAACCGACTGGATCACCGTCAGTCCGCCGCCGTTTCCGACCGAGTAACTGGTGACCGTACCGGAACCGGTGTTCACCGAGAACAGCGTCTTGCCGTTCGGGGCGATCGCCGCCCAGCAGGAGCCGGACTGGCCATTGGCGACCGGCGAGCTCGCCAGCGGGCTCAGCGTGCCGTCGGCGGCGTCGATGAACGTCGACACCGTGCTGTCGCCGGGCGCGTTGTGGGCATTGGTGACGAACAGCTGCGACGGCTTGGTCGGGCTGAACGCGCTCCCGAACGGTCCCACGCCCTGCGCGGCGAACGGAGAGCCCGCGGGCTGGGTGAGCAGCCCGTTCGCGTCGACCGCGAAGCTGTCGATCTCCGAGGTCGCCACGCGGGTGCCGACCAGCCGGGTTCCGTCGTCGTTGAACAGCACGTCGCCGGGCTGCGAGCCGTCGGGCAGCGTCACGGTCGACCCGGCCAGCGGCTTCAGAACGCCGTTGGCGGTGAGCCGGAAGCCGCTGTAGTTCGGAGCGGTCGCGCTGGCGTTGGCGACGTACACCAGGCCGTCGTGCTCGGCCACGCTCACCGGATCCGAGCCGCCCGAGGCGACCGGGCCGGACTTCTCGGCGCTCAGGGCACCGTCGCGGTGAACGCGCAGGACCGAGATCTGGCTGGAGCCCGCGTCGACCGCGATCAGCCAGCGGCCGTCGCTGGACAGCTGCACCGCGCCCTGGGAGGCGAGGCCTGCGCCGGTGCCCGCCCCGCCGGCCGTGAACGGCGATCCTGGGATCGGGGTGAGCGCACCGTCGGCGTGCCGGTCGAACCCCGCGATCGTGTTCGTGCCGGTGGTGTTGTCGTTGACGTACACGTGGCCGACGACCCGCGACGGGCCCGGGGTCGCCGACGCGGTGCCGGCGCCGAGCGCCCCGGCGGCCGCGAGCGCCAGCGGGCCGGCGGCCAGCCGCGCGAGCATGCGTGATGAGAGCATCGTCTTCTCCTGATGTGGTGAGCGGGCGTCCGCACGCTCGATGGACATCTCGTCGCATTCGACCGGCCGCCCGCATCACCGATTCCCGCATCCGCCCACTGTTTCGTTTCTCGTAAGAACCCTCGCCGGTGAAGGCGCGACACTGAGATGACGATGGCCACCGCATCCGAAGAGCGCGCCTTGATCGACCGCGCGCAGGCGGGCGAGGAGGACGCGTTCGAGCAGATCGTCGCGATGCATGCGGACCGCGTCTACGGCGCGCTCCGGCGCTTCGGGCTCGATCCAGGCGAGGCCGACGACGTCGCCCAGGAGGTGTTCCTGCGGGCATGGCGCTCGATCGATCGCTTCCAGGGGCGCGCACAGCTCTCGACGTGGCTGTACCGGATCGCGTTCAACGAGGCTCAGCGGCGACTCGCCCGCAATGCCTCGGCGACGCTGGGGACCGATCCGGGCGGCGAGGATCGTCTCCGGTCGGCTCAGGGACCGCCCGATGAGGGGCCGGAGGCACGGCTCGAGGGCCGGGAGCTCACGGCGATGGTCGAGCGGGCGCTGCGCGAGCTTCCCGACGAGTGGCGCGCGGCGGTTGTGCTGCGCGACCTGGAGGGGCTGTCGACCGCCGAGGCCGCCCGCGCGGTCGGCGTGCGCGAGGCCGCATTCAAGAGCCGCCTGCACCGCGGCCGGATGCAGCTGCGCGCGCTGCTCGAGCCATACCTGGAGGCCGGATGATGTGTGACCACCCGCATGCCCAACCCAGAACCGTTTGGAGCGCTGGGTGGGTCTGAACGGGTGACGAATCTGAAAGGAGACCCATGCTGCGACACCGAAACGACACCGCCGAGGACGCCCGCTGGCGCGAGCAGCTGACGCCCGAGCAGTTCCACGTGCTGCGCGAGAAGGGCACCGAGCGCGCCTTCACCGGCGAGTACTGGCACACCGACGAGGCCGGCATGTACCGCTGTGCGGCCTGCGGCGCCGAGCTCTTCTCCTCCGAGACGAAGTTCGACTCGGGCACCGGCTGGCCGAGCTTCACCGATCCGGTGGTCGCCGAGCACGTCGAGCTGCACGAGGACCGCAGCCTGTTCATGCGCCGGACCGAGGTGACCTGCGCCAACTGCGGCGGCCATCTCGGCCACGTGTTCGACGACGGCCCCGCCGGCCAGGACCGCTACTGCATCAACTCCTGCGCGCTGTCACTCGACCGCACCGCCGAGTGAGCTGACGGGGCGAGACGGGACCGGCCATCGCGATGCTCGCCCCCATGCGCCGGCTGCGCTTCGCGCGTGACCACCGCTGGACTCCGGGCCGGCTCTCCGCCTATGTGGATGGGGAGCTCGGCCCCCGGCCCCTGGCGCGCGTCGAGCGCCATCTGGCTGGATGCCCGCAGTGCCTGGCGGCGCTGCGGGGACTTGAACGGACGCTCCAGGCACTCCATCGCCTCGGATCGTCATCGCCGCCGGAGGGAACCCCCGACCTCGCGGCGACGGTCCGGCAGCGGCTGCACGAGCCACCGCCGGACCCACGCATCGCTACGCCGCCTGGGTGAGGATCTCGAACTGAATCGCCCGATCCTCGGTGATGCTCGCGTCGAGCACCTTGTCGTCCAGAAACGGCGACGCCGACTCCTCGACGAACACCTGGGCGCCCTCGCTCTCGATCACCTCATCGGTGGCGCCGGGCGCATCGGCGACGCTCATCTGCAGCTCTCCGCTGCTTCCGTTCTCCGAATTGGGCGCGATCCTGATCCCCGTCGCAGTCTCGGACTGCTGGAGGATCCCTTCAATTGCCTGGCATGCGTCTGCGGTCAGGGCAAGCATGAGTGCTCCTTCCGTGATTTGCGGACGAGCCCTTCGCGTACCCACGGTTCTGGGCACAAACACATCCGTGTGGGCCACGTCACAGAAAGCGGTGCATCACGTGCAACCCCACGTCGCCCTCCCGCGGGTGCGCGAACGCGGCGGGCACGGTGCCGATCACCTCGAAGCCCAGCGATCGCCACAGCGCGACGGCGTTCGCGTTGCTCTCGACGACCGCGTTGAACTGGATCGCCCGGAAGCCGCTCGCCCTCGCCCAGGCGACCATGTCCTCGCCCAGCGCGCGGCCGACGCCCCTGCCCGACCGCTCGGGGTCGACCATGAAGCTCGCCGACGCGACGTGTGACCCGGGGCCGCCCCGGTTGGGATACATGCTCGAGGAACCGAGGATGGCTCCGTCGGTCTCGTCCTCGGCGACCGACACGCGGCCGGGCGGCTCGACCATCCAGATGCCGCGGCCGGTGGGCTCGTCCATGTCCCGGTCGTAGGAATACGTCTCGCCGGCCGCCACGATGCGGTGGAAGAACGGCCAGATGGCCGGCCAGTCGGCGGGGGTGGCGTCGCGGATCTGCACGGTCGCGATTATGGCCGGGGCTCGGGGCGGCGGATGGTCGAGGGTGGCTGGGTTGCATGCCGCGTCGCCGGTCGTCAAAGAGCGCCCGCAGTTCCGGTTGGCTTCGTGCATGGGTGGCGCTGCCTGACTGCCGTCGTCCCGTCATGCAATTGGCAATGATCTCGGGCCGACTTCGTGTGCCCGAGACCGGGCCAAACTGGGACTCTTGACGGCCGGGCACGCGTGGGGCGCGGGGGGTTGCGATGTCGTGGTCCTCGTGGTGCACAGTTCTCCCACGACCGCCCCGACCGAGGCCACTCTGGGAACCCCAACCCGCGCTACGCGTCTCGAAGTTCCCAGACTCCCCCACGGGCGGCCGCACGGACGACCCACCACCAGTCCAAGTGCGGGGCGCACCTTGTGCGCCGCGATCAATGCCCAGAGCGCGGCACGGCGACGGCCGTCACAGCAGCGCCACAAACCCCACACGGACGCCAGGAAGGCTGCGGGCGCTGGTTGACGGCCCCCGCCGGGACGCGCTACCTCGCGGACGCCCCGGCAACCGCGGCGTCGACCTGCACGGGATACCCCGCCCCCAGCACCCCCACCGTCGACGGCGGCGTCAGCACCTCCGCCTCCCCCCTCCGCGGCCGCCGCCGCGGCTCGCCGTACCCGTCCACCGACCAGGGCACGAGCGACCGGCCGTACACCAGCGCAGGCTCGCCGTCCACGACCACGAAGGTCCCGTCGGGCAGCCGGTCGAACGCGACCGAGTGCGTCAACCGCCGGCGCGTGCCGGCGACCAGCCGCTCCGTGTGGAGCGTCCCGTCGATCTCCCCGTGCAAGGGCGGCGCCCCATCTCCACCGTCCCCCCACGCCGAGCGGAACGCGTTGTAGGCCTCCCGCCGGCACAGCGCGCAGGGACGGTGGCCCGCGGCGAACGCCACCGCCTCATCGTGGAAGAAGAGCCAGGTGAGGCGGCCTGGTACCCACTGCTCGCGCCGGATGCCCTTGTACTGAAGCGTGCAGACCAGCCAGTGGGGGTTGGCCCACTGACGCACGATCTCCTCACCGCGGTGAAGGCAGCCGCGGTTCCCGGTCCACGCGCCGCGCAGCGGCACCGCGACGATCTCGCCTGTCGGGGTGACGCGATTGCGATGCGGCGGCGAGGGCACCACACCGGTCTATCAGCTGCTCAGCGGTCCGGGTCGGTCAGGCGCCGGCCGCTGTGAGGGTCGAACACGTGCAGCCGCGCCGGGTCGAAGCGCAAGGTGATCGGACCGCGCTCGCGCACCCGGCTGTCGAGCGGCAAACGCGCGACGAGCTGGCCGGAGTCGCGCCGGGCGACGGGGTCGACGCCCGCTTCCGCCGCGGTCGTGCGATCCATCCCGGCCATCTCCCCCACCGCGGTGTGCTCCGGCAGCTCGAGGTAGGCGTAGTACTCGGCGCCCATCGCCTCGAGCACCGTCACGTCGCCGGTGAAGGTGACGCCGCCACCGTTCCCACCGTGGCCGTTCAGTCCGTCATCGAGCAGATGCTCGGGCCTGAGGCCGACGACGACCCCGTCTCTGCGCTCGGCCCGCCCGAGCGCGTCGCGCAGGCGGCCGTCGAGCGGGACCTCGCCGATCGGTGTCTGCAGCGACTCGCCCTCGACCCGCGCGGGGAGCAGGTTGATCGCCGGCGAGCCCATGAACCCGGCGACGAACAGGTTCTCCGGCCGCGCGTAGAGCTCCTGGGGCGAACCGACCTGCTGGAGCACCCCGGCGCTCATCACCGCGACACGGTCCCCTAGCGTCATCGCCTCGATCTGGTCGTGGGTGACGTACACCGTCGTCGTGCCCAGGTCGCCCTGGATCCGCGCCAGTTCGGTGCGCATCTGCGTGCGCAGCTTGGCGTCGAGGTTGGAGAGCGGCTCGTCCATCAGGAACGCCTTCGGCTCACGCACGATCGCCCGTCCCATCGCCACCCGCTGGCGCTGGCCGCCGGAGAGCTGCGCGGGCTTGCGATCGAGGTGCTCGGTGAGGTCGAGCGTCGCCGCCGCCTCCGCGACCCGGCGGGCGATCTCCCCCTTCTCGAGCTTGGCCTGTTCCAGCCCGAAGCTCATGTTCTGGCGCACGGTCATGTGGGGATAGAGCGCGTAGTTCTGGAACACCATCGCCATGTCCCGCGACTTCGGCGCGAGCTCGTTGACCATCTGATCGTCGAGCCACAGCTCGCCGTCGGTGATCTCCTCCAGGCCCGCGATCATCCGCAGGGCGGTCGTCTTGCCACAGCCCGAGGGGCCGACGAGGATCATCATCTCCCCGTCGCCGATCTCCAGATCGAGGCCGTCGACCGCGAGCGTGCCGTCGTCGTAGCGCTTGGTGAGCCCCTTGAGTGTCAGCTCGGACATCCGGTGTTCTCCTCTCTCATTTCAGTCCTGTGCCGGCAACGCCCTCGACGATCTGGCGCTGACCGAACAGGAAGACGACGACGAGCGGCAGCGCGCCGAGGATCGCGGAGGCCATGACCAGCGCGTTGGTGATGCCCTCGCCGGGGATCACCGTGCCCAGGCCGACCGGGATCGTCATCATCGGCGTGTTCGTCGAGGACAGGAATGGCCACAGGAAGTTGTTCCATGTCCACACGAAGGTGAAGATGGACACCGCCGCCACCGCCGATCGTGACAGCGGCAGCGCGATCCGCCGGTAGCACGTCCACCAGCTCGCGCCGTCCATCCGCGCTGCCTGGTCGAGCTCCGGCGGCTGGCCGTCGAAGAACTTCTTGAAGATGAACACCGCGACCGGAGAGGGCACCTGAGGCAAGACGAGTGCCCAGTAGGTGTTGAGGCCGTGGATCGCCTGGAACTCTCGGAAGAGCGGCACCATCAGCGCCTGCGGCGGGATCATGATCCCGGCGAGGATCGCTCCGTAGAGCAGGTTCTGGCCACGGAAGCGCTGACGGGAGAGCGCGTAGCCGGCCATCGACGCGGTGATCACGGTGAACACGGTCACGAGCAGCGACACGATCGCGGAGTTGATGTACCAGCGCCCGATGTCACTGGCCGAGAAGTCGGTCGAGAAGGCCGAGAAGGTGAGATGCGGGATCGCCCAGGTCGCCGGGATCTTGATCGTGTCCGGTTCCGCCTTGACCGCGGTGTCGATCGCCCACAGCACGGGTGCGAGCCACAGCAGCGCGAGCGCGATCATCACCCCGGTGATCACGTGCGGGAAGACCCGCTGGCTGAGCGGCCGAGACCGGCGGCCCGCCGTGGAGCTCCGGACAGCGGCGGCGCTCATACGCCCCGCTCCTGTCGGCGCACCAGCGCCAGCCATGCGAACCCGATGATCGCGATCACCACGAACAGCACCAGCGATGCGGCCGACGCGTAGCCGACGCGCCCGCTGGTGAATCCCGTGTCGTAGATGTACTCAAGTGCCACCCGGGTGGAGAAGTTCGGGCCACCCTGGGTCATCAGGTACACCTGATCGAAGATCTTCAGCGACGCGATGATCTGCAGCACGGTCACCAGCGTGACCGTCCGCCCGAGCATCGGCAGCGTGATCCGCCGCACCTGGGTCGAGCGTGAGGCCCCGTCCATCTCGGCGGCCTCGTACACCTCCTGCGGGATCTCCTGCAGGCCGGCGAGGAACAGGATGAAGTTGAAGCCGACCGTCCACCAGACGGTGACCAGCACGATCGAGTACAGCGCGATCGACGTCGACCCCAGCCACGACGGCGCCCCGAGCCCGACCAGGTGCAACGCCCCGTCGGCCAGCCCGTAGCCTGGCTCGAAGATCCACAACCACACCAGCGCGACGACCGCCGAGGGCAGGATGTAGGGCAGGAAGAACGCCAGGCGGAAGAACCACTGCCCGTGGCGACGGCGGTAGACACCGAGAGCGAGCAGGAACGAGACGACGACGAGCACCGGCGTGGAGACGAGTGTGAACAGCACCGTGTGCCACATCGAGGACCAGAAGTAGGAGTCCCTGAACAGCTCACCGTAGTTGTGCAGTCCCTCCCAGCGGCCGAGGCCGGGCAAGGCAAGGCTCGTGTTGAACAGGCTGAACACGACCGCCAACACCAGCGGGAGCAGCAGGAACAGGACGTAGAAGACGAGGAACGGCGTGACGAAGCCGAACCCGGTGAACCCGCGGGCGCGCGAGTGACGGGTCCGCGAGCGCGCGTCACGGACGGCGGGGGCGGGAACGGCGCTTGTGCTCATACCGGATCGGGCTGGGTCGAGAGGCTCACGAGCGCAGAGTGCATCTCGTCGTAGGCAGCGGCCGGCGAGGCCGCACCGGTCATCACCCCGGCGATCGCACCGCCCGCGTAGTTCTCCAGGTTGGAGCCCGAGCCGCTGTACCAGGCGCTCGGGTCATAGACCGCGGAGTCGGCGACCGATTCGTAGTTCGACTCGGGCTTGAGCTTGCGGTACGCGGCGGAGTGCCGGACCGGCAGCCAGGCGGGGATATGCCCGCCGCCCGCCCAGGTGAGGCTCTGCCCGAGCAGGGAGCGGATGAGCGAGTAGATCATCTCCGTGCGCTCCGGGTCGGCGTGCGGCTGCTTGGGCATCACGAACGTGTGCGAGTCAGCCTGGGAGGCCTTGCGTCCCATGATCGTCGGGAACGGCTGCATGCTGAACGGCAGCTTCGCCGCCTGGAAGACGTCGACATTCCACTCACCCTCCCAGTAGAGCGCCGCGGTCCCATCCGAGAAGAGCGACACGCCGCCGCCGGCGTCATTGTTGGAGTTCATCAGCCCCTCCTTGGCGAGCTGTTCAATGAATCCGAGGACCTTGAGGGAGAGCGAGCGATCGAGCACGATGCGCTTGCCACTGTCGGCGAGAACCTTCCCGCCGGCCTGGCTGTAGAGCGTGTAGAAGAGCCGCCACGGCGTCGCCGGATCGTTGATCTGGTCACACACCGCGGGTGTCACCTTCTGCGCCTTGAGCTTGCGCAGCACGGTGAGGAGCGCGTCCGGGCTGGTGATCGGGCGCAGCATCCCGGAGGAGTCCAGCAGCCCCGCCTTCCGGCAGAGCTTCGTGTTGAAGTACTGCACGAACGGGTGGGTGTCGAGCGGAATCGCCATCTGCCGACCGCCGAACTGGGCCTTGCGGAACGCGAGCGGGGTGAAGTCCGACGGGTGCATCCCGTGCGCAGCGAGCAGATGAGGGTCGTATGGGTCAAGCAGCCCTGCCGGCACAAACCCGGGCAGCCGGCTGAGGTGCATGATCGCGACATCCGGCGGGCTGCCGGCGCGGATCGCCATCGCGAGCTTCGTGTAGTACGGGTTGCCCCACTCGAGCACGGTCGCGTCGAGCGCGACCTTCGGGTTGGCTTTGCGGAACGCAGCCTCCATCGACTGCATGTGAGCTCCATCGCCCCCGGAGAGCAGGTTCCAGTAGATGAGCGTGTGGTTGTTGGCCCCCGACGCGGGACCGAGGAACCCCCCGGCGACGTCATAGGTCGCACCGCACCCCGAGGCGGCGAGCATGGTCGCACCGCCGGCGGCGACAGTGAGGAAGCGGCGGCGGGTCAGCTGCTCGGTCACGACGCACCTCCTGCGGTGATGACGGTGTGCGAACACGCCGGAAAACGCAGCGTCCCGCCGTCGGCCAGGGTCCCGTCCTCGGTCTGCACCGACACCTGCTCGGGCTGCTCGAACGAGTTGATCGCCTGTGGGTCGGGGCCGATCACCCGCTCGATCCGGGCCGGTCGCGACTCGAACGGGTCGGCGAACCGGACCTGGGCGTCGATCGACTCGGTGGGCGAGCGGTTGATGACGCTCACGGTCAGCCCGTCGCCGTCCTCGCTGCGCATCGCGGTGACGTCGAGCAGCGGAAACGGTCCGAGGTCGGCGACGCGGTGCGGCCAGCTGCCCGCGGCCTCGACCTCGACGTGCTCGTGGGTCTCGCACTCGACATGCACGTCGAGCGCGACCGGTCGCAGGTGGTCGGCGAACAGCCGCAGCGGGTGGTAGATCGTCTGCAGGAAGAGCCCCTCGGGCGAGGTGACGATCGGCGCGATCACGTTGACCAGCTGAGCCAGGTTGGCCATCCGCACCACCCGACAGTGGCGGACGAACCCGTGCAGGTAGGTCGCGACCGCGAGCGCGTCGGCGAGCGTGTAGCGCTCTTCCAGGCCCGCCTCGCGCTCGCGGAACCAGACGTTCCACTCGTCGTAGGCGACGTGGATCGGGTGGGCGATCCGCTTGCGGTAGCGAGTGTCGGCGATCAGCGTGGTGACTCGTTGCAGCGCGCGCTCGGCCTGGTGGGGGCTGAGCACGTCGGTCCAGTAGTCATCGGAGCCGGTGTAGATGTGGATGCTGTGCCAGCGGACCTTGTCGGCGAGCCCCTCGACGACGACGCGATCCCAGTCCGAGAGGCCGTTCTCGCCACAGGCCACGAGCTCGATCTCGGGATCGGTCCAGCTCATCACCTTGGCGAATTCCCGCGCCTTCTTGACGTAATCCTCGGCCGACAGCGCGCCGATCTGCCACGGGCCGTACATCTCGTTGCCGAGCCCCCAGTAGCGAACCCCGTAGGGCTGCTCGCGCCCGTTGGCGTGGCGGCGCGCGACCCACTCGGTGTCGGCGGTGCCGTTGCAGTACTCCACCCACGCCTGGGCCTCGTCCATCGAGCCCGAGCCCATGTTCGCGCACAGGTACGGCTCGGTGCCGACGACCTCGCAGAAGCGCAGGAACTCGTCGGTGCCGAAGCGATTGGACTCCTCGGAGTGCCAAGCGAGCTCCAGCCGTCGCGGCCGCGCGTCCTGAGGGCCGATCCCGTCGGTCCAGTGATAACCCGAGACGAAGTTCCCGCCGGGCCAGCGCAGGACCGGGGGCCTCAGCGCCCGCACCGCCTCTATCACGTCGGTCCGGAACCCGTTCTCGTCAGCCAGCGGCGATCCCTCGTCGTAGATCCCGCCGTAGATGCAGCGACCGAGGTGCTCGGCGAACCCGCCGAGGATGCGCCGGTCGACGGTGCCCAGGCGGCGGTCGAGGTCGAGTTTGATCGTCGCGGTCATGCGGTCTCCTCCGGCTCGGGTTCACAGCCACACGACTCCCGCCGGACCAGCACGACGGGGAGCAGCGTGGAGCGCTTGGGTGCCGGCTCCCCGTCGACGAGCGCGACCAGCTGTGCCATCGCGATCCGGCCGGTGTCCTCGAACGGGACGCGGACGGTGCTCAGCGCGGGCACGCTGTACCGGGCCGGCGGCGCGTCGTCGCAGCCGACCACCGCGACGTCGCCCGGCACCCGGCGCCCGCGCTCGTACAGAGCGCGCACCGCGCCGATCGCCATGTAGTCGTTGTGGATGAAGAGTGCGGTGAGTTCTGGGTGGCGGTCGAGCAGGCGCAGTGTCGCGGCGTAGCCGCCGCCGATCGTCCAGTCGCCCTCCTGGAGCCAGTCGCCATTGCGGTCCTCGAGCCCGGCATCGCGCAGCGCCTGCGCGCCACCGCCGAGCCGCGCGAGGGTGACCCGCCGCCCCGTGGTGCCGGTGACGACACCGATCGCGCGGTGGCCGTGCTCGATAAGGTGCTCGACCGCGAGCGTCCCGGTCTGCACGTGGTCAGAGCCGATCAACGGCACCCGCAGGCCCTGGATGTGATGCAGGCTGACCACGGGCAACCGGCCGCGCAGCCGGGTGCCGAGATCCGCGTCGCCCTCCGCCTGGGGCGCGGCCATGAGGATCCCGTCCACCCGCCGCTCGCTGAGCACCTCGACGCAGCCGGCGACATCCGAAGCGGCGGCATCGACATTTGCCACGACGGTCGCCCAGCCCAGGCGTCGCGCCTCGGTCTGGGCGGCCACGACGAACCGGCCGAGCACGTGGTCGCTGGGATCCGCGGCGATCACCCCGAGCGTCCTGGTGCCGTGGGTGACCAGCCCGCGCGCGAGCACGTTGGGCACGTACCCGACCTCGTCGGCGGCGCGCTGGATGCGCTCGAGCGTCGCCGGGGCCACCGACCCGCCGCCGTTGAGCACCTTGCTCACGGTCTGGTAGCTGACGCCCGCCCGGCTCGCGACGTCCTTGATCGACGCGTACCGGCGCGTGCCGTCCGAGCTGCGTGGTCCTGGGTCTGTGGGTGCCATGACCATCGACCTCTCCCGTGGTCTCGGTCTGCTGTGTCCCTGTCACACGAGCCGCCGCCTGGAGCGCCGGGCTCGATCTAGGCGAACGTTCGCCTTCTCCTCATTCCTAGCGTGCTTGGGCGGTCTCTGTCAAGGGGTCAGTTTGATCTCAACCAGTGCGTCAGGCCACGCGGAGCACGAGCTCGAACTCGAGCTCGTCGTGGATCGGGATCCCGTACTCGCCGACCTCAGGGATGCTCGGCTTGATCTCGCGTGCGCGGTCGGCCCCGCCCGGGTGGACGGCAACCAAGCGCCAGCCGCGGCGTTGATAGAAGCGGATCGCATCGAGGTTGTCGTTGGTGGTGATCAGCCACAGCCGCCGGTAGCCGCGGGTGCGAGCCCACTCGGCGGCGGCGGCGGTCAGCGCCGAGCCGGTACCCCGACGTCGGGTGGGCGCATCGAGCGAGACGAGCTCGCACGCGGCGCCATCCGGCCGCAGCGTCACCAGCCCATGAATCTCCCCGTCCGGCGTGGCCGCCACCAGCGCCGGCAGTCGCGCGGCGTCGTAGACGCGGCCGCGGCTGACCACTGCCGTCGAGCCCCAGGAATCCCGGAGCACCTGCTCGATGCGCTCGCGGTCAGCGTCGGTCGCCTCGCGGATCTCGATCGCGCTCATTCCTCTTCGGCTCCCTCGTCCCCCTCGGCCGGGACCAGCCCACGCCGACGCAGCCACAGTTCGAACATCGGGTCGGTGATCCGCGGGCCGTCGGCGGACTGGATGACGTCGGCGTTGGCAAGCAGACTCTCCAAGGCGCGGCTGATCGAGGAGCGCTTGATGCCGACCGCTGCTGCGGTCTCCTCGCTGTAGAGGGGGGCGGGGACGACAGCGAGCGCCCGGGAGACGCGCCGCTCGTTGGGGGTGAGTGCGCGCCAGATCGCGCGCATCAGCGGCGCTGAGTCCGCCTCGGCCTGATCGAGCGCGTCGAGCCATGTGCCCTCGTCGGCGGTCGCGCCGCGCACGGTGCGCTCCCACATGTAGTGGGCGAGCATCATGCTGCGCTGCGGATGCCCGCGCGCGAACTCCAGCAGCGGGGCGAGCGCCGGACCGACCGCACGGCCGGTGGTGGCGAAGCGCTCCTCGACGTACTCGCCCGCCTCTCCAGGCGGCAGCGGCTCCAGATGGCGCGGGACCGCCTGGTCGAGCAACGGCCGGCGCGGGTCGGCGAACAGCTGCGCCATCACCCCCGGAGCCGAGCCGGCGAACGCGTAGGTCGCGGCATCGGTCTGATGCTGGATGACGCTCCGGATCTTGCCGTCGGCCCCTTTCACCGCCAGCACGTCCTGGATCTCGTCGAACACGATCAGGCTCGTCGTTCCCTGCCGTTCGAACAGCGACGCGGGGAGCTCGAGCAGGCGCAGCAGCACCGACTCGGCATCGACGTGCGGATTGCGCTGAAGGGTCGCGGTGAACCCTCCCCCGCCGAGCGAGAGCCCGATGTTCCAGGTGCGCAACAGGTTCTCGACGTGGCGGCACACCGGACCCTTGAGCCGCTCGTAGCCGCGCTCGATCCGTACCACGATCTCGGCGATCGACAGGACGTCCTGCAGGTCGACGAGGATCGCCGCGGTGCCCTCGCGCTCGGCCGCTCCGAGCACCCGGCGCAGCAGCGTCGTCTTGCCGTAGCGCCGAGGGCCGACCAGCCGGAACGAATGCCCGCCCTCGGCGAGCGCGAGCAGGTCGTCGGCCTCCGCGTCGCGGTCGATCATGTCCTCGGGCGCGAGCGGTCCCGAGAAGCGAAACGGGTTGACGTCACGAGCAGCCGCCACCCGTTCATCGTATCGCCTCGACTACATGCCGCAAGCTGATTCGTATGCTGCTAGCAAGCGGATCTGCTTGCTCTTTGCGTACAAGGTTCGGTCAGCGGCTCTCCATGAAATGCTGTACCGCGTGTCGATCCGCGTCGCCTCCCCGCAGTTCATCGGACGCGCCGCCGAACTCGCACAACTCGAGGATCTGGTCCGGCGCGCGGCGCAGGGTGAGCCTGGGTTCGCCCTGATCGGCGGAGAGTCCGGCGTCGGCAAGAGTCGGCTGATCGACGAGTTCGCCGTCCGGGCGACGACCGCCGGGGCACGTGTGATCGCCGGCGACTGCATCGACCTCGGTGACGCCGAGCTTCCCTACACGCCGCTGGTGGGAGCGCTGCGCGCAGTCGACGGCGAGGAGCTCGCCGAGCTGCTTCCTCGCGGCGCGCGAGACCTCGCGCCGCTGCTGCCCCAGATCGAGAGTGAGGGTGCCGATCTGGGACCTGCCTCGCTGGCGCAGGGCAGGCTGTTCGAGATGCTGCTCGGGCTGCTCGGTGGCCTGGCGGCCGAGCGCCCGCTCGTGCTGACGATTGAGGACGCCCACTGGGCGGACCCGTCGACTCGCGACTTCCTCTCGTTCCTGATCCGCAACCGCCGACGCGAGCAGCTCGTCGTCGCCGTCACCTACCGCACCGACGAGCTGCACCGCCGCCACCCGTTGCGCGCGTTCCTCGCCGAGGCCGACCGGACGCGCACGGTGACCCGCCTGACGCTCGGGCGCTTCACACGCGAGGAGATCGTCGAGCAGCTCACCGGCATCCTCGGCCACCGCCCCGCGCCGCAGCTCGCCGACGAGCTCTTCCGCCGCGCAGAGGGCAACCCGTTCTTCACCGAAGAGCTGATCGCGGCCGGCGGCGGGCACGCCGACGGGCGACTGCCGGACAACCTGCGAGACGCGCTGATGGTGCGGATCGAGACGCTCGGCCAGGACGCACAGGCGGTGCTCCGCGTCGCCGCGGTGGCCGGAGCCCGGGTTCGCCACGCGCTGTTGGAGGCGGCGGCGCCGCTTGATCGCGACGTGCTGCTCGGCGGCGTCCGTGAGGCGGTGGCCAACCACGTCCTCAACCAGGAGCACGACTCCGATGTCTACCGTTTTCGCCACGCGCTGTTGCGCGAGGCGCTCGCCGACGACCTGCTGCCCGGCGAACGCGGACCGCTGCACGCGGCGATTGGGCGAGCGCTCTCTGCGGACCCGACGCTGTCGGCCTCCGGGCGCAGCGTCGCCGCCGAGCTCGCCGCCCACTGGTCGGCGGCACACGACCTGCCGGCTGCGTTTGTCGCGTCCACCCAGGCCGGCGTGGAGGCCGAGCGGATGGCGGCCTGGGCCGAGGCCGGCGCACACTTCGAGCGCGCCGCCGACCTGTGGGACGCGGTCTCCAGCGAGCAGCGGGCCGGCAGTCCGAGCCGGGTCGAGCTGCTGCGGCGCGCCGCCGAGTCCGTCCACCTCTCCGGGGATTCTGACCGGGCGGTGATGCTCGGCCGCAGCGCACTCGGCCTGGTCGACGCCGCCGCCGACCGGCGCACCGCAGCCGCGCTCCACGAGCGGATCGGCCGCTACCTGTGGATCTGCGGGTCGCAGCGTGACGCTGTCGCCGAGCTCAGCCGAGCCGTCGCGGTGATGCCCGACGACGCCCCGGCCGCCGAACGGGCCCGGGTGCTCGGAGCCGAGGGCCATGTCCTGATGCTGATGGGGCGCGGCGCCGACGCACGCGCCCGCTGCCGGCGCGCGCTGGAGCTCGCGCGGGAGGCGGGTGCACGCGCCGAGGAATGCCGGGTCGCCAACACGCTCGGGCCTGCGCTGATGATGAGCCGCGAGCTGGCCGAGGCGATCGAGGTGCTCGAACGCAACCGGGCGCTCGCTGAGGAGCTTGGCGACCCCGAGGAGCTCACGCGGTCCTACATCAACCTCGCCGAGGTGCTCGATCAGACCGGTCGGCTCGCCGAGGCGGTCGAGGTCTCCCGCGACGGCGTGGCGATGGCGCGCCGCGAGCGCATTCCCGGCGTGCTGCCGATGCTGATCGCCGAGCTCGCCACACGGCTGGTGCGCCAGGGAGGCTGGGAGGAAGCCGACACGATCCTCCCCGAGGCGATCGCCGTCACGACGAGCTGGTCGGTCGGTCGCGCGGACGCCCTCTGCGCGCACGCCCAGCTGCAGGCGCTGCGCGGCGACGCGGAGAGCGCTGAGCGGTCGCTGCGCCAGGTCGACGCGGCGATGCGTGACGCCGTCGGGTCGATGTGGACGGCCCCAACCGCCGTGGCGCGAGCCGACGCCGCGCTGTGGGACGGCCGGCCCGACGACGCCCGCAAGGCCGTCGCCGCCGAACTCGGCCGTCGGGAGGAGATCGACGACGATGCGGCCGCCTACCTCGCACCCCTGATCGCCGCCGGAGCCCGCGCCGAGGCCGATCTCGCCGCCCGGGCGCGAGTCACTGGTGAGACGGAAGCGTGCCAGCGGGCGATGCGTGACGCCGAGGAGATCCACGCCGCCGGCCAGGCGCTGCTCGGAGACAATCCTCCGCCCGAGGGCGCGCTGTTCATCGACCTGGCCACGTTGGAGACCGCCCGCGCCGCCGCCGCGGCATCGGCAGAGGACTGGGCCGCGCTCGCCGACCGCTGGGAGCAGCACGGAGCCGCATTCCCAGCCGCGTACTGCCGTTGGCGGGCCGCCGAGCTCATCCTCGCGGGCGGAGGCCCGCGCGGGGCAGCCGCCGAGGTGCTCGCCGCGGCGCATCGCACCGCCGAGCGCCTGCATGCCGAGCCGCTGCTGCAGGAGATCACCGATCTGGCGCGCCGCGCCCGCCTGACGCTGGCAACCGACGCGCCGGCGGACGACGCTGATGGCGACACGCACGCCGCGCCCTCGGCGGCCGACCAGGTCGGCCTCACCGCCCGCGAGCTGGACGTCCTGCGGTTGATGGCGGGCGGATCCACCAACCGCGAGATCGCCGGTGAGCTCTACATCAGCCAGAAGACCGTCACCGTCCACGTCACTCGCATCCTGGCCAAGCTCGACGCCCGCACGCGGGTCGAAGCCGCCGGGGTGGCCCAGCGGCTTGGCCTGCTCACCTCCGATCCCGCCTGAGGCTCACGCCTCGGCGGTGGCCGGCACGACCGTCTGACCGGCGCCAGCGCCGATCGACCGCAGCGCGATGGCTGTCGCGAGGAGGATGACGAGGCCGGCGACGATGCACAGGGCGCCACCCAGCCCGGCGAGCGACACGAGCGCGGGCGCCGCCAGCGAACCCACCGCGATCCCCCCGACCGACGCCGCGAAGGCGAACCCGTAGGCGCAGCCAAGGTGACTCTCGTCGAGCGTCTGCTGCAACCGGGTGTCGGCGACGACCTCGACCACCAGGGCGCCCACGCCACCGGCCACACCCGCGACGATTGCGGCGACCGGGCTGGCCGCCAGCGCGAGCACGGGAAGCGGAGCGGCCACCAGCACGAGCGCGCCGGCGAGCGTCGAGCGACGGCCGGCGATCGGGCCGAGCCGGCCGGCGAGCGTCGCGCCGACGATCCCGCCCAGGCCGAGACCTGCGAGCAGATACCCGTAGCCGCCGGCCCCGAGGCCGAGCCGCTCCGCGACGAGCAGCAGCAGAACGGTCTGCGCGCCATAGACAAAGCTGCCGGCGATGTCCGCGCTGACGATCCAGCCGGCCTCAGGCACCGCACGCAGTGCGCGAGCGCCCTCGCGGAGCTCGGAGGTAATCGCGCCCACGCCGGCCAGCGGGCTCTCGCCGGCGGCGTCAGCGCGGGCAAAGGCCGCACCGGCGGGGATGGAGGCCATGAGCAGGCCGGAGATCACGAAGGTCGCCGCGTTGACGGCGAAGGCGACGGCAGGCGGCCCGATCAGCAGCAGCACAGCTCCGAGCGCCGGCCCCAGCGCGATGCACGCGGGCGCGATCGTCCCGCGGGCGCCGTTGGCGGCAGCGAGATCATCGGCGGCGACGAGCCGCGGGGTGACCGCGGCGATGCTCGGCGGGTAGGCGATCCCGGCCATCGTGGCCGCCGCGGCGAGCACGGGGACAAGCGCGACCGGCAGGCTGACGAGTGCGACGAGCACCAGCGCGCCCATGATCCCGGCGCGGATTGCATCGGAGGCGAACATCAGGCGGCGGCGGTCAAAGCGGTCGGCGATCAGCCCGCCGATCGGCCCACCCACGACCATCGGGCCGATGCGGGCAGCCGTGGTGACACCGAGCCAAACGGTCGAGTGCGTGCGCTGCTCGACATATGCGAGCAGTGCGAGGTTGTAGAGCCAGTCGCCGAGCTGAGAGGCGGCGAGGGCCGCCAGCAGGCGGGCGAAGAGTGGGTACCGACGGGCGATGTGCATGAGATCAGCTTCCTCGTGGGCGGCGGATCCCACATCGGGCAACCGAGCACATCTTGGGCGCGGACCCCTCCTACGTCCGCATGGCCAAGCCTCCTAGGCCGACGCACCCCGCACTCCTACGCGCACCGACAGGCGGTCACGCGACGTCCTCGTCGCGGTACAGGCTCTCCCCGCGGTGCAGGCGAAGCGCGATCTCGAACGTCTGGCGCTGCGATCGCGTCGTCGTGGCGTGGGCGGCGAGATATCCCCGCCACTACATGCTGCGCAACCCGGCACAGCTGGGCGACCGACCGCCTTTCGTCACCACCTGGCACACGATCGGCACAACCGTGTCTGGATCCGTCACAGCCCCGGTGGCGACGATGACGCCATGCCCTCATTGGCCCAGAAGATCGAAGTCGAGCACCGGATGCGCGAGCTGCTGCTCAGCGCCGACCTCCCCCAGCCGGCCGCCGTCGAATACGGCCACGCGTGCGTCCGTTTCTTCTTCGAACCTCAGAAGGTGTGCGTGGTGGTCGACGTGGTCGACCCGGACAAGAAGGGAGGTGACACCGGCTGACCACATCGCCCGGACCCCGGGCACGCCGGCCAGAGCGCGGCCGGCCGCACCGCACGTGGCACGTCATGACGCCGCCTCACCGGTCGCGATCGCCTCCGAGCGCTGAATCGCCGGGATCATCGTCTGGTCCTGGTTGGTGAGCACGACGACGACCCGGCCGGTCCGCGGATAGACGTCGAGCTGGCCCTCATAGCCGGGCGTGCCGCCGTTGTGGCCGACGAACGTGACGCCGTGGATCCGCTGGTAGGCGAACCCGTAGGTGTACTCGTCGACCGGAGGGCCGCCCGGCTGCGGCGAGTTGACGCGGGGCACGAGGATCGTGCGGGTCATGCCCGCGCCGAGCAGGCGGTGGGCGAGCAACGCCCGGGCGAACCGCAGCAGGTCGCCGGTCGTCGAGTAGGCGCCGCCCGACGGGTTGGCGATCTGCGGCATCTCGCTGATGTCGCGCAGCGTGGTGCCGGCGAGCGCGTAGCCGTGCGCCATGCCATCGACGTCGGCAGGCACGTAGACGCGGTAGCCGGTATGGGTCATGTGCGCCGGCGCGAACACGTGGCGGCCGACATACCGCGCGTAGCTCTCGCCGGAGACGCGCTGCACGACCGCGCCGAGCAGGATGTAGCCGTCATTGCTGTACAGGAACCGCCTGCCCGGGGTGAACTGCGGGCGTTCGCCGGCGATCAGCGCGACCTGACCGGCAAGCGTCGTCGGCGGCCGGCGGCGGCCGAGCACGACGTTGCCGAGACCGGAGGTCATGTCGAGCAGCTCGGCGATCGTGATGTGAGTGCCGATCGCTGCGGGCAGGCCCCGCACGTACCTGCCGACCGGGGCGTCGAACGAGAGCTCGTGGCGCTCGGCGAGCTGGGCGACCGAAATCGCCGTGAACAGCTTGCCGATGGACGCGATGCAGAACCGGGTCCGCGGCGTATTGGCCGCCTTGCTCGAGCGATCCGACAGGCCGAAGCCTGCGTCGAGCCACGTCCGGTGCGGCGTGGCAACAAGCACGCTGCCCGAGAACTGACCGGCGCGTGCCCGGGCCGCGAGCCAGCGCGAGTAGGCGCGCCATGGATGCGACGCGGTCGTCGTGGCGGCCCCGTTTGTTGTAGTCGCCCCGGGCGTCGTGGCCGCCCCGGGAGTCGTCGACCGACCGGGGGCGTACTTCGCACACGCGTGGGCAGCGGCCTTGAACCGGCGCGATGAGGTGTCGATCCCCGGCGTGAGCGAGATGTGGCCATCGACCGGCTCGGGAAAGTCGTGGATTCCGTGCGCGCGCATGCAGTCCGTGTACTGCTGCGGCAGTGAGCGGGCCTGTTGGTGGCGCACTGATTGCGGCCTGGAGCGTGCCGGGTCCGGATGATGGCGGGTGGCGCCACCACAGGCACTCGGCAGCAGCGCGAGGCCGGTCGCGGTCAATGCGGACACGAGTCTGATCCTGGGCATGACGTCCTCCGTCGTGGGTCTCGAATGCGAATGAGGCCGCCGGTTCTACGGAGCGACTGGTCACACCCCCTGCACGGCCATCGTTAACTCGCTGTGACTGGCCGTGCGCGATGCTGGTGCGGTGCGGATCCCGCGAACCGTCAGGCTGCGACTGACCGCGCTGTACGGGGCCATGTTCTGCGCCTGCGGCGCGGCGTTGCTCGCGATCACCTACGTGCTCGTCTCGCACTTCTCCGCGCACGGCCACGCGCTGGCCCATCACGCGCCGATCAGGCACTCGACCGGGGGCACGAAAGCCCCGCTGCCCGCGCTGCCGTCGGTCGCACGGCTGCAGGCCCGGGCGCGCGCGGCTCTCGTCAGTCAGCGCGCCAGCGACCTCCACGCGCTGCTGACCTGGTCGCTCGTCGCCCTCGCGGTGATGGCAGTCGCGTCCACCGCGATCGGGTGGCTGATCGCCGGCCGCGTGCTCGCGCCACTGCGCACGATGACCGCGACCGCCCGCCGGATCTCGCAGGACAGCCTCCATGAGCGGCTCGCGCTCGACGGGCCGCGCGACGAGCTTCGCGAACTGGGCGACACCATCGACGGCCTGCTCGGGCGGCTCGAGACCGCGTTCGACGCCCAACGGCGGTTCGTCGCCAACGCCGCTCACGAGTTGCGCACGCCGCTCGCGCGCATCCGCACCGCCGTCGACGTCGCGGTGGCCAAGCCCGGGGCGGGAGCAGAGGTCCGGGCGCTCGATCTGAAGGTACGGGAGGGGCTTGACCGCGCCGACCAGCTCGTCGAGGGCTTCCTCGCGCTCGGCCACGCCGAGCACGGGGAACTGCTCGACCGCGCGCCGGTCGCACTGGGCGACGCGGTCGCCGCCGCGCTTGCCGATCGCGCGCAGGAGCTCGCCGAACGGCGCATCAGCGTCGAACGGAACCTCGGCGAGGTCACCGTCAGCGGCAGCCCCCTGCTGCTCACTCGGCTCGTGGACAACGTGATCGACAATGGCATCCGCCACAACGAGCCCGACGGCTGGCTGCGGGTGTCGACTCTGGACGGCGGGGAGCTCGCCCGGTTGATCGTGGAGAACGGTGGCCCGCAACTCGACTCCGGTCAGGTCGAAGGACTCGCGCAGCCGTTTCGGCGGCTCGGTGCCGAGCGCACCGGCTCGGGCCGCGGCGCCGGGCTCGGCCTGTCGATCGTGAGCGCGATCGTGACCGCGCATACGGGCCGCCTGTCGTTGCAGGCGCGGCTCGACGGAGGGCTGCGGGTCCTCGTCGAGCTCCCGCATGAGGCGGCGCGGACGAAATGAGAGTGCTCGTCGTCGAGGACGAGCGCGGGCTCGCCGACGACATCGCCGAGGGACTGCGTGACCACGGTCTCGCCGTCGACGTCGCCTACGACGGCCTCGATGGCGCCGCCAAGATCAACCTCCACCCCTACGACGTCGTCGTGCTCGACCGCGACCTCCCCGGATTGCACGGCGACACGCTCTGCCGCCAGGTCGCCGACGGCGAGCATCCGGCGATGGTGCTGATGCTCACCGCCGCCGCCGCGCCGGGCGAGCGGGTCGCCGGGCTCGCGCTCGGTGCCGACGATTACCTGGCCAAGCCGTTTCACTTCCCCGAGCTCGTGCTGCGCGTCCAGGCGCTCGCCCGACGCCGGCCCGTCGCCTCGCGCGTGCTCCGGGTCGGCGACCTCGAGCTCGACCCACTGCGGCGAACCGCGTCGCGTGACGGCGTCACGCTCGAGCTGAGCGCCAAGGAGTTCGCGGTGTTGCACGAGCTGATGCGCGCAAGCCCGGGCTCACTCACCGCCGAGCAACTGCTGCTGCAGGCCTGGGATGAGAACGCCGACCCGTTCACCCGGACGGTCTATGTGACGATCGCCCGCCTGAAGCGCAAGCTCGGCGAGCCCCAGCCGATCCGGTCTGCGCCCGGGCTCGGGTACAGCATCGCCCTGGGTAGCTGACGCCGAGTGCCGCCACCGAGCCGATGCGTGGGCACGCGAGCGCTGGATAGATCATCCAGATGCCAGACCCGATGCCAGAGCACGGTCAAAGCCGCGGCGCGCTCGCCAGCGCTCCGTCGGCCTGATCCCGGTCGTCTTCCAGTCGGTCGCCAACATCGCCCCCGGCGCGTCGGTCGCCTACTCACTCGGGCGGATCGGGATGCTGCCACGACTGATCACCCGCATCGACCCGCGCTATGACACGCCGGCCAACGCCGTCCACGCCCAGGCCGTGCTGGCGATCGGCTATGCGCTGGCGCTCGGGTTCGCGCTCGGTGACCCGCTCAAGGCGCTCGCTCTGCAGGGCACGATCTCGACGACGCTGATCGTCGTCATCTACATCTGCACCGGCGCGAGCTGCGTCGTCTTCCATCTGCGCGATCACCGGAACGAGTTCAACGTGATCCTGCATCTGGTCATCCCGCTGGCGGCGGCGGTGCTGTTCGTGCCGGTGCTGCTGGCAGCCCTCGGGATCGACTTCGGCGGGCTTGGCATCGAGCCGCTCACCTCACCGGCCGACGTGGCGCCCTACGTCGTCGCGATCTGGATGGCGCTCGGCCTGCTGGTGCTCGTCCATTTCGCGCGGAGCGATCCGCGCCGGATCAGCGGAATCCGTCAGGTGTTCGGCGAATCCGCGCCGGAGTCGGACGGCTGAGTTTGCACGGGCGCCTTTGCGCGTATGTGTGGGTGCATGAGATCCTCACGCACCGCCGTCCTCGCCAACTTCGGGCTGCGGGCGGCGTACGGCACCGCGATGCTCGCAACGCCCGGCCGGATCGGAAAGCCTTGGCTCGGCCGCCCCGCGCCCGTCGCGGCGAGCGACATCCCACTGCGCGGCGTCGGCGGCCGGGAGCTCGCGCTCCATCTCGCGGGCGGGGCCGCGGTGGTACGCGGCGCCCCGCTGCGCCCGTGGCTGCTCGCGAGCCTCGGAGGCGACCTCACTGACATCGCGTCGACGATCGCGCAACGGCGACAACTGCCGCCGGGCGGCCTGCGCGCCTGCCTGCTCGCCGGCGGCGGGTCGGCTCTGCTCACGCTCGGGCTCTTGGCCGCGGACGCCGCCGGCTGATCCAGACCCGGCCCCGGGTCGCGCGGATCCGGCCCCGGGTCAACCGGTCGCCGGGGAACCGGCCGGTGCGCTGCGCACGGTGTCCGGGATCTCGGCCGGGTCGCGCTCACGCACGGCACGCTCGTTGGCGCAGCCGGCGTCCCAGGCGCTTCGCATCCGCCGGATGAATCGCTTCGGGCTCTCGGCGTAGACGCGAGAGCCGAGCCGGAGCGCCTCGCCTCGCAGCTCGCGCCGGCGCAGCTCGATCAGCTCGACCACCGCGTCGAGGTCGACGGGAGGCGTCATCCGATCGCTGCGCAGCGTCTGCTCGAGCACATCGAGGTCGTGCTCGTCGCCCAGCAGGTCGGCGAGCGCGTGCGCGTCCTTGGCCTGGCCCCTGATCGCCGGAGCGGCGACCGAGCCGAGCAGTCGTTCGTGATACCAGAGGTCCTTGACCCTCTTGCGCCAGTCGTGCCATTCCTGAAACGACGAGGCGCGGGCGCGTGAGAACAGCTCCCGGCCGTCGCGGTAGCCGCGCGCCAGGCCCGGCTCGATCGCCGCCCAGCCGTCGCCCGACAGCCTCCAGATGCCCTGACGTGCCCGCACCGCATGCAGCTCGTCGGCCGCCTGTCCTGCCACGGAAGAGCCGATCAGCTCTCGGCGCTCGCGGTCCCGCCGGATCTCCAACCGCTCCCGGATCTGCTGGAAGGTCGTCTCCGGCAGCTGGCCGACGTAGCGCCGCGAGAGCGCGTCGAGGGTCTCGAGCATCGCCTCGCCGTCTCGGGCGGTGGACAGCCCCTGGGCCGCGTGGCGCAGTGCTCCGTTCTCCTGGCGGCGCTGGCGGCGCGCCATCGACCCGCGCGCCAGCCGCAAGAGCGACCGCTCCTTCTTGACCGCTTTGCGGGCGGAATGGACGGCGTCGACCGGATCGGAGCTGACCCGCTCGGTCAGCTCGTGGATCGCCTCGTCGATCTGCTCGCCCGCGCAGCGCAGGATCGCCGTGCGGACGGGCTCGTCGCTCTCAAATCGGTAGGCCACGTTGCTCCGTTCGTCGTCGAAGGGATTCGTGAGCTGCTACCCGGACGGATCCACCCCACTCAGCCCGATCACACGTTGCCGGCGCAAACAAATTGTTGGGCAAGTGTGCAGCTGGGAAGGGTTCAACTGGTTCATCCAGCGACGCGGAGGCGCGAGATGACAGACCAGCGAACGCCTGGGCAGGAGAGTGGTTGGCAGGAGCGGCGCGAGGACTACGCGCTGAGATTCGTCCCTGCGGGATACCGCAAGTGGGGAGCGATCTCGCTCACGGGGGTGATGATCGGGATCGCGACGGCGATGTTCTTCCTCGCCTGGGGAGGTGAGCTCGCCTCGGAGTACGGGATGAAGGACCTCTTCATCGGGATGATCTTCGGCACCGTCTTCATCGGCGGCCTGTCGTTCATGCTCGCGCGGATCGCCTCGGCGACCGGCCTTGACTCCGACCTGATCACCCGCGGCTCGGGGTTCGGGTTCATGGGGTCGGCGTTCACCTCGCTGATCTACACGCTCAACTTCCTCATGTTCTTCGCGTTCGAGGGAACGATCATGGCCACCGCCGTACACGCGCAATGGTCGTTCATCCCCAATTGGGCGATCTACCTGGTGATCGGGCTGATGTTCATCCCGCTCACCTGGTGGGGGATGACCGTGATCAACTGGATCATGTGGATCACGATCCCGATCTACCTCGGGTTCCTCGGATGGACGATCCACCTGGCCGCCACCAGTCACTCGCACATCGCGTTCTGGTCATTCGGGCCGGCCCACGCGACCACCCCCGCCGCCGGACCGGCTCTGTTGCAGGTGCTCGCGGCGGTGCTCGCACTCACCTCGCAGTCGACGATCGCCGCCGACGTCGGCCGCTTCATCCCCGCCGAGCATCGCACCCGCGGCGCGTTCATCGTCGGACTGGTCTCTCAACTGATCACCTTCCTGGGCGTGACCATGCTCGGCGCCTGGTTCACGATCTCGTTCGGGAAGTCGACCAACCCCGGTGCCTACCTCGCCGCCCAGCTGGGAGCGTGGGGCGTGGTGTTCGTGATCATCACCCAGATCCGCATCAACATGACCAACGTGTACTCGGGGTCACTCGCGTACGCCAACTTCTTCTGTCGTGTCTTTCACATCACGCCAGGCCGCCAGTACTGGGTGATCCTCACCTCGGCGCTCGGCACCGCGCTGATGTTCGGCGGGCTGTTCAACCACCTGAACGCGGTGCTCACCTTCGAAGGGGTGTTCGTGATGGGATGGGTGATGGCCGTGATCGCCGACATCGTCATCAACAAGCCACTGGGACTGTCACCGCAGAACTTCCTCTACAAGCGCGCCCAGACCGCGAGGTACAACCCGGTCGGCCTCAGTGCGCTGATCGTGGCGCTGGCCGTCTGCCTACCGCTCGCGTTCGGGGTCGCCGGACCGCTTGGCAAGACGCTCGCTCCGTTCCTGTCGGGCGCGATCGCGTTCGTGCTCGTCCCGCTCGCCGCGCTGCTGACCCGAGGACGCTGGTATCAGCCCGCGACCGTCGCCCGCAACATCGACCCCGCCCTCCCGCCGGTGGGTGCGGGGGCGGCGGGTGACGCGCGCCTATCGCGTCGAGGCGACGTCGCCTACGAGACCTGCACCGTCTGCAGGCAGCGCTTCGAACTCGCCGAGTTCGTCCGCTGCCCGTTCCACCAGGGAGCGATCTGCTCGGTGTGCTGCGCGAGCGAGGGGGCGTGCGGTGAGATCTGCAAGTCCGCGGACCCCCGCGACGAGCACGAGGCGGTTCCGGCCGCCCGCAGCGCCGGGGTCGCTGGGGTCAGATGAACGTCCTGATCACCGGCTTCGGCCCGTTCGGCGAGGACGAGGAGAACCCCAGCGGCGAGATCGCCGGCGCATTGCACGGGACGACGATCGCCGGGGGTTCTGTCCGCTCGGTCGTCCTGCCGGTCAGCAGCGACCGAGTCGCTGAACTCCTTCAGGCCGAGCTGGCCGGAGGCACGCCCGATGTGCTGCTCCTGCTCGGCGTCGCGACCGGCCGGGCCGCCCCCTCGGTGGAGCGGGTCGCCGTCAACGTGCGCGACTTCCCGATGCCCGACAACGACGGGCGCCAGGCGGTCGACGAGCCGGTCGTGGCGGAGGGGCCCGCCGCATATCTGAGTGCGCTGCCGATCAAGGCGATCGTCGCCGGATGGCGGGCAGCCGGGCTTCCCGGCTACGTCTCCAACACGGCTGGCACCTATCTGTGCAACCAGGCCTTCTACCTGGCACGGCATCTCACCGCTGGCACCGGGTGCCGCACCGGTTTCATCCATGTCCCGGCCTCCCCCGCGTCGATCGCCGCCCGCGGCGTCACCGATACTCCCATTCCGACCATGGACCTCACCACGACGACATCGGCGATTCGCAGCGCGGTCGAGACGACCCTGTGCCATCGCGGTGCCGACGTCGACCTCGCCGCGGGTGCGCTGGACTGATGCCGGGACCGCGGACGATCGACCTCAACAGCGACCTCGGCGAGGGCTATGGCGTGTGGCGGCTCGCTGACGACTCCGCGCTGCTGGGGATGATCACCAGCGCCAACGTCGCCTGTGGTTTTCACGCCGGGGACCCGACGACCATGCGCAAGGCGGTGACCGCGGCCGCGGCAAACGGCGTCGCCGTGGGGGCGCACGTCTCCTTCCCCGACCGGCGCGGGTTCGGCCGGCGGGACATGGCGATCCCGCCGCGTGAGGTGACCGACGATGTCGTCTACCAGGTGGGCGCGCTTGACGCGGTCGCGCGGGCGCATGGGACGCGCGTCACGTTCGTCAAGCCCCACGGCGCGCTCTACAACCGGATGGCGGTCGACCGCACGCTGGCCGATGCGGTCGTTGAGGCGCTCGCATCGCTCGGCGGATCACTGCCGCTGGTGACCCTGCCGGGCTCGGAGGCCGCCATCGCAGCGCGGGCCGCGGGGGTCACCGCGATCGCCGAGGCGTTCGCCGATCGCGCCTACGACCGCGAGGGCCGCCTCGTCTCCCGCGACCGGCCCGGGGCGGTCATCTCCGACCCCGAGGAGGTGACCGCGCGAGCGGTGCGCATGGCGACCGAGCATGCGGTCGAGACGATCGACGGCGAGGTGATCAAGCTCGAGGCGCAGACCCTGTGCGTGCACGGGGACAGCCCCGGATCGGTGGCGCTGGCGACGGCGATCCGGGCAGGGCTGGAGTCGGCGGGCTTCGCGCTGGCACCCTTCGCCGGCTGACGCCGCGTCACCCCGCAGCGTCCGGGCGCTCAGCGCAGTCACACGGCGGTCGGTGCCGGCGCGCCCAACCGTCGCACCTGGGGCGCGAGCGTCAGCAGCCGCCAGGTCGTCGGCGAGACCATCAGCACGCAGCCGGCAAGCAACCCGAGGATCGCCCAGCGCATCCCGACCGGGACGAAATGGAAGCTCACGTCGTCGACGCCAGCCGGCAGCCGGACCGCCTGGAAGACGCCGTCGAACCGGTGGATCGCCACCGCGTGGCCGTCGAGCTCGGCGCCCCACCCGGCAAACCAGGTCTCGCGGCGGATGAGCGTCGTCGGTCGCCGGCAATACAGCCGCATGTCGTCGAGCGCCACCGAGCGCAGCGCGCACCCCGGGGCGCTCACCAACGGCGCTGCTCGTGACAGCCGGTAGATCCAGGCGGTCGGGCTACGGAACACGAGCCGCAGAGCGCCCCGATCCTCGGGCAGCGGGTGGCCCGGTCTGGTGAGGACGTAACGCACGCCCGCGGCGCGGTAGCCGTCGAGGTGGCGCAGCAGCTCCTGCCTCGCCGGAGGCGCCCACCCGGGCTGGTAGCCGACGAAGTTGGTGAACGGGTCGAGCCGGTCGTGCACGAACCGCGCGTAGCTCCGGGGAGGGAAGTCGTCGAGGCGCAGGGACGCCAGCCGGAAGTAGGACCCGTAGTTGGGCTGGATCGGCCCGAGCGTGAAGAACCGCTGGTCGCCCAGGTGCCGGCGCAGGTAGGTCACCGGCGCCAGATCCGTGCGCACGGCGCGTGGAGCCGACAGCTGAGGGACCGCGAACAGCACGACCGCGTCGAGGACGACCACCAGGGCGAGCGCCGTGCTGCGGGCTCGGCGATGGCGCAGCAGCGCGAACCCGCCGACCGCCAGCACGGTGAGACCGGCCCAGACGACCGACGCCTCAAGGAACGCGTCACGGGCCGGCACCGGCTTCTGGAATGAGGCGATCACCGGGCCGGACGCGACCGCGGCGGCCGCGATCGCCACCGCCGTCACGAGCGTGCCTCCCATCAGACGACCCGGTTGGCGCGCGCCCCGCGTGAGATCATCGATTCCGAGGGCGGCGAGCACGATCACCGGCAACTCGAGCGCGGCGGTCGCGTAGCGGTAGAACTGGATCCTCCCCATCTCCGGCAGGGCGCCGAGCACGCTCCCCAGCACGGGCACGCCGTACATGTGACCGAACACGAGCGCGCTCGAGGCGAGCAGGACGAGCTTGAGGCCGCGACGCCCCGGGCTGAGGAGTGCGATCACCGCGAGCAGCACCAGCGCCGTCGAGAGGTAGCCGCCGACCATCACCCAGATCCCCTGGTGGTGGCCGCCGTTGACCGGGCCGAAGATGTAGGGCATGAGCAGCTGTGGCGCCTCGGACAGCGGCAGGTGCCGACCGCCGAGGAGCGTGCCGGTGTGGCTCACCAGGTCCGCGTGGCTGAGGTAGTCCGCCATCGCCAGCAACATCGGTGCGGCGAGCAGCAGGGCGACCGCGCCGCCGCGCGCGACCTTGACCAGGAAGCGGGCTCGGTCCGCGCGCGCCACGCAGGCGATCCGCCAGCCGAGCCAGACGACGGCGATCAGCAGATCCGCGTAGGCGACCTCGGGGAACCCCGCATAGGCGGTCAGCGCGCCCGCGAGCGCGATCAGACGCCAGCCACCCCGGCGACCGGCACGCGTCGCCTCGACCGCCTGCTCGATCCCGAGCAGGAGCATCGGCAGGAACGCAATCGGGTTGACCGTCGCGTCGGAGAACCAGGCGAACTTGCCGTTGAGCGCGAACGCGACGGCGCCCGCGACGGCCGCCGGGCGCACCAGATCAAGGCGCCGCAGCAGCCGGTAGGTGCAGACGCCCGCGGTCAACTCGAGCAGCACGTGCTCGTAGAGCTGACCGTTGGGGAGCGCGGTCAAGAGCGTCGGTGGGAACAGCGCGGCGGCCTGCGTCTCCCCCACGAGCGGCATCCCGGTCCCCTCGAACGGGTTCCACCACGGCAGGTGCAGATGTAGGAGATCGAACACGGCCAGGTGGCCGATCGCCTGCGAGTTGAAGCCGTTGCTCGGGTCGATCGTCGGCCTGCCGCCGAGCAGGCCCGGCGTGAACGAACGGGTCAGCCCCGCGCGGTAAGCAAGCGGGTCGAGGTGGACGAGGCCGAGCAGCGCAGGCAGGTTGGCGAGGATGATCGCCGCTCCGACGACCGCCAGCGCCTCCGCGTCGAATCGCCCCCGTGCTGTCCAGCGGACGATCCCAGACCGCACTCCGGCAGCGTAGGAACAGTCCGCTTAAGGCCGGGTTGGCAGCGGGCAACGTTTGTGTACCGATGTGTGAAGACTGCGAGAGGCGTCATCCTCAGACGGTCCGCGGACGCGCGGGAGCAGCCTCATCGACGGTGAGACCGCGGTCAGGGCCGTGCGAGACGACGTTCTGCCCCGGCTCGGCGTGCAACCGGCCGCCGTCGATCGTGACCGTCACCTTGTCGGGCTCGAAGGAGACGTATCCGGCGATGCGGTCGACCTCCCGGTAGGGCTCCAGGTAGGCCCAGACGGCGCGTGAGACGCCGGCCACGTCGAAGTAGCTGCAGAGCCCCTTGTACGGGCAGAACGTCTGTCGATCGACCGGGGTCAGCGCGTCCGCCGCGACGTCCTCCCGCGGGACGTACCAGCGTGGGGCGAAGCCGGACTCGAACAGCACGAGCGCCCGGTCGGTCTCCGCCACCCGGCGCTCGCCCACCTGCACGGTGAGCCGGCGCGCCGTCTGGCGGATGTCGATCCGGTGGTAGGCGTCGGAGGCGTGGCCGAGGACCCGCTCCTCCTCCTCGTAGAACCCGTCCATCGCGTGCCAGGCGAAGGCCACCCGTCCGGCCAGGATGTCGGCGTGGGCGGGAAGTGCCGTGTGCTCCCACGCGCCGCGCGGCGACTCGTGGTCCCCGTGGCGGACCGCATACCAGCTCGTCGGCCCGAGGTCCTGATGCTCGGTCGTGCGCCCGGCGGGGTTCAGGACTTGGTGCGCGATGTCGGCCTTCGGGAAGTAGGCGACCGGGTAGCGCGCGGGCTCGTGCAGCAGCACCACGTCCTCGCTGTCGGCGATCCACTCGCCGTCGAACTTCACTCGCATACGCCGGCGCAACGGCTCGGCGTACAGCAGTCTCTGCGGGAGCGGCTCGGCCACCAGGAAGCGGCCCACCGATCCGGTCGCCAATGGTCCCTGCTGCCAAGCCAGACCCATGAGACGCCGTCCTTTCGGGATGTCGGTTTACGAGCGCCTGAAAGCGCCGCCTGATCTGATCGGTCTGTGGCGCCGCCGGCCGGTTTCTTACCGCGGCGCGGCGGATCGCCGCGGTTAGCATGGCGGCGTGGACCGCGACCGTGACCCACCGGCTCGGAGCGCGCTGGATCCGGTGTCACGACGCTGGGTCGAGGGCCTCGCCGCCGGTCATCCGGCGCGCCCGCAGACGGTGGCCTGCCTGAGGGAGTTGTTGCTGCGGGCCGCCACGCACGAGCTCGCCCGGCGGCGCGGCCGGCTGGGAGCGATCACCGGACCGGAGTTCGACGATCTCGCACAGCAGGCCGCCGACGACGCGGTCCTCGCCATCCTCGACAAGCTCGACGACTTCAAGGGGCTCAGCCGCTTCACCACCTGGGCCTACAAGTTCGCCGTGTTCGAGGTGTCCAGCAAGGTCGCGCGCCACGCCTGGCGGCACCACCCGCCCAGCTCGGACTCCCTGGTGCTGCAGCAGGCCGAGTCGCCGTCGTGGTGGCCTGTCGAGACATACGAGCAGCGCGAGCAGCTGCGCATTCTCTCGGACGCGATCGGGCAGCTCACAGAGCGCCAGCGTGAGGTGTTCGTGGCGATCGCGCTCAACGACGTGCCGATCGACGAGCTCGCCCTGCAGCTGGGCTCGAACCGCAACGCGATCTACAAGAACCTGTTCGACGCGCGCCGGCGGCTGCGCGCGCTGCTGGCCGACGCCGGCCATCCGGTCGTCGGCGCGGAGGTGAGCGCCTCATGACCCGCGAACACGACGACCTCGACGCGCTGCTGCGCAGCGAGCCGGGCGACGCCGGCTGCACCGCCGGGGAGGACATCCTCGACGCCTACGTCGACCTCGAGCTTGCCGGCGAGGACCCCGCGCTGACCTATCCCGGTACCGCCATCCACCTGCACAGCTGTCCCGGATGCGCGGCCGATCACGACGGGCTGCTCGAGGCTGCACGCCGGTTCGGAAACGAGCCGCCGGCCTGATCACCCTCGGTAAGACGGGCGTCCTCGCATGCACTCATCGCACGGTGAGTCGATCGCATCAGACCGCGCGGTGAGCGGGGCCGGCACTTCGGGTGGGCGCCTGCTGTCGCTCAACGTGGGCGGCCCGCGGGATGTCGCGTGGCAGGGGAAGACGGTCCGCACTGCGATCTGGAAGGACCCGGTGGACGGGCCGCGGATGGTGCGCCGGCTGAACATCGACGGCGATGATCAGGCCGACCGCGCCGCGCACGGGGGCGAGCACCGGGCGGTGTTCGTCTACCAGATCGAGGCGTACCGCTATTGGGAGCGCGAGCTCGGCCGCAGTGACTTCGCGTTCGGCCAGTTCGGAGAGAACTTCACCGTCGAGGGTCTGACCGACGATGCGGTCTGCATCGGCGATCGCTACCGGATCGGAGAGGCGCTCTTCGAGGTCACCCAACCCCGCGTGACCTGCTTCCGGCTCGGGCTGCGGATGGCGGAGCCACGGATGCCGTCACTCGTCGTCGCCCATCACCGGCCGGGCTTCTACTTCCGGGTGCTGCAGGAGGGCCGGGTGCAGGCCGGCGACGCGATCGAGCGCGTGCTCACCGGACCCGAGCGGCTGACCGTGGCGGATATCGATGCCCTGCTCTACCTGCCCCACAAATCGCGGCGCGAGCTGCAGCGCGCGCTGCGAATCCCCGCCCTCAGCGAGGGCTGGAAGGGGTCGTTTCGGGCGCTGCTCGATCAGGGCGTGGAGCCCGCCGCACCCCCGGCGCCGGCCTGGGCCGGCTTCGTCCCCCTCACGGTGACCGAGGTGCGGCGCGAGAGCGACGCAATCGTCTCGTTCACGCTTGCCGTCGCCGACGGCGTGATGGCGCCGGCGGCGCGCGTCCTGGCAGGGCAGTACCTCTCGGTCCGGCTGCACCCGCAGGACGGTCCGGCCGTCATCCGCAGCTACTCGATGTCGCTGCCCGCCCGCGACGGGCGGTTCCGGATCAGCGTCAAGCGCGAGCCCGACGGAGTCGGTTCCCGGTACATGCAGACCCAGGTCCGCGTCGGCGACCGGATCGACGCCGCGGCGCCGCGAGGCGGCTTCACGTTGAAGGCGGGGACACGGCCGGTCGTCCTGCTCAGCGCCGGCGTGGGCGCGACCCCGATGCTCGCAATGCTCCACGCGCTCTCCGACGCGGCTGACGAGCGGGAGGTCTGGTGGGTGCATGGCGCGCGCGACCGAGCCGCGCACGCGTTCGGCGACGAGGTCGACGGGCTCCTCGCGGCCCTCCCCCACGCCCACCGGGTGGTCAGCTTCAGCCGCCCCGGGCCCGGCGAGACGCCCGGCACCGATTTCGACCTCACCGGGAGGGTTTCCGTACAGACGATGACCGACGCCGCCATCCCGGTCGACTCCGATTACTACCTGTGCGGACCGGACGCGTTCATGCGCTCCCTGTCGGCGGGGATCACTGCCCGCGGCACCGTCCCGGAGCACGTCGCGATGGAGCTCTTCGGCGCCGCCGCGGTGATCGCCCCGCCCGGGCTCGAGGGCTCGCGTCCGGCGCCGCATCCACCCGCAGGCGTCCCCGGGACCGGGCCCGCGGTCACGTTCAGTCGCAGCGGTCTCACCGTGCCGTGGGAGGAGAGCCACGGCAACCTGCTCGAGTTCGCCGAGGCGTGCGACGTGCCGGTGAGCTTCGGCTGTCGCAACGGCGTCTGCCACTACTGCGAGAGCGGCCTGCTGGACGGCGAGATCCGCTATGTGACGGAACCCCTCGAGCGGCCCGATGAGACCCGCGTGCTCGTCTGCTGCGCGCAGCCGGCCGGGCCGATCACGCTTGAGCTGTGACGCGCCCTGACAGCAGACCAGGACCGGCTCATTCGCCAGACATGGCGTCCCCGGTGCCACTTTCGCCCACGCGTGCCACCACCCTCCGCCACCCGGGCAGAAATGGGGCTCCTCTGACTGATCCGTGGGGGACTGAACATCGACCGTGCGCGGGTGGGGCGCCGGTGGGACGGCGGCGGCACCCCGGATGGACGGCCGCGTGCGAGAAAAGTGCACCGTGAGAGCCTGGACATCGACCGCGCGCAGGTGGGGCGCCGGCGGGGCGCCCGGATGGACGGCGTCGTGCGAGAAAAGCGCACCGTGGGGGCCCGGAGATCGACCGCCCGCCGACGCGGTGGCGGTGGCGGCCCGGATGGACGGCCCGCGCGAGAAAAATGGCGCCCTAACAGGGTTCGGCCTCGCGCCGCCGGTAAGAGCTGACGGCCCGGCGGCACACACGAGGAGGAACCCGAACCGAGACCGACGAGGAGCAGGAGCCGTCATGCCAGTCACGCGCATCGCCATCCGCCAGGGCAAGACCGACGTCTATAAGCAGGCGCTGCTGGACGAGATCTACGAGGCGATGCGCGAGACCGTCGCCATCAAGGAGGGTGACCGCTTCATGACGATCACTGAGCACGGCCCGCACGAGTTCGCCTCCGGCCCGTTCCTCGGGATCGAGCGCAGCGACGACCTCGTGCAGATCCAGGTCTTCTGGGCTCCCGGCAAGACCGTTGAGCAGAAGCTTTCGATGTACACGCGGATCGTCGAGCGCCTCGGGACCAACCCGGGCGTGCGTCCCCAGGACGTCCTGATCTCCGTCACCGAGACCGCCGCCGAGAACTGGTCGTTCGGTAACGGCGAGGCGCAGTTCTACCAGCCGTGAGGCGTCAGCCGCGGCGCTCCGGCGCGGGCCACGCGCAGCCGCTGCTCGGCGCTCTCAAGGCAACGCTGCAACTCCTCCAGGCGAGCGGTCGGCCGCACCCCGCGGCGGTACAGGCGAGCACGCAGGAGCGCGACGCTGTCCCGGTAGTAGTTGCGTTCCGCAGCGATGTCCTCGATCTCCTGCAGCGAACTCACAACCCGGCTCCTTCCATGTAGGCGCGCAACATCAAGCAACCGTGCTCAACCAATAGGTCCATCGATCGCCCGGCTACCACCGCGAGCCGTTCGTCAAACGTGCTGCCCGGCTATTATCACAGCGGGGTCAGGAACTTGCCTGACCGTCTTGCAGTGCCCGCGTTTCGCCGGTTTGTCGCTCGTGCAGCGGCCCCTCGTGTCACGCAGCGCACGTGAACGAAAGGGGCAGACATGCCTACAGGAACAGTGAAGTGGTTTAGCGACGACAAGGGCTTCGGCTTCATCACGCCCGATGAGCCGGGCAAGGATCTGTTCGTCCACCATTCGGCGATCCAGACCGACGGCTATCGGTCGCTCGCCGAGGGCGCCAAGGTCAGCTACGACGCGGAGCAGGGCCCGAAGGGGCCGGCTGCCGCCAACGTCGTCACGGTCTAGATCGAGGGCGCAGCGCGGACGCTCCGCGAGGAGTCGTCCGCGCTGACCGCCATCCCCAGGCGCGCCTCCATCACGCGGCACGCCTCCGGGTTGGAGTCGACGAGCACGTATCGACGGCCTGCGGAAGCGGCGACCGCGCCGAGCGTGCCGCTACCCGCGAAGAAGTCCAGACACCAGTCGCCCGGCCGGCTGGAGGCGAGCACCATGCGGCGCACGATGCCCTCGGGCTTCTGCGTCGGATACCCGGTCTTCTCCCGTCCGTTGGTCGGCACGATCGTGTGCCACCAGACGTCGGTGGGGAGCTTGCCCCGAGCCGCCTTCTCCGGGGTCACCAGCCCGGGCGCCATGTAGGGCTCGCGGTCGACCGCGTCGGCGTCGAAGTGGTAGGCGTCGATGTCCTTGACGTAGACGAGGATCGTGTCGTGCTTGGCCGGCCAGCGCGACTTGGCGCGGGCTCCGTAGTCGTAGGCCCAGATGATCTCGTTGAGGAAGTTCTCGCGACCGAATACCTCGTCGAGCAGCAGCTTGCAGTAGTGGGCCTCGCGGTAGTCGATGTGGAAGTACAGCGTCCCAGTGCGATGCAGCAGGCGCCAGGCCTCGGTCAGCCGCGGCGCGATGAACCCGAGGTACTCATCGAACGTGTCGCGATAGGAGACCTCGGCGAGGAGCCGTGTCGCGTAACGCCGTCCCTGGAATCCGATCCGGTCGCCCGTCGCGTCAGGCACCGTCTCGATCGTCCGGCGACGCTGGTCGCGCCCGGTGTTGAAGGGCGGATCGACGTAGATCAGCTGAAAGCTCTCGTCGGCGAACCCCGGCAACACGTCGAGGTTGTCGCCGAGGATGATCTCGTCGTCTGCCGGCGATCGCAGCACGCCGGCGAACATAGACCGCCGGTCGGTCGGTCACCTCTTGCGCTCAGATAACGTCGGTGATTGCGATGATCCCCATGCGCAGCATGCTGGCGTTTGCCGGAGTGGCCGCGATCCTGGTCGCGATCCCCGGCCCCAGCGTCCTCTTCACGATCAGCCGCGCACTCACCGGCGGGCGCCGGACGGCGCTGTGGAACGTCGTCGGCAACGAGCTCGGCCTGATGGTGCAGGTCGTCGCGGTCGCGTTCGGAGCCGGCGCGTTGATTGAGAGCTCCGCGCACGTGTTCACCGTGGTGAAGCTCATCGGCGCCGCCTACATCGTCTTCCTGGGAGTGCAGGCGATCCGACACCGGCGCTCGCTCAGCGAGGCGGTCGCCCGCGGCGCAGGTCCGATGTCGCCCGGTCGAGCGATCCGCGACGGCGCGGTCGTCGGCGCCACCAACCCCAAGACGGTCGCGTTCTTCCTGATCATCCTCCCCCAGTTCACCCGGCCCGCGGCCGGGCACCTCACACTCCAGCTGCTCATCCTGGGATGCGTGTTCCCGGTGGTCGCGCTGGCGATCGACGCCGTGTGGGCGCTCGCCGCTGGGACGCTCAGCCAGTGGCTGGCTCGCTCGCCCCGCCGGTTGGCCGCCATCGGCGGCGTAGGCGGACTGGTGATGATCGGGCTCGGCGTGAGCGTGGCCGCGACCGGGCGCCGGGACTAGGCACGCTGTCGCCGTTGACCGAGCTCGGCCGCATCGACACCCCCGGCGGTCCGTACGTGATCCGTCGCGCCGCCGCCGACGATGTCGCGGCGATCGTCGCGCTGATCGCCGCCGACCAGATCGGCCGCGACCGCGACGGCGGCGACCTCACCCCCTACCGGCAGGCGTTTGCACAGATCGACTCCGATCCGGCTCAGCTGCTGGTCGTCCTGACCGACCGCGACGACGAGATCGTCGGGACGCTGCAGCTCACGACCATCCCCGGGCTGGCTCGGCGCGGCGCGCTGCGGGCCCAGATAGAGGCGGTCCGGGTCGCCGAGCGTTTGCGCGGCCAGGGCGTCGGCGGTGCGATGCTCGAGTGGGCGATCGAGGAGTCCAAGCGCCGCGGCTGCGCCCTCGTCCAGCTCACGAGCGACAAGCGCCGGACCGACGCCCACCGGCTGTACGGCCGACTCAGGTTCGTCGACTCTCACGAGGGGTTCAAGCTCCGCCTCAGGTGAGATCCGCCACCTGGCCGGCCCGATCAGTGGCCTCGCTCAAGCGCCGGCGACTCGGCAATCCGCGCGAGGCTCGTGACCTCGAGCGGGCGATTGACCAGCAGCCCGCCCGCCAGCAGGACGTAGACACCCACCGCACCGAACGCTCCGCCGATGCCGAGCAGCCCCACCAGCGGTCCGGCGATGAGCGAACCGGCGACGATGCCGAGCAGCGCGGCCGGAAAGGCGAGGCCGTAGGCGCGCCCGAGCACGTCGGGGTCGAGCAGGCGCGGGAGCGCGGTCTCGACGAGCACCTCGCCGACGATGCTGCCGCCGCCGACGAGCAGCGCCAGCAGCAGGGCGGCGAACAGGCCCGGCGCGACACCGAGTCCGGCGACTGCGCCACCCACGACCAGCAGCGCGACCGCGATGGCGCGGCGCCAGTGCGCGGTCGCCTCGATCCGCGCAGTGACTGCGGCACCGATCAATCCGCCTGCGCCGAACGCGCCGAAGAGCAGGCCGTAGCCGCTGTTGCCGGCACCGACCCGGCGAGCGACGAGGACGAACGTGACCGTCAGGATCCCGGCGACCACGCTGCAGATCACGTCGACCGCGACGAGCCGGATCGTCGCCGGAGCGCCTCGCAGCGCCTGCGCGCCCGCCCGCATGTCGGCCAGCAGGTGGATCCGCAGCGCATCCGCCTCGCCGGCCGGAGGACGCAGCGCCTCTCCGGGTGCGATCGCGGTGACCGCGGCGGCGGAGGCCAGGAACGTCAGCGCGTTGAGGGCAATCGCAACCGTCGGAGACGTGAGGAGCAGGACGAGGGCGCCGAGGCCCGGCCCGACGACGATCGCCGCCTGGCCGGTTGCGGAGCGCAGCACGCTGGCCCGCTGCAGCTCGTCGTCGGCGACCAGGCGGGCCGTGCAGGCAGCCACGCAGGGCGGGTGCACCACACCGGCGGCGGTGGCAGCGGCCGCGATCACGGGCGCGAGCACGATCGGCAGGCCGGCGACCACGACGCCGGCGAGCGCCACCATCAGACTGGCCCGCAGCAGGTCGGAGGTGATGATCAAGCGGCGGCGGTCATACCGGTCGGCCAGAGCCCCGCCGAGTGGACCGAACACGACGACCGGGGAGATGCGGGCCGCGGTGGTCGCCGCCAGCCAGGTGGCCGAGTGGGTCCGCTCGAAGACGATCGCCAGTAGGGCGACGTTGTAGAGCCAGTCGCCGCAGGAGGAGACGGCGAGGCTGGACAGGAGCAGGGCGAACCGGCGGTCGCCCGGCAGGAGGTTGGTGAGGCGATGCGCTGTGCGTGTCATGCACATAGCGTCGGTCTAAGCGGGGGTCCCGCACATCGGGCGCGAGCCCGATCTTTCGCGGCACTGCGGGCGTCTGAGGTACCTCAGACGCTCGTGGCGTGGCTTAGGCCTCGGCCGACGCCCGGGCGAGACCGCGCCGGTGAGCTAAGGCGGCCGCTTCTACGCGCGAGTGCACCCCGAGCTTGGAGAGGATGTTCGAGACGTGAACGCTGGCCGTCTTGCGGGAGATGTAGAGCTCCTGGGCGATTTGCGAGTTGGACAGTCCATCGGCCACGAGGCCGAGCACCTCGGCCTCGCGCGCGGTCAACCCGAGGCGCTCGCGTTCTGCGCTCGTTGTCGACTGGATGCGCTCCGCACCCGCCCGGCCTCCATCTGTGCTCAGCCGAGCGCGTCTGATCAACGCCTCGACGTCCGCCAGCAGCGGAGCGGCTCCCATCCCCGCCGCAAGCTCGCGCGCCTCCGCTGCCCGCTCCGCCGCCGACGCCGTGGCGCTGCTCGCACTCAGCGCCTCGGCCTCACGCAGCAGCGCGTAACTCAGCGGCAGCGGCTCGTTCATCTCGCGGCAGGCGGCGACCGCGGCACCCCACGCCACTGGCTCCTCCTCGCCGAGCACGCGGGCATGCTCGGCCCGGACCATCGCCTGATGACCCCGATCGGCCGGCGTCGTGGTCTTCGTCCGGTCGGCCTCCTCACGCAGCTCAGCGATACGCCGCTCAGCCTCGCCGGGCCCCTCTCCAACATCTCGGGAGGCGAGCGCTCGCTCGGCCTCGACGCGAGCCCCGAGTGACAGCACCGGCCACTTGTAGCGGTGCTCGTCGCCGAGATCGGTCCGGGCCAGCACCTCCGCGACGGCCGCACTGGCCTGGGCAAGGTCACCGCTCGCGCGGAGCAATTCCCCGTCGATCATGGCGAGCGGAAGCGCGAACTGTGCGGCTGTTGTGTTGCGCAGATGCCGGCGGGCCTCGCGCAGATCGCTGCGGCCAAGCTCGAGCCGTCCGCTGCAGGCGTACAACTCGGCCCGCAGGAGCAACAGCGCCGCGGCGAAAATGCCCGGCGCCTCGGCACCCGGCGCGGCGACCGAGAGCACGTTGTCCCACTGGCCCGATCGCAGAAGCGCTTCCGCCTTGTTGCTGCGCAGAATGGCGCCCACCGTGCGGCCGAAGCCCGATTGCTCGGCAAACGCGATGCCCCGGTCAGCCGCCGTCACGGCCTCTTCATACCGGCCGAGCATGAGCTGGAGGTCGGTCATGATGATCAATGCCCGGCCCGTGATCCAGGGCAGGCCGGCCTCCTTCGCCTCCTGGTTGACCTGGGCGGCCAGAGCCATCCCGCTCTCGACCTCTCCCCCGTAGACGAGCGCGGTTGTCAACACTATCTGCGACTGGAGTTTCTCCTCGGTGGCACCCGCCGCCTCGGCGGCCTCCAGCGCACGCTGGGCGAGCTCGCCTGCGCGCTCGATCCGATCGACCCGGACGAGCATTCGGGCGAAGGCGCTCAGCA
>Ga0335075_10001232_pt1 | contig 42611 bp, 36 predicted proteins | sample Lox_Sample_24_FD_206723 | JGI IMG/M metagenome (GOLD analysis project Ga0335075, IMG submission 206723) | Soil microbial communities from Loxahatchee National Wildlife Refuge, Florida, United States - Lox_Sample_2.4 | ecosystem: Environmental > Terrestrial > Soil > Wetlands | place: USA...
ACCCGATGCCGTGTGCGGGCGTCAATCAGGACCAGGGACCCTTCGGGCCGAACGGGCCATACCCGGCGCTGCCCGACGTCGCATCGTCGCCGCCGAACCCCAACGGCTTGCCCCCGACACCGGGCATTCCGATCGCCGGGCCGCCGGGTCTCGCACCGCCTGACGTGCCGGGCACACCGGTGCCGATCGCGCCGGGACCGCCCGGGGCGCGCACCGAGCCACCCGGACCGGTATCGGGCCCGGCTCCGGCGAACCCCGCGGCGGCACCACCACCAGCGCCAGCGGCCCCCGGCCCGCCGGCGCCGCCGGGACCCGGCAATAACCTGCCGGCACCGTTCATCGGCAACACCGGTGGAGCTGGAGGGAGCGGCGCGCAGGGAGGTAGCCAGAATTGAGCACCGTCTTTGATTTCCGCAACCTCCGGCTGCCGAAGCTGTCACGGGCGTCGGTGATCATCGGCGCGCTCGCGGTGGTGCTGGCGCTGGTCCTCGCCTTCGTCGGTGTCGAGCTGTTCAAGAAGTTGACGACCAACACTGTGGTGGCCTATTTCCCGGAGGCCAACGCCCTGTATTCCGGGGACAAGGTCGAGATCATGGGTGTCAAGGTCGGCGCGGTCGACAAGATCGAGCCGGCCGGCGACAAGATGAAGGTCACCTTCCACTACGCCAACAAGTACAAGGTGCCCGCCGACGCGCAGGCGGTGATCCTCAACCCCACGCTGGTGGCATCCCGGCTGATCCAGTTGGAGCCGCCCTACAAGGGCGGTCCGGTGCTGGCCGACAACGCGGTGATCCCGGAGGAACGCACCCAGGTGCCCACCGAGTGGGACCAGCTGCGCAACACCATCACCAACGTCATCTCCAAACTGGGGCCCACCAAGCAACAGCCGAAGGGGCCGTTCGGGGACGTCATCGAGTCCTACGCCAACGGCCTGGCCGGCAAGGGCAAGCAGATCAACACGACGTTCAACGACCTGTCGCGGGCGCTGACCGCGCTCAACCAGGGGCGCGGCGACTTTTTCGCGGTGGTGCGCAGCCTGGCGCTGTTTGTGAACGCGCTGCACGCGGACGACCAGAAGTTCGTGGCGCTGAACAAGAACCTGGCTCAGTTCACCAATAGTTTGACCGGGTCCGATCGCGACTTGGCCAACGCGATACAGAATTTCGATGGTCTGCTAACGACAATTCGGCCATTTCTCGACAAGAACCGCGAGGTGCTGACGCAGGACATCAACAATCTCGCCGAAACGACCAACACGCTGGTCCAACCCGAGCCGCTGAGCGGTTTGGAAACCGGCCTGCACGTCCTGCCGACGGCGCTGGCGAATGCCAACTTGATTTACCACCCTGCGCACAGCGCCATCGTCGGCCAGCCGGCGGCGACTCTCGGCACCCTGGGCTTCGCCAACCCGATGGAATTCCTCTGCAGCGCAATCCAGGCGGGCAGCCGGCTGGGCTACCAGGAATCCGCCGAGCTCTGCGCGCAGTACCTGGCGCCGATCCTCGACGCGATCAAGTTCAATTACCCGCCATTCGGCCTGAACCTGTTCAGCACCGCCGCCACCTTGCCCAAGGAGGTCGCGTATTCCGAGGACCGGCTGCACCCGCCGAACGGCTACAAAGACACCACCGTCCCGGGTATCTGGGTGCCCGACACACCGACGTCGCACCGCAACACCCAGCACGGTTGGATTACCGCGCCCGGCATGCAGGGCGTCAAGGTGGGGCCGGTCACGGCGAGCTTGCTGACCCCTGATTCGCTTGCCGAACTCATGGGCGGCCCAGACATCGCGCCGGTTCAATCGAACCTGCAAACCCCGCCGGGCTACCCGAATGCCTACAACGAGGAGCCTGGTCCGCTGCCGTACATCGGCGTGCCCGGCCACCCGGCGCCGATACCCCCGCCACCGCCGGGACCCGAGGTGATCCCGGGTCCTGTCGCACCGACACCGTCGCCGCTCTCGGGCCCGGCGCCGGGGCCGGCACCGGCACCGGCAGGGCCGCCGCTGCCCGCTGAGGCGCCGATGGGAGGTGGCCAGTGAGGCGCGCGAGGAGCAAGCCGAACCAACGGCCTGCAAAGGGGGTGATGGGCATGGTCCGCCACCGTGCCTGGCAAGGGCTGGCCCTACTGGTGACCGCGCTGGTATTGAGCTCGTGCGGCTGGCGGGGTATCTCGAACGTCGAGCTGCCCGGCGGCCCCGGCAGCGGAGCCGGTTCGTACACCATCTACGTGCAGGTGCCGGATACGCTGGCGATCAACGGCAACAGCAAGGTGATGGTCGCCGACGTCTTCGTCGGCTCGATCCGCAACATCCAGCTGAAGAATTGGGTGGCCACCCTCACGCTGGGCTTGGACAAGAACGTCAAGCTGCCGAAGAACGCGACCGCGAAGATCGGTCAGACCAGCCTGCTGGGCTCGCAGCACATCGAACTGGCGGCGCCGTCCAACCCGTCGCAGCAGCGGCTGAAAAACGGCGACACCATCCCGCTGAAGAATTCGTCGGCGTACCCCAGCACCGAGCAAACGCTGGCCAGTCTGGCCATGATTGTGCGCGGCGGTGGCCTGCCGAACCTGGAAACCCTGCAGAACGAGGTCAACAACATCCTCACCGGTCGGGGCCCGCAGATCCGCGCCTTCCTCGGCAAGCTGGACACCTTTACCCGCCAGCTCAACGAGCAGCGCGACGACATCACCCACGCCATCGACTCCACCAACCGCTTGCTGGCCTACGTGGCTAACCGGTCGAACGTGCTGGATCGGGCATTGACGGAAATCCCGCCGCTGATCAAGTTTTTCGCGGACAAGGACTATCAACAGCATTTGATCAACGCGGTGGAGGCGGTGGGCCAGCTCAGCCAGGCGGCCGCCCAGTACCTCGGTGAAGCACGGGGTCCGCTGCACCAGGATCTGCAGTTGCTGCAGTGCCCGCTGAAGGAATTGGGCCGCGCTTCGCCCGATCTGCTCGGCGCGCTGAAGTTGATCTTCACCGCCCCCTTCGACCTCGACAGCGCTCCGAAGCTGATCCGCGGCGACTTCATGAACTCGTCGCTTGAGGTCGATACGACGTTGTCGGCGGTTGACAACGCGTTCCTCACCGGGACCGGGTTCTCCGGTGTATTGCGGGCGCTGGAGCAGTCGTATGGTCGAGACCCCGCGACGATGATTCCCGATGTGCGCTACACGCCGAACCCGAACGACGCCCCCGGCGGACCACTGGTGGAGAGGGCGGACCGGCAATGCTGACTCGATTCATCAGGCGCCAGCTCGTCCTGTTCGCCATCCTGACGGTGGTGGCCCTTCTGGTGCTGGGTTGGTATTACCTGCGCATTCCAAGCCTGGTGGGTATCGGGCAGTACCAGCTGAAAGCCGACCTGCCGGCCTCGGGCGGCCTGTACCCGACAGCCAACGTGACCTACCGCGGTATCACGATCGGCAAGGTGACCGACGTTGAGCCGACCGAGCATGGCGCTCAGGCGACGATGAGCATCGATAACCGGTACAAGATTCCGATCAACGCATCGGCGAACGTGCATTCGGTATCCGCGGTCGGTGAGCAATATCTGGACCTGGTGTCGCCGGACAACACCGGCAGGTTCTTCTCGCCCGGGCAGACCATGACCAAAGGCACCGTGCCGAGCGAGATCGGCCCCGCGCTGGACACCGCCAACCGTGGGTTGGAGGTGCTGCCGAAGGAGAAGATCGGCCAATTGCTCGACGAGACGGCCGACGCGGTCGGCGGCTTGGGCCCCGCGTTGCAGCGCCTGGTCGACTCCACCCAGGCGATCGTCGGTGACTTCAAAACAAACATCAACCAAGTCGACGACATCATCCAGAACTCGGCGCCGATCCTGGACAGCCAGGCTCAATCCAGTAGCGCGATCGACCGTTGGGCGCACAACCTGAACATTTTGGGGGCGGAGACCGCCGGAGAAGACTCGCACCTGAAAAGCGTTCTGTCGCAAGCGGCGCCGACCGCCAACCAGGTGAACTCGGTGTTCAGCGACGTCCGTGAGTCGCTGCCGCAGACGCTGGCCAACCTTGAGATCGTGATCGACATGCTCAAGCGCTACCACCCAGGCGTCGAGCAGACGCTGGTGTTCTTGCCGCAGCTCGGGTCGATCGTGCAGGCGATATCCGCGCCGTATGAGAAGGACGGGATGGCTGCGCTGGACCTCTCGCTGGCGATCAACTACCCGCCGCCCTGTTTGACCGGATTTCGCCCGGCACCGGAGTGGCGCGCTCCGGCGGATACCAGCATCGCGCCGCTGCGGGAGGGAAACTACTGCAGGATCCCGCAGGACTTCCAAGCGAATGTGGTGCGCGGCGCGCGCAACATCCCCTGCATGGACGTCCCAGGCAAACGCGCGGCCACACCGCAGGAGTGCCGCAGCAACAAGCCCTACGTGCCGCTGGGTACCAACCCGTGGTTCGGCGACCCCAACCAGATCCGGAACTGCCCGGCGCCCGGGGCTCGGTGCGATCAGCCGGTAGATCCCGGCCACGTGATACCGGCGCCATCGGTCAACAACGGGCTGAACCCGCTCCCCGCCGACAGGCTGCCGCCAAAAGGAATGACACCGCCACCGATCAGCGATCCGCTGCAGCGGCCGGGTACCGGAAGCGTCCAGTGCAATGGGCAGCAGCCCAACCCGTGTGTCTACACTCCGGGCGGGCCTCCCGCGGCCGTTTATAGTCCGATGAGTGGCGAGGTGATGGGGCCCGACGGTTCTAAATACTCCGTCAACAACTCAAGCAACACAGGAGATGACGGATGGAAGGAGATGCTGGCGCCAGCCGGCTGAACCCGAACGAGATCGACGATGCGTCGTCTTCGGAGGTGAAGGCCGAGGATTCGTCTTCGGAGGTGAAGGCCGAGGATTCGGCTTCGGAGGTGAAGGCCGAGGATTCGGCTTCGGAGGTGAAGGCCGAGGATTCGGCTTCGGAGGTGAAGGCCGAGGATTCGGCAGAATCCGAGGGCGAAACCGACCAAACCAGCACTGCCGAGGGCCTCGACCAAGACGCCGAGGATTCATCGGAGTCGGAGGCCGGCACCGAGGCTGCAACCTTGCGGGCGGACGGCGTGGGAAGCCCTTCCCGTCTGGGCCGCGGCTGGCTGGCCGGTATCGCGGCAGTGCTTGTCGTGCTGGCCGCCGGTATCGGAGCAGGCGGCTACCTGGCTCTGAATTCTCACCAGGACAGTCAGGCCATCGCCCGTCGAGACGATGCCGCTGTGCAGGCCGCGAAGGATTGTGTCGCGGCAACGCAGGCGCCCGACACTACAGCGATGGCTGCGAGCGCCCAGAAGATGATCGACTGCGGCACCGGGGCGTACCGGTCCCAGGCGATCTTGTACAGCAGTCTGCTCGTCGAGGCCTATCAGGCGGCCAACGCTCACGTCGAGGTCTCGGATCTCCGCGCGGCAGTTGAACGTAACAACCCCGACGGTTCGGTCGACGTGCTGGTGCCTTTGCGGGTCAAGGTGACCAACAGCGCAACGCAAAACCAAGAAGCGGGCTACCGATTGCGGGTGACGATGGTCGCCGACGAGGGTAGGTACCGGATCGCGAAGCTTGACCAGGTGGCCAAGTGACGCTGATGGTCGAACAGGCCGAGGCTACACCGGCAGTTGAAAGAGCAGCGCCGAATGAGCTCGCGCGCTGGCACATTCGCGCTGCGGCGTTCGTCGTCGACGTGCTGCCCGGCTTCGCCGTGGTGGCGACGATGACGTTGGTCTGGTTGGCGGTGCCGCTCCGCAGCGCGTGGTGGTGGTTGAGCGTTTCCGTCCTGGCCGCCGCGGCCTTGCTGACCATGATCAACCGGGTGGTGTCGCCGACTGTCAGCGGTTGGAGCCTGGGACGTGCTCTGATGGGGATTGCTGTCGTGCGCCCCGACGGCGCCTCCGCCGGAGTGGGGCGACTGCTGTGCCGAGACCTCGCCCACCTGCTCGACACCCTCTCGGTATTCGTGGGCTGGCTGTGGCCGCTGTGGGACCCACGTCGTCGTACCTTCGCCGACCTTCTGCTTGGTACGGAGGTGCGTCGTGTCGAACCGGACCGCCGACCCGTAGGCACTGGGCGGAGGACTGCGATCGTCGTCTCCGTTGCGGCGCTGCTTTGCCTTGCCGGCGCCGGGTCGGGTGTCGTGGCGGTGTATCTGCCTGATCGGGCGGCCGACCGCACGCGCGACGTCATTTCAACCCAGGGTCCGAAGATCGTCACCGAGATACTGACCTACGACCCGAAGTCCCTCAAGCAGCAATTCGCGAAAGCTCAATCGCTCACGACCGAGAAATACCGGCCACAGTTGGTCAAACAGCAAGAGACGGTCGAAAAAGGCCACCCGGTCGTCAACGAGTACTGGTTTACCGACAGCGCGGTACTGTCGGCAACGCGGGATAAGGCCACCATGCTGGTGTTTCTGCAGGGGCACCGCGGAGGAGGAAACGAGCAGCGCTTCATCACCGCCACCGTCCGGGTGTCGTTCGTCAAGGCCGCAAAAAAGCGTTGGCTCGTCGACGACCTGACCGTCCTCACCAAACCCAAGCCGGCCAAGGGCGAAAAGTGAGTCCCCGCCGCCGAATTCAGCCCGGTGAAGAACCGCTGCTCCTCGAGCAGATGCCGCAGTCTTCGCTGTGGTCGAGGTTGCCGGTGCGGCTGACCTTACCGCGGCAGTGGTGGAAGCCATCGCATGACTGGGCGATGCCGGTGGCGATGGTTGCCGCGGGAATGCTTGCGGCGAGCGGGATCACAACATCCGCCTACGTTCTGATCAACCAGAGATCGCACCACCAGGTGGCAATGAAGGACGTCGACGTGCTCGGCTTCGTTCGAGCATTCATGACGGGCTTCACAACGCTGGATCCGTTTCACGCCAACGCCTATGTAGACCGGATATTGGCGAATGCGACCGGCGATTTCGCCAAGCAGTACCGCGACAAGCAGAACCAGATCCTCATTCAGATCGCGCAGGCGGAGCCGACCAAGGGCACGACCCTTGATGCCGGGGTGGAAAGGTGGAATGACGACGGGAGCGCAAACGTGCTGGTGGCTACCGACGTCACGTATAAGACTCCGGACCAAAAGCAAATACTCGATAACACAAATCGTTGGGTGGTCACCGCTCAGCGGGAAGGCAACCAGTGGAAGATCAGCAGCCTGCAGCAGGTGATCTGACCGACGCGGCTCCCGATCACCAGTCGGGAGATACCACGTCCGTCGAAACAGATGTTGCCGAAGCCGAAGCCACACAACCTGAATCGGAGGCTTCCGGGGCTGAATCCGTGAACGGTTCTGCCGAAGGCGACGAAACCGACGGTGGCACAACCGAAGGCGAAGAACCAGCGGACGACAAGACGACGGACGATGCCAAAGCCGGCCTGCGACAGCGACGGCCGGCCGGCAAGTGGTCGCTCGGCGCTGCGGCTGTCGCGGCCGCACTGTTCGTTGGCTCCGCGGCGTTCGCAGGCGCGTCCGTGCAGCCATACCTGATCGATCGCGCCACCGTGGCTACCAAGCTACAAATCGCGCGTACCGCCGCCAATGCGATCACGACGTTGTGGACCTACAACCCGCAAAATGTGGACAAGCTGGCAGATCGGGCGGCGCAATATCTCAGCGGTGATTTCGAGTCTGCGTATCGCAAATACATCGACGCAATCGCAGCGCCCAACAAACAAGCCCAGATCACCAACACCACCGAGGTCACTGGTGCGGCGGTGGAGTCACTGAACGGGCCGGATGCTATCGCCCTGGTCTACACCAACACCACGTCTACCAGTCCGGCCACCAAAGACATGCCCTCTCTTAAGTACCTGTCCTACCGGCTGGCCATGAAACGTGATCACGCGCGATGGCTGGTCACCAGAATGACGACCATCACCTCGCTGGATCTGACCCCCAAGTTTTAGGGCGCGCCGAAAGGGACACCGACCGCATGGCCACTAACGCGATGGCCTCGCCGGTATCGGATCGACTGACGGTCGCGGCGTTGTTGCTGTTGACGTTTGCGACTGGGCTGGTCGATGCGATCAGTGTGTTGGTGCTCGGTCACGTCTTCGTCGCCAACATGACCGGGAACATCATCTTCCTCGGGTTCTGGTTCGTCCGCGACACGGGCATCGATATGACCGCCGCAGTCGTCGCGTTCATTGGGTTCCTCACCGGCGCCACCATCGGCGGCGGGTTGGCCCGGCATCTCGGCGCGCGGGTCCGCCGCTGGCTCACCACATCGCTGGGCGCCGAGGTCACCATGTTGATGACGCTGTCGATCCTGGCAGGCATTGGTGTGCTGGGCTATCAAGGCTACCCGCGACTGATTCTTATCGTCGGGCTGGCAACAACATTCGGCTTGCAGAACGCGACGGCACGCCAATTCGGCATCCAGGAGCTCAACACAACCGTACTCACCCGGACGGTCGTCGGTATCGGCGTCGACAGTAGGCTGGCCGGTGGTACCGGCAGGCGCGAAAAGCTGCACTACAGCATAATTTTCGCGATGTGCGGAGGTGCCATTGTCGGTGCCACGATGTCGCGGTTCACCGTTGCTCCGGTGATCGCCTTAGCCGCCGCGGTGGTGGCGGTGAGCCTGCTGATCTTCCGGTTCGGGCCTGATTACGTCGCCGCCGAAACTAGTTGAACGCCAGCCAGCTGGGCAATGCGCGCTCGTGGGAGTCGCAAAGTACCTGGCGGGTATCGCAATTGCCCTTCGGTACGCCGGCCCCGGCCCACATGCCGCCGGTGTCGCGGCGCAACACGATCGCCGATGAACCACCGCCGTCGAGCAAGACGGCGGTGTCGCTGCCCAAGCCGCGGAACAGGTCCTGGATGTTGTCCGGCGTGTAGCTTCCGCCCTGGAACACATACATTTCGTCGCGGGGCTTGGAATAGGCCAGCGCCGTGCGCGCAGCGCTGGGCCCACCGTCGTTGAGCTGACCGGTATTTCCCGGGGATAATAGTCCGAGCCCGCTTACCCCGACGAACGACTCGCCGCGGTCCACCAAGCCGTCGACGACCGAGGTGGCGGCGTCGTAGTCATGGCCATCCCTGCCGCCCCTGGGCCACAACACCGTTGGCGCACCATGGGTCGGCAGGATCATCGTCGCCAACGCGCTCCAATTCTCATTTCCGCCGGAGAGACCTTGTTTACCCGCATAGGGAATCGTGCCGGTGACCGCCTGATTGGCCCGGCCCTGGCCGTGAGTGTTGTCGACGTAGGCTCCCAACGGTGAACTGCAGCCGGTAGACCGCCACGAGCCGCCCTTCTGGCCGCGAATGTCGAAGAAGTTGGCATTGATGGCGATCGTCGGCTGGCCCATCACCTGCCAGGCCTGCACGGGGGCGTAGGTCTCCGAGGCCTGCATCAACCCGTCGCCGGTTCGTGCCCTGGGATCGCGCTCACAGCGTGCTTGGAAGCCGCGATGGCTGTCCACCAGCAGATGCGGTGAAAGGCGTTGCGAGGCACCTTTGATGATCATCAGGTGGCCACCGCTATTCCCGTCATACCAGCTACCGCCGGCGTTGAGCATCGGTGCCGGATGCCCGCCACCGAAGTTGTATACCAGGTAGGAACCCTGGGTGTTGGCGATGGCAGCGGCCAGCAGCTCGCGGGATTCGGCGCGCGCGACGGGACGCCCGGTGCTGGTTGCCAGCGCCAGGCACAGCGTCATCCCGGCACAGCAGGCTACGGCGCGCCGGAAGGCGGCGGCGAGAGACGGCACGGTTGCCCTTTCGGCGCGAAAGTTATTGCAACCAGCACAGCATTAAACACAGCTATAACACAGGAAAGTTGAATAACAGTCGCGTGACGGTTTAGCCGCGGTCCAATGACGTTCGGCCGCTGGAAATTTGCGGTTACTCGCGTGCGTGCGTCACCGGGATCGTCGCCTGGGCAGTGGGTGCCGACCCGGGCGTCGCCGCGGTAGTTCCAGTCAGTGCCGTCGCCTCGGGCTCAGCCGGAATCCGGTGATAACCCCGGCGGTCGTAGATATAGGTGAGGATGCCGCCCAACAGCAGACCGATAACCAGCCCGATCGCGGTCATCGTCAGCGCCTGCGACAATCCGGCGTCGGCTTGGCCATCGAGATACAGCAGCGCTCGCGCTCCCAGGAACACCTGGTGCATCGGCTCGAACTTCGCCAGCCAGCCGAAGAACTGCGGCGCGGCTTGCAAGGGCACCGTGGCACCCGCCGACGGCAACCCGAGGATCACGAAGACGAACATGCTGACCAGCACACCGAGCGCGCCGAACACCGCGATCACCGAAGTGGACGTGATACCGACCGCCGCGATCGTGAAGACCCCGTAGAGCCACAACGGCAGGCTATGTTGAATCGGCATGCCGAGTTCGGCTCCGATCAACAGGTAGGCAATTGACGTCAACAACGCCAGCACCACCATCAAGGCCCATTTGATCAGCAGCGTGTGAAATCGGGAGATCTTCACCTGTTCGGCGAACCGATAGACCGGGCCGAATTCGGCCGGCACGAAGCCGAGCATTGAGTCCACCACCATGCTGACCACGATGCTTCCGGTGAAGCCGGCCAACAGCAGCAACAGCGAATAGTAGAACGCGGACAGGCCGTTGCCAGTCCCGTCCGGTAGCGCATTGTGCACGGTGGGCTCGACTTCGATGGGGTTGCCGAGCATCAACATCACTGCGGCGGGCAGCTGCTTATTACCCACCTGTTGCGCTACTTCTTGGGAAAGTCGTTGTCCGACCAGGCGATCGACCATTTCGACGGCGCGCGTGAGCGTCTGGCCGGCAATACCGGCCCCGAGAGTGCCCGCGCGCGGATTTGTCGAGACGATGATGATGGGCCGCGCGACCCGTCCCGGGTTCAACGCGCTTTTCGCATAGGCCTGCAGCTTCGACGAGAAGTTGGGGGGTATCACCGCGACGCCGTAAATCTGTGCGGTATCGAGTTGGTGCTTGGCGTCGTCGTGGGACAGCACGCGGACGTCGTATGCGTCGTCTCGCTCAAAATTGGACAACAATCGCTTGACGATCTGTGCGCCAGTGGGCCCGGCATCCTCGTTCACCACGGCGATCGGGAAATGCCGCAGGTTGGTCATCGGGTTCAAGATTCCGCCGAGATAGAAGGCGGCCAGCGCTGCCAACAGCGCCAGCGTGATGACGATCGGAAGGGTCCAGAACCGCACCGTCCGCGTCGCTTTCGGGTCGACCCGGCGGCCGCTGCGGGCCGTGCCGAGGTGCGGGAACGTGATGGCGCCGTTGTCGTCGGACATTTCGTCAGGTGCTGCGTGACGAGCGCGGAATTCAGACATTACGGGCTCCTGTTCGTCCGCGCCCACCCTATGACGCCGTCGCGGTGTTGGTGCTCACGTCGAGATATTTGCAGGCCACAGGCGTGGCTGGGTTAGCCGCCGAGCGCCGTGTGCATCTCCCAGACCAGAATTTCGCAGGCCTCGCGGGCCGTGACCCGGACGTCGTGCGAGCCGGTGAACCGCACGGCGTCACCCTCGGCCAGCTCGGCCTCGCTGATGCTGTCGTCGGTCGCCGGCATGTTCAGCCGGCCACGCGCGACGAACAGGTGCAGGTAGGGCGCCTCCGGCAGCTTGAGGCCCTCGCCACTGCGGAGCCGTGCGGCGTGCAATGCCGCCGACCGGTTGTGGATGGCGATAGCGGCATCGTGCCCGGGCATGCCGGAGGCGATCGTCGCCAGCCGGCCGTCGAGCAGATCCTCGCCGATCTCGTGCTGCTGGTAGCCCGGCGCGATTCCCGATACGTCGGGGAGCACCCACATTTGTACAAAACGCACCGGATCGGTGGTCGAATCGTTTTTCTCGGAGTGCATGATGCCGGTGCCCGCCGACATCCGTTGGGCCAGGCCCGGATAGACGATTCCACTATTGCCGGCGGAATCGCAATGCGCCAACGAGCCGTCCAACACCCAGGTCACGATCTCCATGTCGCGGTGCGGGTGGGTGTCAAAACCGGCAGCCGGTTGCACCACGTCGTCGTTGTTGACCAGCAGCACGCCGTGGTGAGTATTACCCGGGTCGTAATGATCGCCGAACGAGAAAGAGTGCCTGGAGTGCAGCCACGACGTCTTGGTGACCGCCCGGTCGTCGGCTCGCCGAATCTCCACGGTGGCAGGCATGTCGTCCAGGCTAACCTCCGCGAGGCTCTACCAGCCAGCCTCGGTGTGCCGGGTGACGCCACGAATGTGCTTGCTGTCCAGCATGTCCTGGCAGCCCTGCGGACCGGCTGGCTAGCTGGTCTTGTGCGGAACCCCGATGGTCAGCCCACCATCGACGACGAACTCTCCGCCGGTGGAGTACGAGGACTCGTCGGAGGCCAGGTAAACGACGCATGCCGAGACCTCGCCAGGATCGGCGGCGCGACCCAACGGGATCTGCAAGAAGTCCTCGGGGATGCCCGCTGTCATCGGGGTGCGAATCAGCCCGGGGTGGATCGAGTTGACCCGGATGCCCTGCGGCGCCAACTCCAACGCCGCGGCCTTGGCCAGGCCGCGCACCCCGAACTTCGACGCGACGTAGCCGTAGAGTCCCGGGCTGCCGCGCAGGCCTTCCACGGAGGAGATGTTGATGATCGAACCGCCGCCGGCCGCGGTCATCGGTTCGACGACGGCCTGCATCCCCAGAAATGTCCCGGTGAGGTTGATGTCGATGATCTTCTGCCAGTCAGCCAGGGGGAAGTTCTGCAGGGTATTGCCGTTGACGATGCCGGCGTTGTTCACCAGCACGTTGAGCGTGCCGAACTCGCGCAGCGCCACGTCGACGGCCGCTTTCCACTGATCAGGTTGCGTCACGTCGAGGTGGACGAATCGTGCTGCATCACCCAATTCCGTTGCCAGCGCGTTGCCTTCCTTGTCGAGAATGTCGCCGGCGACGACCCTGGCCCCTTCGGCGACCAGCGCGTGCGCATGCGAGGCGCCCATACCGCGTGCGCCGCCACTGATCAGTGCAACTTTTCCGTCTACGCGTCCCATGGCGGGTCAGGCTACCCCGGGTCGCAGCAGCGTCTGGGCGTGCCCGAGCGCAGCGTCGAGGTCGGGCAGGGTCAGCTCGTCGCGGCCGCCCAAGTGAATCTCGATCTGGTACTCCGGCTGTCCGTCGCGCCCGAAGATCGGCAGCACGACGAATTCTGTTGACGCCAGCTCGGTTTCGAGTGAGTGCGCGACAGATTGCAACGTCACCATCGTCATCAAAGTGCTCAGCTCCCGAGTCACCTGGGCGGTCGGCTCCAACGATGCCAGCACCGCAGTCAGCCGGTCATGCAGCGAGGTGTGCGCGGAATCGAACCGCCATGCCCCATAGCCCCGGTCCCGTATCGCAGCGAGCACCCCGCGATGCGCGGTGATTTCGGCTCGGGTCAGCCGCGGCGTGACCCGCCGCAGCCAGGCGTCGACGGCATCGTCGTCCCGCCACGCCATCGCCACCAGGCCGAACGGCGGTCCGATCGGGAAGCGCTGGCCGATGGCGTGCTCACCGTCGGTGCCGTGGCCGACCGCGTCGACGGTGATCAGCTGTGTCTGCCCGATCTTGGACATGGAGCAGCCCGCGCCCAGGGTGGTGTGCAAGAAGCTGAGCGCGTCGCGGCCGCGGTCCAGCAGCGGGAATTGCGCTCGCAGGCCGTGCACGAGCCCGAACAATCCGCTGCCCAACGTGTAGCGACGATCGTCGCGGCGGGTCACCCAGGTGCGCCGTTCGAGTTCGGCCAGCACCAGCGCACACGTCGAGGTGCTGATTCCGCAGATTGTGGCGAGCTCGGCCGACGTCCGACCGCCCGGTGAATCCGAGAGCGCCTCAAGCACATCCATCACCCGCCCAGTGGGTGGCGATTTGGCCGGCCCGGCTTCCTGCAGCGGCGCTGTTGACGGATCCATTGCCGCCTTCCTACCATCCGTCCTAAATCTAATAAATCTGTTCCTAATATTAGGAGAAGCAATGTACAAGGTCGGTGTGTGGGGTCCGGGCTCGATGGGGCTGATCGCCCTGCGCGGGGTGATCGACCACCCACAGCTGCAGCTTGTCGACCTCGTGGTGCACAGCGATGCCAAGGTCGGTCGCGACGCAGGGGAGTTGTGCGGGATCGCCCCAGTGGGCGTCGTAGCAACGAAAGAAGCCGCTGGGATGCTGGCCGGTGACGCCGACGTGGTGGTCTATGCCGCAGCGGCGAACCTGCGACCGGCGGAGGCGATTGCGGACATGGTGTCGATCCTGCGGTCGGGTAAGAACGTGGTCTCGTGTTCGGTGGTGCCGCTGGTGTTCCCGGAGGCCGTCGACGCGGTCTTCACCGAGGCGCTGCAGGCGGCGGCAGCCGCCGGTGGGGTGTCTTTTTTCACCACAGGGATCGATTCTGGGTTTGCCAACGACGTTCTGCCGCTGGTGCTTACCGGCGTCTCACGGGTCATCGAGTCGGTGCGGGTGACCGAGATGTTCAACTATGCGACCTACCCGGACAAGGATGCGGTCTATGAGATCCTCGGCTTCGGTAAACCTCCCGAGGACACCCCGTTCGCGGCGACGCCCGGGGTGTTCACCTTCGGCTGGGGCCCGGTGCTGCATCAGCTCGCCGCCGGGCTGGGCGTGAAGATCGACAAAATCGACGAGAACGTCGAACGAGTCGCCGCCGAGGAATCATTCGACACCCCGACCGGCCACATCGCCGCGGGCACGATCGCCGCGATGCGCTCGACTCTGACCGGATATGTCGATGGCGCACCGACTTTCGTCGTCGACCATGTCACCCGCATGCGCGACGACATCGCTCCGGACTGGCCGCAGCCGCACATCTCGATCGAGCCCAGGGATCTCGGATTCGGGTTGGCGTCCGGGCGCGGCCTGTATCGCGTGGAGATCGAGGGTTCGCCGAGCATGCGCTGCGAGTTCGAGATGGCCGACGACCACGATCACGACCTCGGTGCGCGAATGGCCGGCGCATCGCGGATGGTCAATGCGATCCCTGCGGTGTGCCAAGCGCAGCCGGGTCTGCTGTCGGCGCTGGATCTGCCGCTGGTCACCGGCACGGGTCTGATCCGGTCGGTGCCTGGGCCGTCACCCGACAGCCGGCTTTTCTAGCCTCGCTGCTGGGGAGCCTCGCAGCGGCGCCGAGTGTGGGATTGAGGCACGTTTTGCGGCCGAACGCGTGACACAGGCCCACACTCGGCGGTTCAAAGGTTCAAAGGTTCAAAGGTTCAAAGGTTCAAAGGCACCGCCTCCACATCCGGTACCCGCGGGGACGCGCCGGCCCGGGGGATTGGGTCTACGCTGCCCCTGATGACAACCACCCGTACCGAACGGACCTTCGACGGCGTCGGCGGTGTGCGCATCGTCTACGACGTCTGGACGCCCGCGGACATCGGCGTCACCCCGCGTGCGGTGGTCGTTCTCTCGCACGGGCTGGGTGAGCATGCCCGTCGTTACGATCATGTCGCGCAGCGGTTCGGTCAGGACGGGCTGGTGACCTACGCGCTCGACCACCGCGGCCATGGCCGCTCGGGCGGCAAGCGGGTATTGGTCAAAGACATCTCCGAGTACACCGGCGACTTCGACACCCTGGTCGGGATCGCCACCAAAGAACATCCGGAATGCAAACGCGTCGTGCTCGGCCACAGCATGGGCGGCGGAATCGTGTTTGCCTACGGCGTCGAACACCCCGACGACTACGACCTGATGGTGTTGTCCGGCCCGGCGGTGGCGGCCCAGTCCGCCGTGTCGCCGCTGCTGCTCATGGTCGCCAAGACTCTCGGCGCGATCGCGCCCGGTTTGCCGGTGCAGGAACTCGACGTCAGCGCGATATCCCGCGACCCGGCAGTGGTGACCGCCTACAACACCGACCCGCTGGTGCATCACGGCAAGGTTCCCGCCGGGATCGCCCGAGCGCTGCTGACAGTCGGCGAGACGATGCCGCAACGGGCAGCCGCGGTGACGGCGCCGCTGCTGGTCGTGCACGGGTCCGAGGACAGGCTGATCCCCGCCGACGGCAGTCGCCAGTTGGTCGAGGCCGTGGGCAGTTCCGACGTCGAGCTGAAGATCTATCCCGGCCTGTATCACGAGGTGTTCAACGAGCCCGAGCGGTATCAGGTGCTCGACGACGTCGTCTCGTGGATCAACGCCCGACTGTGAATGGTCGGCATCGACAGCAGCGGCGTCCGGCGGACGCTGACACCGGAAGGTCGCAGGGTTCCTTTAGTTTGGTGGCATGACTGACGACAAGATGCTGGCGCGCATCGCAGCCCTGCTGCGTCAGGCCGAAGGCACCGACAATGCCCACGAGGCAGAGGCCTTCATGTCGGCCGCGCAACGGCTGGCCACCGCGACCTCCATCGACTTGGCTGTGGCGCGGTCGCACGCCGACAAGCGCACGCCCGCGGCGACGCCGATCCAGCGCACCATCACCATCGGCGCGGCCGGCACCCGAGGACTGCGGACGTATGTGCAGCTGTTCGTGGTGATCGCGTCGGCCAACGACGTGCGCTGCGACGTCGCATCGAACTCGACGTTCGTCTATGCCTACGGGTTTGCCGAGGACATCGACTCCACCCACGCGTTGTACGCCAGTTTGGTGGTTCAGATGGTGCGCGCATCGGATGGCTACATCTCTTCTGGCGCACACCGGCCCACCCCGACGATCACCGCCCGCCTGAATTTTCAGCTCGCATTCGGCGCCCGGGTCGGCCAGCGGCTGGTCGAGGCCCGCGAGCAGACCCAGCGAGAAGCGAAGAGGGATCGCCGTCGTCCACCGGGAACCGCTATCGCGCTGCGCAACAAGGAAATCGAACTTCGCGATTACTATCGCAGCGCGTCGAAGGCGCGCGGCAGCTGGCAGGCCAGCCGGGCTTCGGCGGGGTATTCGTCGGCGGCGCGGCGAGCAGGGGACCGAGCCGGTAAGCGGGCGCGATTGGGAACCGGCCCCGAGATCTCCGGCGCGCGGACCGCGTTGGAGCGGTGAACGCCGCGGGATCGGCGCCACGGGATTCTCAGCGTTCAAAGGTCTACGCCGCCGAGGACTTCGTCCGGAAGCTGTTCGACCGCGCTGCCGAACACGGCTCACGCAGCGTGGAGTTCTTCGGCGCGAAGTTGACCTTGCCGCCGGAGGCGCGGTTCGGGTCGCTCCCGGCAGTGCAGCGCTATGTCGATGATGTGCTGGGTTTGCCGGCGGTACGACGGCAATGGCCTACGGTAGCGCCGTTGACGGTGCGCGCGCGCCGGGCCGCAACGGCCGCTCACTACGAAAATCGCGACGGCGCAGGTGCTATCGCGGTTCCCGACCTCGATACAGCAGACTGGGCGATGCGCGAGCTGGTGGTGCTGCACGAGATCGCGCACCATCTGTGCGACGCACAACCGCCGCACGGATCGCAATACGTCTCAACGCTGTGCACGCTGGCCGAGCTGGTCATGGGACCCGAACTCGGACACGTGCTGCGAGTGGTATACGCCAAAGAGGGTGTGCGGTAACCCCTGCGACCAGGCGCTAGTCGACCGCGACCAGCTCGTCGCCGCAGGTGCACCGATAGGGCTGGTCCGATCCGGCGCAGTGGCACTCAACCTCGATGCGAACCCGGCAGCCACAGCCCTCGTGGCCACATGTCAACAGCGTTCCTGCCTCGTTTGCCATCTACTTCACCCTTCGATCTCGAACCCCGTCCGCCTGGGAAATCAGCGGACGATCACGAATGTACCATATACCCCCTGGGGGTATCTAGAACGCTCGCGTTTATGCGGTGGCGAGCGGCGTCGTCGCCGGGCTAGCGTTACCGTATGACCCAGAACCCGAGTCCTGCCGATGTTGACGCCTATTTGGATTCCACCATGATTGGCGACGATCCGGTGCTGTCCGCGGCCCTGGAAGCCAGTGACGCAGCCGGGTTGCCGCGGATCGCGGTGTCGGCCCAACAAGGCAAGTTTCTGAGCCTGTTGGCCAGCGCGATCAAGGCTCGCAGCGTCCTAGAGATCGGCACACTCGGCGGCTTCAGCACGATTTGGCTGGCCCGGGGTGTCGGTCCCGACGGTCGGGTGGTCACACTGGAATACGAGCCCAAGCACGCCGAAGTCGCCCGCGCCAACATCGAGCGCGCCGGTCTCAGCGAGCAAGTCAAGGTCGTGGTCGGCCCTGCGCTGGACACACTGCCCAACGTGACCGACGGACCCTTCGATCTGGTGTTCATCGACGCCGATAAGGAAAACAACGCCGGCTACCTGCAATGGGCTCTCCGACTGACTCATCCTGGCTCAGTCATCGTAGTAGACAACGTCGTTCGGGAAGGCGCGATTTTGTCATCGGACCCCGACGACGTGGTGCGGGGGACCCGGCGGGCGCTGGAACTCATGGGCGAGCGCCCGGAGCTTGACACTGCTGTGCTCCAGACGGTCGGGTCCAAGCACTGGGACGGGTTCGCGCTGGCGTTGGTGAAGTAAGCAGTCGCCAACTAGCCGCAGACCGCCCCGAACGCGGCCGAACCCACCAGTTTGACGTACTTGGCCAGCACGCCAGTGTTGTAGCGGGGCGGCAGCGGAGTGAAACCCTCACGGCGGGAAGCGAACTCGTCCGGATCGACCAGTACGTCCAAGGTGCTGTTGGCCACGTCGAGCCGGATCGGGTCACCATCGCGCAGGAAGGCGATCGGTCCACCGTCGGCCGCCTCAGGCGCGACGTGCCCAACGCACAGCCCGGTGGTACCGCCGGAGAAGCGGCCGTCGGTCAACAGCAACACGTCCTTACCCAGGCCGGCGCCCTTGATCGCGCCGGTGATGGCGAGCATCTCACGCATCCCGGGACCGCCCTTGGGCCCTTCGTAGCGGATCACCACCGCGTCGCCGTGCGTGATGGTGCCGTCGGCCAATGCGTCCAACGCCGCCCGCTCCCGATCGAAAACCCTTGCGGTGCCCTCGAACACGTCGGAGTCAAAACCCGCCGTCTTGACCACCGCGCCTTCGGGGGCCAGCGACCCATGCAGGATGGTGATGCCGCCGGTGGGATGGATCGGATGGTCAAGCGCGCGCAGCACCTTGCCGTCGGGATCCGGCGGCGCGATGTGGGCGAGGTTTTCCGCGACGGTCCGACCGGTTACGGTCAGGCAGTCACCGTGCAGCAGGCCGGCATCCAACAGCGCCTTCATCACCACCGGCACACCACCGATGTGATCGACGTCGGACATCACGTGTCGGCCGAATGGCTTGACGTCGGCAAGATGCGGCACGCGTGACCCGATCCGGCTGAAATCCTCCAGCGCTAACTTGACGTTGCCTTCACAGGCGATGGCCAACAGGTGCAGCACCGCGTTCGTCGAGCCGCCGAACGCCATCACCACCGCGATCGCGTTCTCGAATGCCTCTCGGGTGAGGATGTCGCGAGCGGTGATGCCGCGCCGCAGCAGTTCGACGACGGCCTCCCCGCTGTGGCGCGCGAAGGCGTCGCGGCGACGGTCGGTCGCCGGCGGCGCCGCGCTGCCGGGCAGCGACATGCCTAGTGCCTCAGCGGCGCTGGCCATGGTGTTGGCGGTGTACATGCCGCCGCAGGCACCTTCGCCCGGACAGATGGCTCGCTCGATGGCGTCGACATCTTCGCGCGGGATCAGGCCGCGAGCGCACGCACCAACCGCCTCGAACGCGTCGATGATGGTCACTTCGCGCTCGCTGCCGTCGGACAGCTTGGCGCGCCCCGGAAGAATTGTGCCCGCGTAGAGGAACACCGCCGCCAGATCCAATCTCGCCGCAGCCATCAGCATTCCGGGCAGCGATTTGTCGCATCCGGCCAACAGCACAGATCCGTCGAAACGTTCGGCCTGCATGACGGTTTCCACACTGTCGGCGATCACCTCGCGCGAGACCAGCGAGAAGTGCATGCCCTCGTGGCCCATCGAGATGCCGTCGGACACCGAAATCGTGCCGAATTCAAGCGGATAGCCGCCTGCGGCGAACACGCCTTCCTTGACGGCCTTGGCCAGTCGGTCCAGCGACAGGTTGCACGGCGTGATCTCATTCCACGACGACGCCACTCCGATCTGAGGCTTGGCGAAGTCGCCGTCGTCCATGCCTACCGCGCGCAACATGCCACGCGCGGCAGCCTTCTCCAAGCCGTCGGTGACCTCACGACTGCGGGGCTTGATATCGACGGCGGACGATGGATCGTTGGTTTGAGGCGTGGATTGGGGCACGGTGCAAGTATGCGCGGGGGCCCTCTCAAGCCAAAATCATTTCTATACCCCGGTGGGGTATAGAATGTGCTGGCGAGAAGCCGATTCGCCGGGGGCGGCGTCGAGATCGCTGAACCCGGCGTTGAGAATGGTCTCAAAGTACCTGCGAGGTCACGCCGAGATCGATATCAAGATGCTGGAGATGAGATGACACCCGCACGCGGATACTCGTCGCACAAGGACAACTACGCCAAACGGCTGCGGCGCATCGAGGGGCAGGTGCGCGGCATCGCCAAGATGATCGAAGATGACAAATACTGCATCGACGTTCTCACTCAGATCAGCGCCGCCAACAATGCGCTGCGATCGGTCGCGTTGAACCTGCTCGACGAGCACCTCGGGCACTGCGTCAGCCGCGCGGTCGCCGAGGGCGGAACCGATGCCGACGAGAAGCTGGCCGAAGCCTCCGCCGCCATTGCGCGACTCGTCCGGTCGTAGCGGATTTGAGCGCGCTGAGCGCGTTCCATGCTTGCGCATGGTTGAGTAGTGGCCGTGGGGCCAGCCCGTGCCGACGGAGCAGCGCGATCGCGCCGCTGGTGGAATGACCCCCCATCACCGTCGGCCGCCGGCGACGGCCGAGCCGCTGCGGGCGGACCGTGGACGCCGCGGATAGCGATGCAGTTGGCCGTTCTGGCCGCGGCGGCCTTTATCTACGTCACAGCCGAAATCCTGCCGGTCGGTGCACTGCCCGCGATCGCACGCGGCCTGCACGTCAGCGTGCCGATGGTCGGCACGCTGCTGGCCTGGTACGCGCTGGTGGCGGCGGTGACCACGATTCCGCTGGTGCGCTGGACCGCGCACTGGCCGCGGCGCCGGGCGCTGCTGCTGTCCCTGGCGTGCTTAACCGCCTCCCAGCTCATCTCGGCGGTGGCGCCCAATTTCATCGTGCTGGCCGCCGGCAGAGTGCTCTCGGCGATCACCCACGGACTGATGTTGTCGGTCCTCGCACCGATCGCCACCCGGCTGGTCCCGGCCAGCCACTCCGGCCGCGCGACGACGGTGATCTATGTCGGCATCAGCCTGGCGGTGGTGGTCGGCAGCCCGGCCACCGCGGCGATGAGCTTGTTGTGGGGCTGGCGGGTCGCCGTCGCCGCGGTGGCCGTGGTGGCCGCCATGGTCACGGTCGCGGCCTGGGCCGTGCTGCCGGTGCTGACGTTGAGCGACGAGCAGCTGGCGCGCGCCGGCTCTGGGGCAGGGCATCATCGCAATCGGCGGCTGGTCATCGTGAGCTTGCTCACAATGGTCGCGGTCACCGGCCACTACATCTCCTACACCTACATCGCGGTGATCATCCGTGACGTCGTCGGGGTGCGGGGACCGGATTTGGCGTGGTTGCTGGCCACCTACGGCGTCGCGGGCCTGCTGGTGATGCCGCTGATCGCCCGGCCATCGGACCATCGGCCCCGAGCTGCGGTCATGAGCTGCATGGCCGCCCTGTGGATGACGTTCCTGGTGCTGATCGCGTTGGCGTTCCATCGTTCCCCCGGCGCGGCGAATGTCGTGATCGGGATCGCGGCGATCGCCTTATGGGGTGCGACCGCCAACGCGGTATCGCCGATGCTGCAGGCTGCGGCAATGCGCGCCGGAGCGGACGACCCGGACGGGGCGTCCGGGCTATACATGGCGGCCTTCCAGATCGGCATCATGGCCGGATCCTTCGCCGGCGGCCTGCTCTACGAGCGCAGCGTGCTGGCGATGTTGGCCGCGTCGGCGGTTTTGATCGGTGCTGGAGCCGCGGGGATGACCGCCGAACGGCAGCTGTTTGACGTCCCCGCCACTGGCCACCGGTAGAATCTCTCCTAACGATCGACAACACCGCAGGTCAGCGGCCTGTATCGGGCCAGCGGCGCGGCTGAATCAACACTGCCGAGCCAAAAACCGGTGTAACCGCTGGGCATACTGGGGTGAGAACGTGGTTGGAGGATACGAATGTCGCGATGGACCGTGCGTCCGCTCGTCGCTGCGCTGAGCACGGCGGGAATGACCGCTGCCCTGACCCTGGCATGCGGCTCAGCGCTGGCTGACCCGGAGCCAGCGCCGCCACCACCCGGGGTGGACGCTCCACCGCCGCTGGCAGCGCCGCCCCCCGCTGACCCGCTCGCGGCGCCGCCGGCGGCAGCGCCGGGAATCCCTGCAACGCCGCCAGCGCCGGGCGACCCGTTGGCGCCGCCGGCAGCAGCGCCGGCCGCCGCTCCGGCAGGGCCGGTTGTCGGGCAGAACCCGGAGCCGTTCGTCGGCCAGCCGCCGTTCGTGCCGCCCACCTTCAATCCGGTCAACGGTGCGACGGTCGGTGTGGGCGAGCCGATCATCATCAACTTCGCGCGGCCGATCGCCGACGCGGGCATGGCCCAGGACGCGATTCACATCTCGTCGAGCCCGCCGGTGTCCGGCAAGTTCTACTGGGTGACCCCGACCCAGCTGCGCTGGCGCCCGCTGAGCTTCTGGCCCGCGCACACCGCAGTGCACGTCGATGCGGCCGGCACCCAGGAGAACTTTGTGACCGGCGATTCGCTGATAGCCACCGCCGACGACGCCACCCACACGCTGACCGTCACCCGCAACGGCGCAGTGGTGCAAACCTTCCCGATGTCGATGGGTATGGCCGCGGGCGGCCACCAGACGCCTAACGGTACCTACTACGTGCTGGACAAGAAGGCCAAGGTGGTGATGGATTCGTCGACGTACGGCGTGCCGGTCAACTCGACATACGGCTACAAGGTGAACGTCGAGGACGCCGTGCAGTTCGACAACAGCGGTGACTACGTGCACAGCGCGCCGTGGTCGGTGGCCGACCAGGGCAAGCGGGACGTCAGCCACGGCTGCATCAACATCAGCCCGTCCAACGCCAAGTGGTTCTTCGACAACTTCGGCGCCGGTGATCCCATCATTGTCAAGAACTCCGTCGGGACCTACTCGAAGAACGACGGCTCCAACGACTGGCAGCTCTGACCGACCATCAGACGCAAAAGCCCCTATTTAGCAACGAAATTGGGGGCTTTTGCGACTGCTCGCGCCGAGACGCGGGTTAGTTCCAGATCCTGACCCGGCGTTGCGGGTCCAGGTATAGCTCGTCGTTCTCGGCTACGTCGAAGGCGTCGTAGAAGGCGTCGATGTTGCGGATGACGCCGTTGCAGCGGAACTCCGGCGGCGAGTGCGGGTCGATGGCCAGCCGCCGGATCGCCTCGGCTTCACGGGATTTGGTGCGCCAGACCTGGGCCCAGCCGAAGAAAACCCGTTGCACGCCGGTGAGGCCGTCGATGACCGGAGCGGGCTCTCCATTTAGCGACAGCTGGTAAGCCAGCAGCGCAATGGAAAGACCGCCCAGATCGCCGATGTTCTCGCCGACGGTGAACGCACCGTTGACGTGATGGCCATTTTCGAGCCCGCGTGGCGTGTAGACGTCGTACTGCTCGATCAGCGCTTTGGTACGGGCGCCGAACTCGGTGCGGTCATCGTCGGTCCACCAGTCGACCAGATTGCCGTCACCGTCGTACTTGGCACCCTGGTCGTCGAAGCCGTGCCCGATTTCGTGGCCGATGACCGCGCCGATGCCGCCGTAGTTGGCGGCGTCATCGACGTCGGGGGCGAAGAATGGTGGCTGCAAAATGCCTGCAGGAAAGACGATCTCGTTCATCCCCGGGTTGTAATAGGCGTTGACAGTCTGCGGGGTCATGAACCACTCGTCGCGGTCGACTGGGCCGCCCAGCTTGGCCAGCTCTCGGTCGGAGTTGACCTGGCAACCGCGTCGGTAGTTGCCGTAGAGGTCGCCACGGTCGATCACCAACGCGGAGTAGTCCCGCCACTTCTTCGGGTAGGCGACTTTGGCGGTGAACTTGTCCAGCTTGGCCAGGGCGCGTTGCCGCGTCTCCGGGGTCATCCAGTCCAGGTTGGTGATGCTGACCCGATACGCCTCCCGCAGGTTGGCGACCAGCGCGTCGATACGCGCCTTGGCGTCAGGCGGGAAATGCCTTTGGACGTAGAGCTTTCCGACGGCGTCGCCCAGCATGCCTTCCACCAGCCCGACTCCGCGCTTCCAGCGCTCGCGGATCTGCTCGGTGCCGGTGAGCTTGCGGCCGTAAAACGCGAAGTCCTCGGCGACCAGCGCATCGGTGAGCAATCCGGCGCGGGCGTGGATCAGTCGCCAGCGCGCCCAGCTCTTCCAGTCGGCGAAATCCTCGCTGCGCCAAAGCTCGGCGAATGCGGTTAGGTAATCCGGCTGGCGCACAACAAGTTCAGCGACGGCAGCGGGGGTGCTGCCCAGCGCAACCACCCAGCTGGGCCAGTTGAAACCCGCTGCGTCGGCCTGCAGATCGGCGAAAGTACGCAGGTTGTAGGTGAGGTCGGCATCGCGGCGTTTGACCACATCCCAGTGCGCGGCGGCCAGTTTGGTCTCCAACGCGACGATCCGTGACGCCGTTTGACGATGAGCGTCGAGCGCACCGCCGTAGACGAGGGCGAACATCCGGGCGATGTGACCCGGGTAGGCGGCCAGCAGCTCGGCATGCTGCTCGTCGCGATAGTAGGACTCGTCGGGCAGTCCCAGCCCCGATTGGTTGACGTGCACCAGGTAGCGGCTGGAGTTCTTGGAGTCGGTGTCGACGTAGACACCGACCCCGCCGCCCACGCCGGTACGTTGCAGGCCGCCGATAACGGTTGCCAGCGCGTCGGGGTCGGCGGCGTCGTCGATCGCCGCCAATTCGTCGAGCAGCGGCTGCACGCCCCGCTGTTCGACGGTGTCCTCGTCGAGGAAGCTGGCGTACAGGTCGCCGATGCGCTGTTCGTCGGTGCCGGGCGTTCCTGCGTCCTGGCTGACTTCGGTGATCAGGTCGCGCACCTGAACCTCTGCCCGGTCGAACAACGAGCGGAAGGCGCCGTCGGTGGCGCGGTCCGCCGGGATGGCGTAATCAGCCAGCCAGCGGCCGTTGACATGGCCGAACAGGTCGTCTTGGGGGCGGGCACCAGCGTCGACATTGCTCAGGTCGATGCCCGAGCGGATAGCTTCTATCGTCACGCCACCATGCTTACCATCTAGCCGGGCGGGCGCCAGGTAGCTTTACGGCCATGCCCGACGACGGTGACGAGGCGGTGCCCGACGAACTCGACGGCCCGGCCATCTCCGGCTATGGCGTCGCGTCGGCGGCGCTGGGAGCGCTTTCGGTAGCGGCAATCGGGCTGGCCGCGGTCATCTGGGTGGCGCACCGCAGTGACGTCGACGATCGCGCCTACCAGAGCCGGATCATGCGGGCCGCCGTCGACTGGACCAGCGTGCTGATCAACATGAACACCGGCAACGTCACGGCCAGCCTGCAGCGGCTGCACGACGGCACCGTCGGGGAACTCAACGCCGATTTCGACTCCACCATGCAGCCCTATCAGCAAGTGGTGCAGCGGCTGCAGTCGACCAGCCACGGCCAGGTCGAGGCGGTGGCAGTGGAAGCGGTGCGTCACGACCTGGATGCCCAGCCGGGCAGCCCCCGGCCACCGCAGGCAGAGCAACTGCCGGCCTCGCTCGCCAGTCGCACCGACTCGGTCATGGTGGTCGCCACGTCGATCAGCGAGAACGCCGGCGGCAAGCCGCAGATCGTGCATTGGAATTTGCGGCTCGGCGTCTCCGATGTGGACGGCAAGCTGATGATCTCGCGACTCGAGTCGATTCGATGAGGAACGCCTGGCGAGTCGCGGCGTTCGACATCGCCGCGCCGTTGGCCGCGATCTGTGCGCTGCTGGCGATCGGCGTCGTCCTGAGCTGGCCGCGGTGGTGGGTGGCGATATGTTCGGTGCTGGTGCTGCTGATCGTCCAAGGCGTGGCGGTGAATGTCTGGCTGTGGCACCGAGATTCGGTGACTGTGGGCACCGACGACGACGCGCCCGCTCTCCGGTTGGCGGTAGTCGGTCTGTGCGCGGTGGCGGTGGTGTCGGCGGTGCTGACCGGATACACGCACTGGACGCTGCCGGACCGCCGCCTCAAGGCCGACTCGGCAGAGGTGGTACGGATCGCGATCGGGATGGCAGAGGCGACGGCGAGCTTCTCGCCGCAAGAACCGACGGCGTCCATCGACCGGGCGGCGGCCATGATGGTGCCGGAACAGGCGACCGCGTTCAAGCAGAATTTCGGTAAGGCCACAGCGGATTTGGCGCAACGCAACGTCAGCGCGACGGCGTCGACACTGGAAGCCGGCGTCGAAGCGATCGGGCCGTCCGCGGCCGCGGTAGCGGTGGTTCTGCGCGCGACCCAGAACGCACCGGGTCAGCCACCCGATAACGCGGTGCTGGCGCTGCACATCACCCTGACCAAGCGGAGCGACCACTGGCTGGTGCTGGATGTGTCCCCGATCAACGCCCGGTAACGGCCGTCAGCGCAACCGGGCGTGCTCGACCATCAGGCAAAGGTCCATCACCACCTGCATGCCGGCTGCCTCGGCATCGCGGCCCACTTGCTCATGCCACGGTCCCTTTTCGGACGCAAGCCTCGATGCATAGATACGAATAGATCTCGTGACTGGGCCGGGTCGGCTTGTCGGATGCGCCCAGCACCGCGATAGTGCGGGTCTCCGCCACGATGCGGCCCGACGATGTGAAGTCAGTGGCTGCGAGGCGGCCGCTGGGGTGGCTGTTGGCGTGGCGGCTGCGGGGACGGTTGGCGCGGCTGCCCCGCTCCGGCCCTCGCGAACCGGTCAGACAGCCGGCGCATCCGGATCATCAACGCCGCCGACGGGCTGGTCGTCGCCGCGAGGTAGGCGCCCAGCTCGTCGACTGGCACCCCGATCCGGGACGCGAACTCGGGCATCTTCAGCCCCGACCGTTCGATCAGCAGCCGCACGTGGCGGGCTACTTCGGTGCGCTCGTTGGCCTCCAGGTGCGCGCGGGCGCGGTCCAGCACCTCCGCGAGGGCCTTGGAGATGCCGTACGGCCGTGAGTTCTCCAGAACTTCTTCGACTTGACGGGCGGTGCGCCCGTAGGGGTCGCGTTTGATCGCGACAGCGATCTGCTTCCAGATGGCGATGTCGCCACCTTCCAGCGCCGAACGGATGGCCGATGTCGGCCAGAACTCCACGGGCCGCTCGACATTACGCGGGCGGACAGGGGGTCGATGCGGCGCCGGTCCGTGGCGTCGGTCGGCTGCCAACGTCACCTCGCCTCCTCCAACATCGCCACCGCTACCGAGAGGCAGCGTTGCCTGACCTCTTCCCAGTGTGCCTTCTCGTCCGGGCTCTCGTCATCGAGATCCGACGGATGCGGATCCGCGAGCCGCCGGACCAACTGGGTAGCGATCCATTGCCGCCTGGGCGATTGACTACAGTAATACCTGTCCATCCCGGCCAGCACTAATGCGGCTGTCTCGGCCTCCATCGTGTCGACCAGCTCCGCGAATTCGGCGTAATCCCGGCTGCTGTTGCGGGACATGATCAGGTAGCCCTTGAGCCGCAGCGTCTCCGCGCCGGTCGGGATCTGCAGCCGATCACCGGTGGGCAACTGGACGTGGGTGGTTTCCACCGGGCTGCGCCGCGCGAACGCCGGGTCGTCGGTCTTGGCCTCGGCTGCCTCTGTTTCTAATGCGTCCAACGCAACGGAGAGTCGGCCCCGCCACAGCGTGATCGGATGCACCGGCCGGACGGCGCGTGGTGCTGCGCGGCCCGTGCCGTTGCGGTGCGGCAGGCCGCCGGCGAGCTTCTTGGTCTTCGAATGACCGTTGCCGTCGGGAGCTGTCCCCGCCATAGCCAACTGGTGCGTTGCGGCGTCATCTCCGCCCCGGACGTGTTCGCGCAGTTCGCCGATACGCCCGCACCCGGTGAAGGCCAGCGGGTCGGTTACGGTGATCGCGTCCGGGACCAGGTGCTTGAGCCTGGCCGCGGACTTCAGCACGATCCGCAGGTCTGCACCGGGCACCACCGCCGCCGAGATGTCCTCGGGGATCATCAGGATGTTGCCGAGATCGACTGTGGGCAGGGGCTTTTCGAAGTCAACCGACGGCAGGATGCGTTCCAGCCAGCTGGGTAGCCACCAGTTCCAATGGGCAAACATCGCCATCAGGGCGGGCACCATCACCAACCGCACCACGGTGGCGTCCACCGCGATCGCGACGGCGCAAGCCACCCCGATTTCGGCCACCAGCGGCATACCGGCGAACGCGAAACCAATGAACACCGCGATCATGATCAGCGCGGCGCTGGTGATAGTGCGCGCGCTGGTGCTGACGCCGTAGGCCACGGCGTCGTGGGTGTGTCCGGTTTGCAGGAACCGTTCCCGGATTCGGGTCAGCAAGAAGATCTCGTAGTCCATCGACAGGCCAAACGTCATCGCCAGCACCAGCGGCGGAACGGTGCTGTCGATGGAGGTGATCGGGGCGAACCCGAGCTTTTCCAGCCAGCCCCACTGGAAGACCATCACCAAACTGCCGTAGGCCGCGGCCACCGACAGCACCGTCATCAGCACGCCCTTGAGCGCCAAGAACACCGATTGAATCGAAATCAGCAGCATCACGAAGGCGATCAGGGCGACGAAAACCAGCACCAGCGGCTGGGTCCTGGACACCTGGTCGTCGAAGTCTTTGATCAGCGCAGTCGGCCCGCCGACGTTCACCTGCGCCGAGCCGCCTCCAGCCTCCGGTAGGTGCGCCCGCATCCAGGCGATACTGCTGCGCGCGCCGAGGTCCTCGGGATCCACCGACAGCACCCCGGACAACATGGCGCTGGTGTTGTTGTCGGCGAACACCGGCGAGGCCACCGAGGACATATCGGGCGCCTGCGCCATCTTCTGCCGGATCGCCGCCAGGGTCTGACTGTGCGCGGGCGAGGAGGCGTTGCCGTCGGGGAAGCTCACCAGCACCTGCACCGGACCCAGCGCGCCGGGGCCCAGCGCCTCGGCCGCCGCGGACACCCCGGCCCGAATCTCATGCGACGAGTCGAACTGCCGCAGCAGGCTATTGCCGAGCACCATCGACAGTGCCGGCACCGCCATGAGAAGAAGCACGGCCGATGCCGCCAATGCCGACAGCCACGGCCGGCGCATCACCCCGCCGATCCAACGACTCCAGAACCGCGACTGCGTCGTTTCCGGTCGCCGCGACCAGTGCAGCGCCGCGGATCTCTTGGCGGCTGACCGGCCGAACGTCGCGAGCACCGCCGGTGTCATGGTCGTCGAGGTCAGCATCGCGACGGCCACGGCGAGGATCGCGCCGGTGGCCATCGACGCCAGCGCCGGGGTGTCGATCAAGTAGATGCCGGTGAGCGAGGCGACCACGGTCATCCCGGACAGCACCACGGCCAGACCGGATGTCGCCATCGCCGCATCGACGGCCTCCTGCGGCTGGCGTCCGGCGCGCAGTTCCTCGCGGAAACGCATCAAGATGAACAGCGAATAGTCGACCGCCAGCGCGATGCCGAACATCGACACCGTCGAGGTGACGAACACCGACATCGTGGTGTAGGCCGACAGCAGATAGACCAGTCCCATGGTGATGGCGACCGTGCAGATACCCAGTGCCAGCGGGATCGCGGCTGCAGCAAGCGAACCGAACACCGCCAGCAACACAATCAGGATGATCGGAAGGTTCCAGCGTTCCGCCTTGGCGATGTCGTGTTTGGTGTTGGCCGCCGCGGCTGTGCTCAGCGCGCCCTGGCCGATGACGTACAGCCGGACGCGGCCGTTTTCCATCTGGCCCGGCCGATCCCCTTGGACACCGATCTTGGCCCGCAACTTCTTGGCGGCGTCGCTGGCGCTGCTGTTGTTGGAGGAGTCCAACCGCAGCGACACCACGTACGGCCGGTCGGGCTCCGGTGCGGGCTGAGCCGGGTTTTTCACCACAGCCACGTCGGCGACTTGGCCGGCCACTTGCTGCAGGAAGGTGGCGGCGGCGTTCATGTCTTCGTAGCTGGCATCCGCGCGTGGCGCCGCCACGAGCGCCAACGGTGACGTGCCCTGGTCGGGGTAATGTGCTTCGAGTTCGTCGTGGACGCGCAGCGACTGGGACCCGGCCACCTCGAAACCGCCGCCGGTCAGGTGACCCGACTGCGTCACCGTCAGGTAGATCGCCGGTATCAGCGCGAGCAACCAGCCTGTGAAGACCAGCCAGCGGAATCTGCGCAGGTTGCCGCTTAGGCGCATCATGAAGTGCTGGATTTCTTCTCTCCCCGCAGTCAGGTTCGCGCCGACCCGCTGCGCCCGGCTTCGCCGCGCTTGCGATCGCCGCGAGGGTTTGCGGCGACCCGCTGCGCCCGGCTCTGCCGCGCTTGTGATCGCCGCTAGCGTCGCGTGCAGGAAAGCCTACCCCAGCAAGCTATGTGCCAACGCCGCTGAGCTGCAACAACTCAGAAACGATGTCGGGTGTGAGCAATTTCTTGTCCGCGGAATTGGCCGCGCCGACGACGTGGATGGCAGGATGGCCGGTGTACGTTCGCGGTTCGGTATCGCAAGCCGACGACCAGAGCGAGGCGTACCCAGATTCGCAAGCCTCTACCGGCATGCCATAAGGAGCCAGCCATGACTTCCCTGACTGGGAGTACTGCGACATTGCGCCGCCGGCTGTTCGGCGTACTGACCGCCAGCGCCGTGGGCGGTGCCACCGCGGTGGTGCTGTTGTCTGCGCCGTCGGCGGTCGGCGCGTCTGATCCCTGTGCTGCCAGTGAGATGGCCAGGGCGATCGGCAATGTCGCCAGGTCGGCCGGCGACTACCTGGACGGGCATCCGGAGACCAACCAGGCGATGACCACCGTCTTGCAGCAACCGGCCGGACCGGACTCGGTCAACGCGATGAAGAGCTACTTCGACGCCAACCCCAAGGCGGCCAGTGATCTGCAGACGATCGCGATGCCGCTGGCGGGACTGTCCACCAGGTGCAAGTTGCCGATCAGCCTGCCCCAGGTGCTGGGCTTCATGCAGAGCGCGCAGGGCGGGCTGCCCGGAGGTCTTCCGGGTGCCGCGGCGCAGGCCCTCAACGGTGCCCAGGGCGCGCTCGCGCCGGCCGGTGCTCCGGCTGCCGCCCCGGTCGCACCCGGCGCCGCAGTGATGCCGGGGCTGAGCGCCGTCAGGTAGTCGCCCGCCTGCTTTTGGGCAGCGGCTCGACGGCCGGATCCGGCGGTGGCACCGGACCTTGTAGTGCATCTTCGGGCAACTCCACCGCGGCGGGCTCGGCGGCCGACGCAGTGTCGCTTCGTGCGTCGACTATTTCGAGGCCGGCGTCGTCCGGGTCGATCTGGTTCTCGGTGCGGAACATGAAGAAGAACACCACCCAGCCGACCGCAGCGAGCAACAACCAGCTGATCAACCGGTAGATCAACATCGTCGAGATGGCTCCGGGTAACGGCATGCCACTGGATACCAAACCGGGTACCAGCACGGCCTCCACGACCAGCAGGCCGCCGGGCATCAGCGGTATCGTGCCGACCGCGCGCGCCGCGGCGCAGGCGACGGTCAACCCGCCGACCGATGCGTGATAGCCGGCCGCGGACGCGGCGAGGCCGAGGCAGGCGACGTCGGCGAAGCGGTTCACCAGCGACCAACTGAACGCGGCCGCCAAATCGCGGCGGCGCAGGCTGACCGATTCCAGCTGGGAGAGCATCTCGCGCCACTTCGCCAGGCCAGTATCGGCCGGCCTGCTCCGAATCGAGTTGAACCACGACAACACCCGGCACCCGATTCCGTCGATCAGTTCCGGGCGCGACGCCACAGCCTGGGCCAACAGTAGGAGCGCGACGAAGCCGCCGAGCGTGAACAACAGCGAGAACGGGTTGTTCTTCGCGCCCAGAAAGAACGCGCCGCCCAGACCGAGCAGGGCCAGGCCGACCGCTTGCAACACGCCCGACATCACCAGCTGCCACGACGCCACCAACGTCGAGGCGCCCCAAATCCGTTGTTGCCGAAGTAAAAACGTCGCCGCAAGCACCGGACCGCCGGGCAGAGTGGTACTCAGCGAGTTGGCGGCGTAGTAGGCGGCTTCCGAGCGCAGCTCCTTGACGTGTACCCCCGCCGATGCCAGCAGGGTCCGCTGGAGCTGAGCGAAGCTGTGCATCAAGACAACCGCAGTAAGGGCCGACGCCAGCAGCCAATACCATTTCGCTGAGTACAGGCTCTTGGCGGCCTTGGCCAGCTGGTCCCATACCAGGGCCACTTCGACCGCGAGGACGATCGCGACGATGCCCAGAACGGCCCAGCGCACCCACCAGTACTTGCCGCGGGCGCGTTCGTCATGCTGGCCGTTCACATTCGTGGCCGGCGCGTCGCGAGACACGTGCTTCAGCGTAGCCGCGCAGATCGCACCGTAATCGGTGCGCGGTGCGGGTGTCCGCACCGTGTTTGCGAACGGTGACCTTGGCCCCACGGTTAGGCTTGGCCATATGCCGTCGAAGACCGACGCGAACTACGAGGATTCCGTAGAACCAATCGTTCGGAAGACGGCTGCCTGGGCCTGGCGCTTGTTGGTCATCCTGGCGGCTCTGGTCGCGTTGCTGTGGGTTATCGCGCGGCTGGAAATCATCATTGTCCCGCTGCTGCTGGCGTTGATGGTGAGCGCATTGCTGGTCCCGGCGGTGGATTGGCTCGACCTGCGCGGCGCGCCCCGCGGTGGCGCCGTCGCCTTTGTCATACTCGCCGGATTCGCGATTCTCGGCGGCATCCTGACTTTCGTCATCAGCCAGTTCGTCGTCGGCGTGCCAGATTTGGTCAATGAGGTCACCCGCAGCATCGACTCCGCTAAAAAATGGCTGATCGAGGGCCCGCTGCATTTGAGCCGCCAGCAGATCGACAACGCCGGCAACGCGGCGATCCAGGCGCTGCAGAATAATCAAGCCAAGTTGACCAGCGGCGCCCTGTCCACTGCGGCCACCATCACCGAAATCGTCACCGCGGCACTGCTGATGTTCTTCACGCTGATCTTTTTTCTCTACGGCGGGCGCAATATCTGGGCCTACGTCACGAAGATCTTCCCCACTCACGTCCGGGACCGGGTGCGCGCCGCCGGCAGTGCGGGATACGGGTCATTGGTCGGCTACGTGCGGGCCACTTTCCTGGTGGCGTTGGTCGACGCGGCTGGTGTTGGCACCGGTCTGGCGATCATGAGCGTGCCGCTGGCCCTGCCGCTTGCCTCGTTGGTGTTCCTCGGTGCGTTCATCCCGCTGGTCGGTGCCGTCGTCAGCGGTTTTCTCGCGGTGGTGGTCGCGCTGCTGGCGAAGGGTTGGATCTATGCGCTCATCACGCTGGGCGTGCTCATCGGCGTGAACCAGCTTGAGGCGCACATCCTGCAGCCGTTGGTGATGGGCCGCGCGGTGTCAATCCATCCGCTGGCAGTCGTGGTCGCGATTTCGACCGGCGGTGTGCTCGCCGGGGTCGTCGGGGCGTTGCTGGCCGTCCCGACCGTCGCTTTCTTCAACAACGCGTTTCAGGTGCTCCTGGCCAAGGATCCGTCCACTGCGGCGAAGGAAACCGAAGATCCGGAAGCGTCTATCCTCCAAGCCGAACCGGATGTGCTGGAGCCGGAAAGCGAACCCGCCGACTAGATGCGGCCTTCTCGGCGCAGCAGATCTTGCGCGCTGAGCCCACCGCCGCGGCGCTGGCGGGTCCGGTCGGCGCCCTCGACGTCGTTTCCGCGGGCGTTCAGTTTCTTGGTAGCGACGTCCGGGTCTTTCTCTTCCTTCGGGGGCGTCGGGATGGCGGTGGTGGCTTGGTCCTCTAGGTCCTCGTTTTTGGGTCGTTGTCCCGCAGGGTGTTCCGTCGGAACCGGCATCGCGCGGGTTTGGTCGGCAGACGGTTTCGAAGCCGGCGGCGGTATGGTGCCGCGTGCATCAGCGGCACGGTCGTGCGGCTGCGGTCCCCGCAATTCGCTGAGCCAGGACTCTATTTCGCGTTCTTCGCCGCGAGGCGGTTGGGGCGGTGGTGGGGTGCCGGGGGCCGGTGGGCGCCCGGGTGCGGGCGACGGCGCAGCGTTCTGCTGTGCCGAGAAGCGGGTCGTCGGTGGCTCTTTGGGCTCCGGTCGCCCGGCCGCGCGCATCTTCGTGGTGCCTGCGGCCGAGGGCGTGTCCTGAGCCGGCGGCCGGAATTCCGACCGAGGGGCGGGCCCAGTCGGTCTGACTGGCCTCTGGGGACCGGGCGCAGCCTCCGCACCGGGGTGGGTGGGGTCATGCGGCGGCCGCGGTTGTGCGGCGACGGCGGGCCGTGGAGCGACTGCCGGCCGCTCGGCGCGGGCCCGCGGGACGGGTTTCTTGCGCTCGTCGGGCAGGTGGATCTCGCCCAGCCCGATGCGGTTCTGCAGGCGTTTCATCCACATCGGTGCCCACCAGCAGTCGTCGCCGAGCAGCTTCATCACCGACGGGACAAGGAACATCCGGATGACCGTGGCATCCAACAGCAATGCCGCCATCAACCCGAACGCCAAATACTTCATCATCACCAGGTCGGAGAAGATGAAGGAGCCGGCGACCACGGCAAGGACGGTCGCGGCCGCGGTGATAATCCGGCCGGTGGCCGCGGTGCCGATCCGGATGGCCTCGGCGGTCGACATGCCGCGTTCCCGCGCCTCCACCATCCGGGAGACCAGGAACACCTCATAGTCGGTCGACAAACCGAAGACGACGGCGATGATCAGACCGATCACCGGCGCGGTCAGCGGCGTCGGCGTGAAGTTGAGCAGTGTGGCGAAATGGCCGTCGACGAAGATCCACGTCAGGATGCCCATCGTCGATCCCAGCGTCAGTGCGCTCATCACCGTCGCCTTGATCGGCAGCACCAGCGATCCGAACGCCAGGAACATCAACAGCGTCGTGGTGGTCAACAGGATGACCAACATCAGCGGCAGCTTGCTGAAAATGCCATGAATGGCGTCCTGCTCGAGCGCCGGGGTGCCGCCGACCATAACGGTCAGGCCCTTGGGTGCGGTGATGGCCCGCAATTCGTTGATCTTCTTGGCTGAGTCATTGGCGTTCACCAACCCGTTCTGGATGACCCGAACCGATTCGTCCTTGGGGTGGCTGGTGCCATTGGGGCCTGCCACGCAGGGGTTGCCCGCAATTGTCGGGCAGGGTCGTTCCTGCCAGTTCTTGTCGGTGAACCCGGTGACTGAGGCGAGATCGTTGCGGATTTCGGCGACCTGCTGGTCGGTGACCTTCTTGTGGTTGTCGCTTTCGATCACCACGGTGATCTGCTGGGTGCGATAACTGGGGAAGAGCTTGTCGAAATGCTCCTGTGCCTGTCGCACCGGGTTGCTCGGTGGCAGGTACTTCTCGCTGAAGCCGCCAAGTGAAAGCCGGCCCAGCGGAATGATCAGCAGAATCATCGCCACCACGATCGGGATAGCGAACAGCAGCGGGCGCTTCATTACGCGGTTGACGAGCTTGCCCCAGAATTCCTGCTCGACCTCTTCGCGGGTCTTGGTCTTCTGCAGCAGCCCGGCGAGCCAATTCAGGTAGACCCGTGACGGCTTCCAGTTCGCTAAGAACGGCACCCGCAACAGGGTCCGCACGCCCAGTGCGTCGACGTGATGGCCGAGGATGCCCAGCACAGCGGGCAGGATGGTGATCGACAGGATCGCGGACAGCATGACCGCCGCGATAACGGCGTAGGTCAGCGATTTCAGAAAGCCTTGCGGGAACACCAGCATGCTTGCCCCGGACACGGCGATCAGGACCGCCGAGAAAGTCACGGTGCGCCCGGCGGTCATCATCGAGCGGCGAACCGCGACCTCGCTGTCGTAGCCCTCGGCGATCTCCTCCCGAAACCGGCTCACCACGAACAACCCATAGTCGACGGCGATACCGAGGCCGATCATGGTCACCACTGGTTGGGCGAAAAAGTTCACCGGGCTGAACATCGCGATGAATCGCATGATGCCCATCGCGCCGGCGATGGCCAGGCCGCCGACCATCACCGGCAGGCAGGCGGCGATCACTCCACCGAAGACCAGGAACAGCACCACCGCCACCAGTGGCAGCGCCAGAACTTCCATGCGTCGCTGGTCGGTTTCGATGGTCCCGGTCAGGCCGTTGGCCACCGGTTCGAGGCCGGCGACTTCGACCTTGCCACCCTCGAGTTTCTGCAGGTCGGGTGCGATGGCCTTGTAGTTGTTCAGGATGGAATCGTCGCTGTCGCCCTTGAGTGGGATCGACACGAAGGTGTGCTTCTTGTCCTCGGTCGCCATTCCCTTGACCACCGGGTCGGTGGAATTCGGAGCCGCGAGGTAGCCCACCCAGCCGAGCACCTGGTCGGGATGGTCGGCTTTGAACTTGTTGAGTTCGTCCTTGATCTGCTTCTGCCAGGCCGGGTCGTCGACCGTCTTACCCGGCGGAGCTGTGAACGTGGCGACGATGTGGCTGGTCCGGTCGCGCCCGTAGGTGTCGTCGCCGAGCATGGACGCCTTGACCGACTGGCTGCTGTCGTCGAAGAAACCACTCTGCGTGACGTGCTTGCCGAGGCTGATCCCGAAGACACCTGCGCCGAGGCACAGCACCACCATGACGCCGATTACGATGAACCGGTAGCGGTACACAGTTCGACCCCACCAGGCGAACAAGTGAACTCCTTACTTGGTCTGCGGCGACCTGTGCATTGGTTTTCCGGTGTCAGACACGCGAGGTCAGCAACGAAGACAGCGGCCGGAACGGTTGCAGCCACGCCCCCTTCTCAGGCAGCGAATCGAGTCCGATCCGCGGCAGCGGCTCCCGAAAAACACCCGCGATGTCCTCCAGGTCAACAAACTCCAAGGTATCCGACGCTAGCGCCCAACTGGCATGTTCGCGAAATCCAAGCACCTGGACGGGGACCCCGCTGCGGGAAATCTCCTCGAGTGGCTGGCGAAAAGCTTGGCCATCGGCAGATGCCACCACCAGCGCGGCAAGGCCGTCGGCGTTCCGCTGCGCGATGTGGTCGAGCATGTCGCTGTCGACATCGCTGTCTTCGTCGAGTTTCGGCTTGGCGAAGACAGCAAATCCCACATTACGCAGCGCATCCACCCATGGCCGGACCACGTCGGCGCTGCCCGGCGCGATGTTGGTGAACACGGTGGCCTCGGGCTCGGTTGAGACATCGTGTCGGTTGGCCGCGACCTCGGCCGTGCGGGCCAGCAGCCAGCGGCCGAGCGCGTCGAAGCGCGGTCGTTCCAGCGCGGTTGGCCTTCGCCCCAGGATGGAGCCCAGGCCCATGTCCAGGTTCGGCGCGTCCCACACCAGCAGCACGCGGTGAACGTCCGGACTCGCGTCGGGCATCGAGTTACCGGACAGTGCCGTGGTCGTTTCGTCGGTCAGGCTCATGGTTAGCGCCTTTCCCAGACCAATTCGGTGACGGCGCTGCCGGCATGCTGCGCCTTGTCCTCGTATTTAGTTGACGGGCGCACGACGGAGATCGCCAGTTCGCCGTGGCCGGGTCCGACCCGCGCCAGGCGGGGTTCGGCGTCAGCGACCTCGGCGATCTGCTCGGCGTAGCCGGGATGGTCGGTGGCGGCGTGCAGCACGCCTCCGAGACAGAGCCGGTCGGCGATCAGGGCAACCGTGGCGGGCTGGAGCAGCCGGCGTTTGTGGTGCCGCGCCTTGGGCCATGGATCGGGAAAGAACACCCGGACCCCGCTCAGCGAGCCTGGAGTGATCAGGTTTTCCAGGACGTCGACGGCATCCCCGCGGATCAGCCGGATATTGGTGACGTTTTCCCGATCGATGGCGCTGAGCAGCTGTGCCAGACCGCGCCGATAGACCTCGACGGCGATGACATCGACTTCTGGCTCCAGTTGTGCCATCGCAAGCGTAGAAGTGCCTGTGCCGCAGCCAATTTCGAGTACGAGCGGTGCATCACGGCCGAACCAGGCGCGAGTATCCAGTGGCTCGTCGGGCACATCGGAGCTTTGCTGCGGGGCCGCCATCATCCCGAGTTCGGGCCACAACCGCTCCCAGGTCCGCTGCTGGGCCGCCGACAGCGCCGACCGCCGGGTCCGGAAGCTGGTGGTCCGGCGATAACCGCTGGCAGTCCGTGCCGCAGACACGGCGTCTGGCGGTGTCAGCGGTGTGGCCGCTTCCACCGGGGGCTGCGCACGCATCCGTTCATCGTTACCCATGAATCGATCATGTTGCCTGCCGCGGCCCAGATTGATACCCAACAGTTGCCTTCGGCTGGTAGCGAGTGGCTCGCATCCGAGCGGCGCAAATGTCACCATTCGAGCGGCAGACCCGGACCGCCACCTCGCACCCCGCGGATGACAATGGGGCAGCGGTACGGATCTAGCTGGTGAAACACGCGATCGAACAGGGGCATCTGATTTTCGTCGACGAGGTGAAGCGATTTGCCACCGAGGTGGCTGACTCGCGTTGCGCGGCGATCGCCGATCGGCTCACCGCGCCGCTGCGGGTGGCCGTATCCGGACGTCGCGGCGTGGGCCGCAGCACGCTCGCGCAGGCCCTGGCGCGCGCCGCGGTGACTGTGACGACGCCGGCGGAAGCCGACATCGACGTCTACGTCCTCGCCGAGGTGGTCAAACCCGAGGACCGCGACGCGATCGGGGCGGCCGCCCGGCCGCTGGTGGCGGTGCTGAACAAGGCGGATCTGATCGCCACCAATCAACCTGGCGCGCACCCGCACGGGCCGACCGGCGCGGCGCGAACCCGCTGCGCACGGCTGGCCGCGCACACCGGCTTGCCGATCCGGCCGGTGGTGGGACTGTTGGCCGTCGCCGCCCTCGACGATCTGCTGGATGACACGCTGTGGGCGGCGCTGCAGGTGCTGGCCGGCCGGCCCGCTGGGCAGCCGGTGGCGCCAGCGTTGCTCGACGCCCTCGACGTGTTCGGCGTCGAGCAGGCCGTGGCAGCGATCCGGCGCGGTGCGACCCGCGACCAGACTCGCACCATGCTGCGCCACCTGAGCTGCATTGACGAGGTCGTCCACACGATCGAGTCGGTCGGCACGCAGGTGCACTACCGTCGCCTGCTGGACGCCGCCGCCGAATTGGAGACGCTGGCGGTCACCGACCGGCGCATCGCCGAGTTCCTGTCGTGCGACGACACGGTGATCGCCCGGATGACGGCCGCCGTCGAAGTTGTCGAGGCAGCCGGCCTGAACGTCGATCGCTGCGACAGCGCCACAGCGTACTTACGCCGCGCCGTGGGCTGGCAGCGCTACAACCGTGGACCGGTGGCGGGCCTGCACCGGGCGTGCGGCGCCGACATCGTCAGGGGTTCGCTGCGGCTATGGTCGAAGGTCGGGAGTTCAACGTGACCGACCGCGCCGACGACGATGCAACCGCCGCAGAAGACGCAGACGACGCAGTAGACGCAATGGTGGCGGCGATCGGGCCGCGCCTGGCTACCCCGGTTACTGTGCGCCGCGATGTGATCCTGGTGACCGGTCCGTGGCTGGCGGGGGTCAGCGGTGTCGTCGCGGCACTGAGCGAACGGTTGCCCGAGTACAGGTTCATCGAGTCGACCGATCTGACGGCCGGCGAGGCGCCGACGGCGGTGGTGTTCGTCGTCTCGGCGGCGGCCACGCTGACCGACTCGGACTGCGCGCTGCTCGCCGCCGCGACCGGCGATACCGACGCGGTGATCGGTGCGGTGTCGAAGATCGATGTGCATCGCGGCTGGCAGGATGTATTGGCCGCCGACCGCGAAGCCCTGGCGGCGCACGCGCCGCGCTACCACGATGTGCCCTGGATCGGCGTGGCCGCCCTGCCCGACCGCGGCGATCCACAGGTCGACGACCTCGTCGACGCGGTGCGCGAGCAGCTCGCCGACACCGATCTTGCGCGACGAAACAGGTTACGGGCGTGGGAATCCCGGCTGCAGAACGTCGCAGACCGCTACGACCGGGACGCCGACGGCGCGGGTCGGCGAGCGCGGGTCGAGGCGTTGCGTGAGCAGCGCAGCGGAATCCTGCGGGAGCGGCGGCTGTCGAAGTCCGAGCGCACGATCGCGCTGCGCAGCCAGGCCCAGCAGGCCCGGGTCCAGCTGTCGTACTTCGCCCGCAACCGCTGCGCCTCGGTGCGCTCCGAGCTGCAGGAGGATGCGGCGGGTCTGACCCGCCGCCAACTGCCGGCGTTCGAGTCCTACACGCGCGGTCGCATCGACGAGGTGGTCGCTGAGGTGGACGAGGGGACCACCAAACATTTGGCCGACGTCGCGAAAAGCCTGGGGCTGGCGGTCGACCCGCCGGCACCCGTCGCCCTGCCCAAGATCGAGGTGCCGGCCCCGCAGCTGAAGTCGCGACGGCTGGAGACCCGGCTGATGATGCTGGTGGGCGCCGGGTTCGGGTTAGGTGTGGCGTTGACGCTGAGCCGGCTGCTGGCCGACCTGACGCCCGGCCTCACCGTTGCCGGCGCCGTCGCGTGTGCGGCGATCGGGCTTGCGCTGACCGTCTGGGTGGTCAGCACCCGCGGCCTGCTGCGCGATCGCGCATTGCTGGACCGTTGGGCCGGCGAAGCGACCGCACAGCTGCGCTCGGCACTCGAGCAGCTGGTCGCGACCCGGGTGCTGGGCGCCGAGTCGTCGCTGGCCGCGGCGTTGGGCGAGCAAGACGAGGTTGAAAGCGCGCGGGTCACCGAGCAGGTCGGCATCATCGACACCGAACTGCGCGAGCACGCCGTCGTTGGGGCGCGGGCTGCCGCAGTCCGCGGCCGGGAGATGCCAACTCTGCAGGCGGCGCTGGAAGCGGTGCGGGCCGAGCTCGGCGATCCTGCGGCGCCCGGTGACGCCGTCAGCCGGACCGGGGGCTCGGATGCCACGACCAGTGACTCGGAACCCCCGATCGAGTCCGATGACGCCCCGTCAGCTGCCGGCAGCGATGGAGTTGACGAAACCGCGTCGCCGAATACCGCCGATAACGTGTTCTGAATCGTTCCTGTGAGTGATCCAATACCCTCCCGACCTGCCCAGGCGATATCCGCCGCGATAACCTGGGTATACGTTCACCGCAAAGCCGCGCGGGTGAAATAGCTCGCTAAAAGCCATGAGCAACCGCCTACGCAGGAGAGTGCAGGAGATTTCGATGACTTCAGCGACCGTTCCCGGTCTGGATACCGCGCCGACTAACCACCAGGGGCTGCTGTCCTGGGTGGAGGAGGTCGCCGAGCTCACCCAGCCGGATCGGGTGGTCTTCGCTGACGGCTCCGAGGAAGAGTGGCGGCGGCTCTGCGACCAGCTGGTGGAGGCGGGCACCTTCAAGCGGCTGAACCCGGAGAAGCAGCCCAACTCCTTCCTGGCGTTGTCCGACCCCTCCGACGTGGCGCGGGTGGAATCGAGGACCTTCATCTGTTCCGAGCGCGAGATCGACGCCGGTCCGACGAACAACTGGATGGACCCGGCCGAAATGCGCTCGACCATGACCGACCTGTACCGCGGTTGCATGCGGGGTCGCACCATGTGGGTGGTGCCGTTCTGCATGGGCCCGCTCGGTGCCGACGACCCCAAGCTGGGCGTGGAGATCACCGACTCGGAATACGTGGTCGTGTCGATGCGCACGATGACCCGCATGGGCAAAGCGGCATTGGAGAAGATCGGCGACGACGGGTTCTTCGTCAAGGCACTGCACTCCATCGGCGCTCCGCTGGAGGACGGCCAAAAAGACGTCCCGTGGCCGTGCAACGACACCAAATACATCACCCACTTTCCGGAAACCCGCGAAATCTGGAGCTACGGCTCGGGCTACGGCGGCAACGCGCTATTGGGCAAGAAGTGTTATTCGCTGCGAATCGCGTCGGCCATGGCCCGCGACGAGGGCTGGCTGGCCGAGCACATGCTGATCCTCAAGCTGATTTCCCCCGAGAACAAGGCGTACTACTTCGCCGCGGCATTCCCGTCGGCGTGCGGCAAAACGAACCTGGCGATGCTGCAGCCGACCATCCCGGGCTGGCGGGCCGAAACGCTCGGCGATGACATCGCCTGGATGCGGTTCGGCAAGGACGGCCGGCTCTACGCCGTCAATCCCGAGTTCGGTTTCTTCGGCGTTGCGCCGGGCACCAACTGGAAGTCCAACCCGAACGCGATGCGCACCATCGCCAAGGGCAACACCGTCTTCACCAACGTCGCCCTCACCGACGACAACGACGTGTGGTGGGAAGGTCTCGAGGGCGAGCCGGATCACCTGATCGACTGGAAGGGTCAGGACTGGATTATCCGCGAGACGGAGACCAAAGCCGCGCACCCGAATTCGCGGTACTGCACGCCGATGTCGCAGTGCCCCACGCTGGCTCCCGAGTGGGACGACCCACAAGGTGTGCCGATCTCCGGCATTCTGTTCGGCGCCCGCCGCAAGACCACGGTGCCGCTGGTGACCGAGGCCCGCGACTGGCAGCACGGGGTGTTCATGGGCGCCACCATGGGCAGCGAGCAGACCGCCGCCGCCGAAGGCAAGGTCGGCACCGTTCGCCGCGACCCGATGGCCATGCTGCCGTTCCTGGGCTACCACGTCGGCGACTACTTCCAGCACTGGCTCGACCTGGGCAAGAACTCCGACGAGTCCAAGCTGCCGAAGG